>Ga0078972_1016270_pt1 | contig 11071 bp, 10 predicted proteins | sample YelNatPaOPGAMG01_FD_67568 | JGI IMG/M metagenome (GOLD analysis project Ga0078972, IMG submission 67568) | Hot spring thermophilic microbial communities from Obsidian Pool, Yellowstone National Park, USA - OP-RAMG-01 (SPADES assembly) (version 2) | ecosystem: Environmental > Aquatic > Thermal...
GCTCGGGCCTGCGTTCTATTTGAGTGACTCGTACAACCGAAATTTTTCTCCCTTGTCCTTGCCAGAGAAAATGCAGATTAGATGCATTGATGCCACGCTATGAACGTAAAATATAAATTTGCAGTCTCTTGTGCCACCAAATAGCGCTTTCGCATAGTGGAAGATCGATAAGCCTAACCATCATCCTGTAGCTGCGCTTGTACAGCTAGCAATTACGATAGAGATCGCCCTTCCCTGCATCCAGAGCCGTCATCCAGTCTATAAGAGACGGATGACTCGTCCAAAGGTATCCTAGGTGCGAGATCCACGGCGCGGGCCTGCGATGATTATTCCATGTTGTTAAAGCGATGAAGTCTCTCGGGCCGATCCAGCTGGCTTCTGGGAATCGAGACTAGCGCGAGCGCTAATGATGATTTTTTTCATGGTATAAGGGCAATGAATATATCCAGTTTTCGCCAAGATGCAAACAATACAATGCCGGGGACCAGCCTGTGGTGATACCGGATGCATCTCTATGGTCGCCGACCAGAGACAGCGTTCCATCACAGAACATCCGCACTGACGTCTGCAGGAGCTTTTTCCGGTTCGTCTCGACCGCGATCGACTCGTCGCGAGGTGTGTGCGCGGCAACATGATCGTAGCGCGACAGCGAAAGTTCATTCATAAAGGTTGTGTTCTCAGGGCAACGTTGAAATGAATACTGTTGTGTTTTGGCAGTTCGGGAGCATATGACTGGCAACGGAGTCCAGGGTGAGTTCCGAAGGAACAAAGTTCCTCCAGTTGAACGCACCAACTTACGACAAGAGACAGTTCGGACAAAAACTACACCGGCAGCCGTGCTCTTTGTCGGAACGTCCGGTGGACCTGATCTTTCACGGAGGCATGCCAGAAAACTTGGGACTACAGGGCTAAGCAATCGAAAACAACCCGCATGGAAGAGTTGGTGCGCACTTGAGAGAGATGACGGGCACAGCTGGAAAAAGCAGGGCGAACCTTTTCGTCCAACAAGGGCAAACGATTCGAAGCAGATAGGCTCCGCTCGAGAGAAAAGCTTTGGCCAAAGCGCTTCTTTCCGAGCGTTGTCGGCAATATACAATCATACAAAAGAGCGTGCAGTGAACGACAGTGCTTGTGTGGCTAGATGGCTGCGAGTTGCGCTCAGTAGTGCGACGCTCGTCGCTCGATCTTTAACTTTCTCGTTTGAGCTTGCAAGAAGTGACTCGAAGCGACTAGGGCCCAGTCTACGTCACTTTTATCATTTGCTTTCATGGAGAAAGTCCGGAACTACCTATGGAGCACAAAGTGCAGTCGAAGTCTCCGGAGAGAACCTCGACTCTCCTCGTTTATCGCAAATGAGTGGACTAGTGCGCTACGCTGCGTGGGCTTCCAGATTCTTTTTCAAGCGACTCGATGCATCGAATTTGAATATCAAAATATCCTGGAAACATCTCGTTCATGTAGCAGGTCATCGCGAACTTCTAGGGTCGATTCGGGGCCACCTTCCATCGGAAAACAGTAACCTGATTGTGCACGATGAGGCTCTGGAGCCAGCTTCGGGGCTCAACTCTGCTGCTAGCCGCTTCTCAATGTGGTTTCGACAATTACAGTCTACAACTGGAGCATTTACGGGTTTGTCTCGTAAGCGATTATCACTGCACGTACACTCATCGGGGCGAAAGACTTACGCAGATGCGCGGCTGTTTAATACGTATCGCGTTTTACCGTCAACGACTCGAGGCCAGATTACAGCTGTACCAGTTGCTATCGCTCTAAGCACCCTGTTTTTTCTTTTTCTCGGAATGGACGCAGTCAACGCCGGCGTTGTTGGGCTCAGTACTGCCGCGCTTTCTATTACGATTAGCAAGAACACTGATACTACAAAGTTCTTGCTTCCATCTGGACGACGTACACGGGAAACGCGAAACTCACACTTGGTGACAAAGAGCAACGATACTCGGGTACTTCTTCGCTATCACTCGCATATTATGGACTGGTTTCACCGTCGGAGGCTTCCTCTCGATCCCACGTGGGCATTGTCGAGAACCAGAATAAGGCGAGAGCTGATCAATCAACCTCTACAGGCGAACCAGAGAGCATCCTCGATTGCAAGGGACACAGACGGGGGTTTCCAGCTCGATGCAGCAGATGACAGCCGCCAAATGGATTCTGTTGTGAATATTCCTGCCTCTTCCGCTCGGACGAGTACTCCTCACGTATACAGGATACGACGCTTTGGGTATTTGAAAAACCACGTTCGAAACCATGTTCGCCTTTGGCGGCATTCTGTTGCATTTCCGTCCGGGCGCGCGATGAAACCAACTGGGCATATGTATTCTGATGGAAAGTACGAGATCTATGCCTATGCCTCCGGCGGCAAGGTTGAATCGGCGCACCGCCTTAGCTTGAATCATCTAGATGTGGGCGTTCCCAGATCGAACCCGACAGTTATTGATACTATCAGTAGGAACCTGCCACCTGAACAGACGCTTCTCCAAAAATTTCTTCTGTGCATGGACAGGATTCTGTACAATTTAGAATCTCGGGTCCAAAGGGCAATACGTCGACTGAGGGATCTTGGAATATGGTCCTTGTCTACCGCAAGAGGCAAACGAGAACTATTGGTAACAATCAAAGATCGGGGGATCGAAGATTCATTTTATGACAAGTAATTCTCCGATCTATCCATTACAAACTTCGCTGATGATTTCGCATCTAAGAACAATGCATTCGCCTCGTGAATATCCTGAGCAGTTACTTGGTCTCTGCCCGCAACCTTCGCTAGTATGTAAGAGGGTGTAAGGATATTACATGCGTATCGCAGCGATGTCCTTTCAGCAACAGTTGCTAGAATGTGTAGAGCATCATCAGGAATAGCGGAACTTTCCCCTTCTTCACCGTTCTCATTCTCGCATGCTAATGGCTCAAGAGTGCGGACGGAAATGGACTCTATTTTGGCACGAATAGAAAGAATGCGCTGAATTTGGTTCTTCGAATATGGCTCAGTTCGAATAATCATGCATCTGTCCAATAGGTCGTAGGGAATCCCATGCGGGCTTTGCATGTCTGTGCCACGGACAGTGCATATTCCACGATTCGTGCTAAAAATCACAATGGGTGCTAAATTGCTCTCTAGAGCGCGATTCAGAAACGTGAAGCACTCAATGTCCAGCATGTGCACCTCGTCGATGAACAGGACACCAGGTATGACTTCCGCTTTTCCCTGATCAACGAGCTGGCTCACCAACTGGTTAATTTCGTTCCGAAGTTTGTCGGTTATCTCGGTCTTCTTCGGCCGACTTAGATTATTGAGCACAGCGATAACGTCGTTATCTTCTGAAAAAGTTTGAGTTGGTCTGGAGTTCGCGACGTCAAAGTCATGCAGCGTGAGGTCCTGCACGACCTCACGGCGTCTGTGTACGTCTCCTTTCGGAAGCGGCACGTACTCATCAGCCTCTATGTCGAACTCAGAGGCATAGGCCTCGCAGCGACCGACCCTCTTCACAGTACCCGACGATGCCTCTATATAGATAACATCACCAACCTCAACACGCTCACGTAAAATGGCTTCGTGTACACTCGGATCAAGCCGCAGCGTTTTCGTGCCCTTCGTGGTCTTCAAGCCAATTACGACCCGCGATATTGAGCGTGAATAACCACTCGCTGGGTCAGGAACTGGAGACTCCTCTGCCGCCAGCTCCGTCACTTCGCCCTCGTAGACTTCTTTTATTTCTTTGACCCTCACGCCAATCGCTCTTCGAAAGTGGCTCGTCAAAATTTCCGTTTTTTTCACCTCGGAGGAATACACTTCCGCGCCGTTCAGAACACAGAAGGGAACCCTTCTCCCAAGCTCCCGTGAAATGGCAAGGGCGATAGCCGTTTTCCCCGTACAAGGCGGCCCTGCGAGCAGCACGGCACGTCCAGCCATCTTCTTGAGTTTGATCAAGTCCACGACCAAAGCGGCTGCCTCGCGCGCTGGAGTCTGTCCAACAAGTCCGCAAAACTGCTCCGAGCCTTGTTCGACATCTCTCACAACTCCTGTCTCACAATCAACCCCAAGACCTTTCACGTGACTGTGAGCAGATATTCGCTTAGCGGACTCGCCGCTCGACTTCAAAAGTTCTTGCAGCGGCGCCATAAATAATCACAAGACGGATTTGATTAATTGGTCGCTTTGCGGGCGATCGGAACGTCCCCCAATTTATGCAGCACTCCCAGTATATGCGCAAGAGGAAGATTAAAAACTCGTGTGGTTCAGCTAACGAGTGCATAAAAAAGTCAGCGTCCCGAGCATTTCGAAGTGAATAACACGCTGCTATTCCAATCCAGGTTAAATACAGAAAGTACGATGCCATCCAGCCAGCACCCCTACGAAATGCAGTGATCCTGGCAGCATGTGATAATCGACTCTGCCAAAAAACAGCGAAATATTCAAAGCCCGCAGCCCAGGGAACAAGCCGTCCTTTTCGTAAAATGATTTCTAAATCAAAGGCATTGTATCGAACCAGTTTAGCGGTAATAAATCGTATGGGTTTGCTCGAAGCTATGGCACCGGGAATTTTTAAATCAAATTTTTACATAGAATTTCGATGAGCACGCGCGATGTTTTGTAGCGGCCGATCCCGATTTCTTAAACCCGATGCCTTCGGACGCACAGACACACCCTACCAGAGACTTTGCCGCCAAGCGGCGAGTAACAATTCAAGCATCCTCGTGAAGTAACTTGTTCTGCATTGGCTGGAATGCATTCCGTCCCCAATCGATGAAATGCTGTCCTGTATTCACTAATCTCTAGGCTGTGGATGAGTAGTATCGCAGGAAAAGTCGAGGCAAGAGAAAGCTGGGTATGAATTTACTTCACAGCCTGAAATTTAATGGAAAGAAATGATCGTGAAGAATGCTTTTCAAAATTTATGTAAGTATTGGTACAGGAGATCCTCCGAGAGCCTAAGATCGACTTTACGCGAATGATTTTCTGGGTGGTGGTTCTCAGTTGAAAATGGGAAACTCTCTGGAATGCTTTACATTTTTCCTGGAATTCTGTCCCGTGTCGCTCTAGATCCTAGAGCTATTTTGCCTTTTGGTACAAATAGCATGCGCGTATTCAAGCATATTTGGGACTGTAATCTCTTTGGTATCGTAACCGGTTTCGCAGCCTTTTTTGTGATGCGCTCCATAAACGGTTAGTACTCGATACCAGCATATATCGCTTAATCGAGCATTTTATTCGTTGAAAAAATCGATCGTTCAAGTTGCCGAGCCAGTTACTGGTAAATTTAATTGCAACTGGCGGAGCTTATCCGCAGGACCTCTTACAGTGCGGCCGACCTCGCGTCGCTTCCGCTTATCTCGGGTGACTGCCCAATAAGAGAGCCTGCGACCGATGTATTGAATACGGTCACTTTCATGGCATGGTAATTCTTCTTTGAAGCCAAAGACAAATATGTTTTGCACCACACCAAAACGCTGATTCATATTTCGGTACCTGCCGCTAGAATTCGAATTTTGACGAATTCACCTTCGGGAGTATGTTTTATTTGGCACTGGTCGGCATTTCAGTGATCAAGAAAAACTCCATCAAAGAGAAACATTTATTTCTTAATCCGCTCTCAGAATTGTTTTTAGTGCGCCTTGGTCGTGACGTGGATCTGCGAAAAACCTCTGAGTTGGTCTTGAATTCTCCAACGCGAGCTGTCGCCCGCTGATTGGGTTTCTCCATCTTCCTTAGTTCCCTGGAAGAGTGCATTTTAATCGGCTCACATCTTCGCAGAAGCAAAAACCCAATGAATCGTATATTCGAGGATGAAGAACGGGTTGTCGACTTTTCGATAAAGAAGTCTCAGAATTTACTTGCGATATATTTTATCGATTCCAAAGCGTACTTGCCGTTGATGAAGCACGCACGTTCGACTGCTCATTTTCATACCATCCAAGGCGAGACAGCTACCGGAATGCTGTAAAAAGCTTCCCATTGTAATGTACTTGCGTAAATGGGATGATGTGGTAGTCTTACGCTCTCAGACAACTGTTTAAGCTCCTGAGGAGATACGCTTTCTCGGAACGTTTTCGATATGGCCATTCGCAAAGCAATTTTTTCTCATATGCTCGGAGCGTTTCCATATGGCGAAAAAGCGGATCAAGCGTGGAGAATCGGAGAGTATGCACTGGCATTTACGGCTTCAATTCCGTATTGGTTTTCTTATTCTAGCTCTAACCGTTAGCGGATATTCGTCCACGAAGGGATTTTATTCCTCCACCTCAATTGTGTCCCACCCCCTGGTGAGCATAATCAAATGCTTTCTCGAGGTTTATAGCATACTTGTTCGAAGTGATTTCATTTTCAAAAACAAAAAACCCAAGGGAATGTTCTCGGAATGGAAGTCTGAGATCCTGGAGTGCCGTCATCGCGTGCGACTAGGAAAAAGACGAAAATCCTCTTCTTGCCAACCATCGAGCGAAGACGAATGAGTGACGACGACGAAGTAGTACGGGAGAGAAAGTCGTGAAAGAGGGCTTGCCCGACTGGACAATAACGAGGCCGCGGCGGCAAAGTGAGCTCGAGTTCGAGCAATCCTTGCATAGATGAGTTCCACCTGAGGCAGTGAACGCATAGAATTCGTGGACTAAGTCTTCAAGCCTCCATCAATAGCCGACGATGTATACTGCTGAAGTCGGGCCCCGAGGAGCTGACGCGAGACAACTTTGTCGGACAGTCTCCCAGACTCGAAGGTTAAAAGGAGAAGCTGAAAACAATAGCAAGACGCCGGTTGAAAAAGAGCGAGACGGGTCTGCGGGTAGGGAGACATATTTGCCCTCCACGGTTGTGAAGCAGTCTGTATCATTGACCGCCGCCTTTGTGTCCAACGGAAAATGCAAATATTCACACAGAGGATGTCAATGCCGGCACCCACCTCAAATGCTTTTGAGAGCATGATAAGCGAAACCGCTCAGAGTTTGAAAGGTGGTACCTCATTAACAGATACCAAGAGTCGTCGTTCTAACAGAGGCCTTATTTTGTTTACAGCGAACGCTTCAACATTGTCATCTGAAACCACATGGCATTCTTCATAGAAAGGTTTTCAGCAAATGAGCTCAATTCAATTTACTTTTCTGTTATAAATTACGTATTGCTTGTCGTATAGGCATGATGCGAAACCAGGCGAAGAATACCAGTAGGTACAATCCACGAAGCTTTCGTGTAGTGGCCCTAAACGTTCCAGCAGCAAAGTCCTTAACCATCTCCGCACCACCGGACCCTTTTCGCAAGGCACCTTTCATACGCCTTTTCATAACCTGCTCAGATGACCCATAATAGACTTCATAGACCTGTTCAGCTCTGTAGAGCACGAGCCTATACAAACTATTTGTCGTCTAGAACGCTTCGCGATTCCCGACCTACACGAATAAGCTACCTATGTAAACACATCATAACTAGTTCATGGCAATGATACAGATTCGGCTGACTCGAAATTACATGCATAGGTCGCTCACTGCTAGGTTCGAAATCTTGCGAATCGCAAAACCATACTCGTATGTGGGCATTGCTTTTGCTTCTACATGGAAGTTGGTACTATCTGGGGGAATATCGCCATTCCCTCTGATTATGGCTCTCGATCGGGGCACAATCACGTTATTAGTTTATTGTATGGATTCGTACGAAACAAGCATGCAGGTCCACTACGGGTACATTGGATCAATGGCCTTGACCATTTTTTTATCCGTCGGCAGCATGTCTCCACTCGATTTGAGCACCGCAAGCGAGGGCATTTTGCGAGTCGTTCGGAGCATCTGCAGAACTAGAAAAATTTGTCTCATTCGGGGGTTCTGAGCAGTTTCCACGAATGCTCATGCGTCTCGAGCCAGTGTGTTCATAGTAACTGCAAAAGTAATATATTCCCATGGCGTAGAATGGGGCAGCTTTTGCTGCACCGGCTTCTGCGCCCGACGTGCGAAAACTGGACAGAGAATTGAGCCGGTATTAGAAACCAGACTGCGAGACATCTAGTTGGCTCATTGACATTTTCGGGCTAGAGCGCTCTTGCACCAAGCAGCGCTAATTGGAACGTAACCTTGATGCATTTTTCTCTTTAGGGTTCCGTTAAGGCCCCTGAACTCACACATTTCCAGAATTTTCACGCAATTTCTCCGGGATAATCGATAATACTGTTGATCAAATGAGCACTCAGCCTTTCAGCGACTCAATTGTACAGCAAACACGCGTCGATCTTCTGCCACCCGCACCGTTCGGAAACGCAATAACTGCAGCAATACATTTTCCTTTGTTGGATGCGAGTGCAGAAGTTTGGGTACGACACCATAGTCCGTCACGCACCATTGTTGCGTTCGGGAGACCATGTACTGAAAAAAATACATCAAAAACTCTGCGTTGATGGAAAAATCCACCTCGTCGAGATGCGGAATCCTGGGCTGCGCATGAGATCCAGTAATGCCGAGCGCAATGCAGATTGGCGCTGCGGTCACAGCCGTTGGTTAGCAAGTCGCCCGCACTAACGGGAAATCGGATCATTCCTTTGGAGCTTTTATGACGGAGAAGCAGTGTCTCATCCTTACCACGAATGATTGCCCTGGCATGCGAGTTCTTCGTGTCATCGGTCCTGTCTACGGAACATCAGTGAGAACCCGCAGCATAGGGGGCAACTGGGTGAGCTGTTTCCGTGCGGTGCGTGGTGGAAAGCAGCCCGGGTACACTAAAATGATCTCTGCCACACGTGATGACGCTCTACAGGAACTAGCAAAGCATGCGCTGTCCCTGGGGGCAAACGCGGTCTTCGCCATGCGCTTCGATTCGAGTGAGTTTGGCTCAGGAGCTGGTTATCTTATGAACGAAGTAACTGCATATGGAACAGCGGTGGTGTTGGAAGCAGTCTGAGTAACGCTATTGACCTGGGGCAGTTTCGGATATTGCCTATGGTATGGATACTATTAGTTTCATCGACAGCCGTGTTGCTGTGTCGCATGGGGATACTGTCTTAACAGGGAAAGTTGCACCAGAACAATCTGCTTCTTTCAGTTATGAAAGACAGGCACTGAGTATTTTTGACAATGATTTACGTTGGACCCTTCGGGCAAGAAGAGTTCCGAGAAAAAATTGTGCTCTTTCACGTTAAGAGGCTTGCTCTGGTCTCTTATTCTCTGTTTTTATTCTGAGTGTAGCAAGGGAACCGAAACAAGAACTCGACGCACTCAGTATCCTGTGAAAGCACCCAGTGTGGTGAGCGAGCATTCGCTTTGGCCGCTGAGCACACAGCAAATTCGAGCAGGGCCTCCGAGTTAACATTTCCGGTTTCATGGGCCAATTCAGGATGTAAGTACCACCTGGGGACAGTTGCTTTCATGGCGTGCGATCGGTGAGACTATCAAAAGACCGATCGGATGCGCGATTTTTGCCTACAAGTAAAGGGGCATCTACCACCCCGCTCGAGAGCCCTTACGTTCGGGTTTCCACAGAGCGGACGCCTCTTTGGGAACACCGATAAGTTCTAGTCACTTTCCGATGTGGCCCCTGACCGCGGCCGACGCAATATATTGGTGCGCGATCGTCCAGAATTAGGCAGAGTCCACCGCAAAAGTTATTCTTCATGGCCACTTACACCCTATAATGTTCTAGAATTACTTGTTGAATGAACTACCCGGAAAACTGAGTTTCGCTGCCTCGCTCATATTCCTATCCAAAAATTTTGAAGAACAAAAAATATTTCGATGCAGTTCACGAAGTCGGGGGCTTGGGAAATGCGCGCAATGCACCCTGGCAACTAGCGCGTGCGACGAAGGACATTTTGATCGCACCGTTGCGGGCTTAGAGAATATTCGGCATATGTCAGGTGGCACTTTGCCCGTATCTGGTTAGGGACTGGCGCTCAGGACGCTGTTTGAAGCGAATTCAGAATCATTTTCCGCAAAATTTGTGCCACGGCCGTTGTAATAATCACCGAGAGCCAGCTTGTGGCGTCTCTGATGCCTCCCCATTTGCGTATTCGCGCCTAACGATCCGCATATCGTATGCGAAGCACATGTGAAGCACAATATCTTGCCGATGAGGCAGATATCCGTTCATATCAGAAAACCCCATCGAGTGGTGTTTCTGAGCCAGTCCATGACTCTGGAGTAATATGCTAGGTATGTACACACTAATATATTCCAGGCGTGCTCCAATCACAGCATCCCACTGGAAACTTCCTCACGCTAACGTGTTCAAACTTTGAGGTTGGTTAATTGTGTGTCGTATTCAGAGTTCTCATAGCATGGAAAAGCGCCAGTATAGAGCATGAATAGATAGATGAATACAAAGAATTGATATCGGGTCTGTAAGGGTCCTATAAGAATGTGTGCTGCACGAGAGCACCGAACTTTATACTTGGGGCGCTCACAGATCGTTTGACGCGCAAAACAAGGCTTACGCAGGTCCGGACCTGCAGGCCGGAAGACTCGCGCCACACTATCTCTTGTATTCGGAAGTTTCGCATATCTAGATGCCGAAGTTTCGCGCTGGATTGGAGGATTTCCCGAAGAATAAGTTGGTTCAGATTTTGCATCCAATCTAAGACGATACCATTGCATGCTGTTCTCAGCGATCTGACGAGCAGCTGTACGCACATTTTCATCCTTTTAAAAGCATAGAGACAGTGGCTCTTTGATCATTACGGTTTCGAAGTGGAGCAAGGTTCCAGCGCAAATTAAGTGCCCATGATACTCGTATCGCACTTGCTGTGCTATTGAGCATCAATTGGATAACCCGTACGGTACTTTTGGGGTCCAGTTCTCTGCGAGAGGGCGCGTCGAACACGTCTCGATGCAAAATCCGCCAGTGTTCATTATAAGATATGTCTCCGTTTCTGTTTGAAGTTCCTCAAGGGCTTCAAAATGGACGAAGTTTGCACGTGGACAAATACGTCTCACTATGCCTACGTTGTACAAAAATGGAACACCGAATTCCTCGCTCAGTTCCCGCCTTTCAATTTGTTTCCGAACTATTCTGGAATATACAGCCTCGACATTCAAAGCCCAGTAATAAGGGCCTATCGATTCCTACTAGGATTTCGGATGTTTGGTTGCC
>Ga0078972_1016272_pt1 | contig 11070 bp, 7 predicted proteins | sample YelNatPaOPGAMG01_FD_67568 | JGI IMG/M metagenome (GOLD analysis project Ga0078972, IMG submission 67568) | Hot spring thermophilic microbial communities from Obsidian Pool, Yellowstone National Park, USA - OP-RAMG-01 (SPADES assembly) (version 2) | ecosystem: Environmental > Aquatic > Thermal...
CAGCGGCGATGATCTCTGCATCGCTCCCGCCGGGGTAGGGGAGCTGCCCTGTGAGGCATTCTTGAACCACCACGCCCAGCGCCCACACGTCCACGAAGGGGCCGATGGTGCCTTCCATTGCCTCTGGAGACATGTACAGGACGGTGCCTTTACGTCCGGAAGCCTGCAGAGCTGTACCGGTGAAGCCTCGAACCAGTCCGAAGTCTCCCAGCTTCCACCAATTGCCAACGCGCAGGATGTTGCTGGGTTTAACGTCTCGGTGCACGGCGCCGCGCTCGTGTAGGTATGCCAGGGCGGATGCCAAGTGTTCGGTGACTTGGCGGACTTCGTCGGGGGTCATTTGTTTGGGCTGTGTGAGGCGTGCTTCGAGGGTTTCGGAGGCCAGCTCTGTGGCAATGTAGACGCAACCGTCGAGGAGTCCTCCGGAGATCTGCCCTGCGCCAAGGCAGGCTAGCAGATTGGGATGTGCCAATTGGCGCATGGCCTGCACCTCGCGGATAACGGCTTGATAGGTGCTGTTGTTTGGGATGCGGATGAGCTTCACCGCGACTTGGCCGATGACGCTGCCGAAGGCCAACTCGTCTGCAGCGTAGACCCATCCGAAGGAGCCTTCGCCGCGCAGATCGGCGAGCTGATAGCGATTATCTACGATGTATCCGCGCAACGCATTTGGATTGAGCATATGGGAACCCCTTACCAGAAGCCTAGTGTGCCATCTCGGAGCCGGGACACGCGCAAGAGTGACCCCGAGTTTCGGGAAACGATGCGGCTCCTTGCGCCGCTACACCGCCCGCAGCGGCTCCTTGCGGAAGCCCAGCATGCGGGCAAGCAAGCCCGGATGGTAAAAGTGGTCTCGGTAGGCGTGCAGGGGCTTCACGTCATTGCCCACCACAAAGTGCAGGTGCTCGATGCGGCCGTCATTGGATGCATCGTACCGGCCTTCCGGGTCCACCACCACCCACGTTCCATCTTGGAAGGAGTAGAGCGCGCAGAGTTCCTTGCCCGTCGCCACATCCCAGAGGCGGGCAGTTTTATCCCAACTTCCCGTCAGCACCCATCGGCGATCCGGAGAGAACGCGACCGACCTCACTACATCCGCGTGCCCTTCAAATCTCTGGACCTCCCTCCCCGTCGCCACATCCCAGAGGCGAGCTGTTCGGTCGTCGCTTCCCGTGAGCACCCACCGGCCATCCCGAGAGAACGCGACGGAATAAACTGCCTCGTCATGTCCCACGAATCTGCGAACCTCCTTTCCCGTCGCCACGTTCCAAAGTCTGGCCGTTTTGTCTGCGCTCGCCGTTAGCGCCCACAGACCGCTCGGCGCGAACGCAGCACGAGGCACCAAATCTTGATGTCCCTCGAATCTACGGATCTCGTTCCCCGTCGCCACGTCCCAAAGACATGCTGTCTGGTCGTCACTTCCGGTCAGTACTCGTTTGCCATCCGGGGAAAAGGCGACAGACCGGATCCAATCGCGATGTCCCTCGAATTTGCTCACCTCGCTCCCCGTCGCCACGTCCCAAAGACGGGCTGTTTTATCGCAACTTCCCGTCAGCACTTGCTTGCCGTCCGGCGAAAATGCAACGGAATACACCCAATCGCTGTGTCCCTGGAACCTGCGAAGTTCTTTTCCCGTCGAAATGTCCCAGAGGCGAGCCGTGTGATCCCAACTTCCCGTCAGCACCTGTTTACCATCCGGAGAGAACGCTACACAGGTAACCACCCCATCATGCCCCTTCAATCTTCGGACCTCGTGTCCTGTTTCCACGTCCCACAGGCGAGCCGTCTTGTCTTTGCTACCCGTCAGCACCCGTGTGCCGTCTGGAGAGAAGGCGACAGAGAACACACCACCGCTGTGTTCGGTTAGAATGGTCCGCCGCTCAGGCGGTTGTGATGGCAACGGCCTCTCCGTGGAGGGTGAGGTTGTGGGCATGGCCGCTGGCGCGACCACGCCACCCTGCAGGTATTGCTGCACTTGCTTGGCCGTCCAGCGGGCATGGCGATCTTTGGTGAGGCATCCTCGCACGATGGTTTGGAAGGGTTCGGGCAAATCCGAGGCGATGGTTGGCTCTTTTGTGAGGGCAGCGGCGATGATCTCTGCATCGCTCCCGCCGGGGTAGGGGAGCTGCCCTGTGAGGCATTCTTGAACCACCACGCCCAGCGCCCACACGTCCACGAAGGGGCCGATGGTGCCTTCCATTGCTTCTGGAGACATGTACAGGACGGTGCCTTTAAGTCCGGAAGCCTGCAGAGCCGTACCGGTGAAGCCTCGAACCAGCCCGAAGTCTCCCAGCTTCCACCAATTGCCAACGCGCAGGATGTTGCTGGGTTTAACGTCTCGGTGCACGGCGCCGCGGTCGTGTAGGTATGCCAGGGCGGATGCCAGGTGTTCGGTGACCTGGCGGACTTCGTCGGGGGTCATTTGTTTGGGCTGTGTGAGGCGTCCTTCGAGGGTTTCGGAGGCCAGTTCTGTGGCAATGTAGACGCAACCGTCGAGGAGTCCTCCGGAGATCTGCCCTGCGCCAAGGCAGGCCAGCAGATTGGGATGTGCCAGTTGGCGCATGGCCTGCACCTCGCGGATGACGGCCTCGTAGGTGCTGTTGTTTGGGATGCGGATGAGCTTCACGGCGACTTGGCCGATGACGCTGCCGAAGGCCAACTCGTCTGCAGCGTAGACCCATCCGAAGGAGCCTTCGCCGCGCAGATCGGCGAGCTGATAGCGGTTATCCACGATGTATCCGCGCAACGCATTTGGATTGAGCATATGGGAACCTCAGATCAAGCGGCCAGGGCGCCAACTCCTGCTGCGATCTCGCGAGGGCGCCGCTCCGGGCTACACGTTCAATGGCTTTTCCGCGCGAACCGTGATCTTTCGTGCCGGGCGAGGGTGGCTCTTGGCGCGCACGCAAATAGCAGCCACGGTGACGTTATCATGTGCGCCCGCATCAAGGGCGGCTTGCTTGCAGGCCTTTGCGAGCAGCCGAGGTTTGCCGGAAAACTGAGCAACGAGGGTGCTGAGCCTTTCTTGGGACACCTCACTCCAGAGGCCATCGGAGCATAACAGGATCGTGTCACCGGGGCTGAGGCTTCGAAAAGCCGGTCCGCCACCGTCCTCCCACTTGGGGTCCACCGAGAGCCGCGCTTCGGATCCGCCACCCAAGCAGGATGTGACTACCGAGCGCATTGGATGGGTGGCCACCTGATCCTCCGTAATATGCCCTTTCTCCAGCAGGATTCGGACGATGGTGTGATCCGCCGTAACATACTGCAGTTGCCCACGCCGAAAATGATATACGCGGCAATCACCGGCATGCATGAGGAGACAGCCTTCAGGGGTTGCGAGGACGGCGGCGGCCGTTGCGCCCATTCCGCCTAGCCCCAACGTGCGTGCACCGTATCTGCGAATGGCATCATGTGCGGCATAGAACGCACTCAGCATCCACTCATAGCGGCCCATTGGGTCAGACGGCAGCGGGGTGCGCCAGGCACGCCGAAACTCATGGGCGCCTATGCGGGCGGCTACGTCACCGCCGCCGTGGCCGCCCATGCCATCCAGAACCGCAGCAGCAATGGCATGATGCTCACGCAGGCGCACCAGGCACGCAAGATCCTCGTTGCGCTCGCGCACGTATCCTTGATGCGTTTCCCAAGCTGCATGCAGCGAGGCTATCCTGCCCGGGTCAGCTTCCACCGTAGCTCACCTCCAATTCTAAGTTCGCCAACCTGATGGTGTCACCATGTTTAAGCGCTACCGGGCTCGATGGCTTATCCTGCGTGTCGTGCTTAATGCGCGTGCCGTTCACAAACGTGCCGTTGCGGTCTTGCAATGCCACGATTTGGAGTTGCCCGGCCACCAGGCGTATCTCGGCGTGGCGCCTTGAAATGACGGGCGTGGGGGCCAATTCGCAGTCGGTAAGGTCCACATCTACGTGCAGATGGGGCGGATCGTCACGCCCCAGCACAAGGGTCGGTCGGTCCACAGGTATTTCGCGTCCCTTGCACGGCCCGTTCAACACGCGTAGGACGATGGCCTGATTGCTGCTTGCAGCCGAGGGCGCCGTGTCGTCCTCTGTGACACCCGGGATCGGGTCGTTGCCAAAACCGGTCATGATGTGCCTCCTGGCTTTCGCATCTGTTCGAGCGTCTTTGTGCGTCGGTCGGGGGACAGCACGCCCTGTTGTTGAAGGAGTTCCAGATCCCTGGTTACACGGTCCACAATGTCCTGCCGGCCGGCGATTTGCGCATTGGACTGCATCTGCTTCAGGTATTGGGTATGGCGCACGGGATCTTCGGTTCTGTTGAGTAGTTCTGCGTACAGATTGTTCTCCCACATAAGCCGATCTTCGTCCACATCACGGTTGAGGATTTGTGCTGACATGAAGGAGTTCGTCCATTCGATGGCAGCCCTGGCAACCGCGCTTGCATCTCCGCCATCCACCGTTACCTCCAGTACGTCGTATTGACCCAATGGCTCGCCAAATCCCAGTCCGCCGGTCTTAATTTCGATCAGCATGTCATTCGGTTCATCTGCGGTTAGCGCGCCGATATTCCATTCCATCGTGGAGGAATCTCCCGCACCATCGAGGGCAACGAATGTGGGACGAAATCGGCACGCGCGATCAATCTCAACACCGGCGCGCAGCGCCCGAGCTGTGAGCTTGGCTTGGGGGACAACTACTCGCACGCCCGTCTCGAGGCAATTGCGCAGGCCGTCCTGAAGTTCGGCACGATCTTTTGCGTAAATGAACTTACCTCGCCCGTGATTGGTGAGATCCACCAGAAAGGCTGTGTTAAAGTGCTCCGCATCGCCCATGCCCACAGCGCACAAGGTGATGCCCTCCGCTCCGGCGTCGGTGGCTTGCTGAAGGAGCGGGTTTAACCGCTCCTCTTTGAGGGTCTCGCCGGTTGGATCGGTGGGATGCCCGTCGGTAACCAGGACGCCAACGCGGAACGTGTTCGGTTCCGGCGTGAGCGAGCTTTGGATCCAGGCCAGGGCGAGGTCCGTTCTTGTTACGCCATTTGCCCGGAGGGCCGCGATGGCCGCGCGCGTTCGGTCGGCAAGTTCCGGTCCGCCGGTCTCGCCGCTGAGGATGGGGCGCACGTCACCGGAGAAACCCGCCAACCACAAGCGGTCCTGCGGACGTGTCAACGCCGCAGCCGCTACGCAGACCTCCTTGGCATGTTGCAGCTTGGGTCCGTCCATGGAGCCGCTCGTGTCCAGCATGAGGGCCATGTGAAGTGTCACACTCTTATTCGATGCTGCAGGAAGAATGCGCACACGAAGCACATGCCGTTGTTCGCCGTCGCGGACACGAGCCGGTCGGTCCCACGCAAGCTCAAGATTCAACATTAGACCACCTCCAGGTTTCCTTCGGGCGTCATTGCAATCTGTAACGTCCGGCCTGCTAATTGTCCTACATCCTCGCAGTGCTCGAACACCCATCGGTTGAGTGGGCGTTCCACCATCGTTTCCATTAGTGACTTAATGCGCCTTCCCCCGAACAACAGGTTATCGCCTTCGCGCATTCTACGGGATACGGCTGCCAGGACGGAGTCGTCGAACTGGAGTGTGCAGCGGTACATATCCTGGGCCGAGTCGCCCAATAGCTTCAAAAACTTGCGGGCGATACCATCCACATACTGGGGCCGCAAGAGATCGAACGCGACGATATTGTCGCCGAACCGGTTCAGCAATTCCGCCCGGCCGATGCGGCTGGTGAAGTACCACCGAACTTCGTTGAGGAAGTGCTGCTGGACCTCCTCGAACGTGAAGCTCTCCGCGCCCTTCTCCTGCACCACACGCATGATCCCCGGCCGGATCACGGTGCCCGTTGCGGGGTCTGCCAGGTCCGAGGCGCCGATGTTGCTTGTGAAGATGATCGCGGTCTGGTGGAAGTAGGCGGTTTGGCCCTTGCCATCGGTGAGGCGGCCATCCTCCAAAATTTGCAGGAACTTATCGAGCACCTTCGGATGGGCCTTCTCGATCTCGTCGAACAGCAGAATGCTATACGGACGTTCCAGCACCCTATTCGTAAGCTGCCCGCCTTCTTCATAGCCTACGAAACCTGGTGGAGCGCCCGCGAGCTTTTCCGCGGCGTGCTCCTCCTTGTACTCCGACATATCAAACCGCGCAAAGGCGCGCTCGTCGCCGAAGACAAGCTCCGTCATGGCCTTGGCCAACTCGGTTTTGCCAACGCCCGTGGGTCCCACAAAGAAAAAGACCCCTTTAGGCTTTCCGCCCGACGTGGGACCAACCATGCTCAGTCCTACCCGTGCGCTCGTGAGCATGCTCGCGACCGCCTCTATGGCGTGCGGCTGCCCGATCACTCGGCGGGACAACAGATCGTGGGCCTGCGCTACTCGATCGCGACTGAGGTTCTGCCATGGGTCTTCCCTGATGCCGAACTTGAAGAAATCCACCAGCCGGTGCATGCGCTTAAGACCCACAGGGATCCTGTGCTGCCACGACGTGTGCCGCAGGCTGTTGAGGTCAATGGCATGAAGCCCTTCCGTCAGATCGGCGAACTCGTCGGCCACTTGCTCCAGCTCCGATGTGGTGTGCCCCTCGGCAACCGTGGTCGAAATGGCGTCGCCACCGTAAAAGCCGCTGTACGGCTGCCCTGGTGTGGGTCGCAAGTAGGACATGGCAAACTGCCGACGCTCTTCCTTGTTGGGCCGAGAAGCCTGCACAATCGCGACGTAGGGGTTATCACGGTAGATCCATTCCGGCACGCGCTTGAGATCGGCAGCAACAATCACCAGTGTGTTGCGGAAGCCTCGGCAGCGACCGAATTGGATGATCGCGGCCTCCACCGTACACTTGTGCAGAACCATGAGGGCTTGGCGCTCATCGCCGGCGTAGCGTTCGGCGTCGGTGGTCAACATGTCCCCGAGGTCTACCACGGCGGCCACCGAGGACGTGTTCTGCGCAAGTACGATGCGGAGGTGGGCAAACGCTTCTTCGGGTGATACCCGACGCGGACCGGCCGCTTGCCGCGGAGGCGTAGGAATCATACGCGGGGGTGGGGTCGTAGGATCCGCCGGTGGGGCCTGCGGGAGGGGCGCCGGCTGCTGTGCCACGCTGTCTTGGCCCAATTCCTCGCGGTTCCGCTCCAATATGCCGCGCCGAACGATTTCGCCGAAGCGCCGCTGTATGTCATCGGGCAGGGGACCACCCTCGGCCAGGTTTGGGCGACGTGGGATTAGCGTGCCGAAGTCGAAACCATCTACAGGATCGTAGTGCACGATGATCTCGAACCCCTGCTCGGCGAGGTACCCCTGCAGGAACTCGTGGGCGGTTTGGTATTGTCCTCGCCACAGAAACTGGTCGTAGACATCGCCATACAGCACGATGTGTTTACGGCGCCGGATTTGACGTTCGAACTCCTGGATCCAGCGTGAGGTCAACGCACTCATGATTGCCTATCATCCTTCCGCTCGACGTGCCGAGCTGCTCGTTGGCAACGCATCCGCTTTCCTTAGGCGTCGGTTCGGGTCCGCCTTGCCCTCCCACAATATTTCGCTCGTGTCTACGCCGTAGCCGGCGGCCAAGAGTTGGCGCATCTGGTTGAGCGTCGCTTCCGCCTGGTCACACGCGGGCGCAGTTCCTCCATCCACCAGCGCTTCCGCGGTGTGGGGAAAACCATCCACGGTATAAAAGACCTCACCTTCCACCGGCACGCTCACGGCGATCGTGCGTCCGGCCGCATCGGCTGCCCTGAACGCAATCGCGGAGGCAGGATGGCTCGCATGCTCCGCTGCCGGCGCCGACACCACGTATCCCATCTCCGTCAAGGCCGATCGGATGCTCTCCGCAATGTAGTCCCGCTTGTCTGCCTTGAGCTGAGCTGCATTCGCCTTCTCCACCATGTCCGCGGCTTGGCGCTTCGCCGCTTCGAGCATTACTGCAGGCTCTTCGTACCGCTCGGCTGCAATGGCGCTTCGGGCAGACTGGAGCATGGCCTCGATCTCGGCCATTCGATGGTATTGCCAGCGCTGTACGACTTCGTCGGCGCGGAGCCCTTCCATCACGGCGGCCAGTTCTCCCACCACATGCTCGGCGGCGGTCTTCTTGCGGAGCAGCTCGGCTCTCCGCCGGGCCTCGGCTTCGGCCAGGCGCTCGGCTTTCTGCTCAATCGCCAGCAGAGCCTCTTGTACTTCGGCGAGTGCCTCCGTTGTGCGGGCGGCGCCGATCTTCTTCTTCCATTGCGCGAATTCCTTGGTCAGCGCGGACAGCTCATCGGCAGGGAGGTCATTCTTTTTGCCCGTGAGGGACCGTTCAACCCGCTCGGCGTGATTGCCCAGAGCGCGCTGCATCTCCTCCAACCGCCGCTGTCGTTCCCGTGCTTCGGCCTCGGCGCGTCGGCGCGCCTCTTCCGCCGCCCTTCTCTTCCGTTCAGCCTCCAGTCTCTCTTGCTCGCGTCGGCGCAATTCTGCATACGAGTACTTTGGTGTACCGCTCATGCCTGCCTCCTCCTTATCCTGTGATTTTGGCCGTTCGCCCGACGGGCATTATGGATGCCCGCGTAAGTATTCAGCCGCGCTTGGGGCGGATCCTCTGCACACGGTTCCCTATCTTTAAATCGGCGGAAGCGCCGCTTTGCGGAAACCCAAGATGCGCGCAAGCAAACCCGGATGGTAAAAATGGTCCCGGTAGGCGTGCAGAGGCTTCACGTCATCACCCACCACAAAATGCAGGTGCTCGATGCGGCCGTCATTGGATGCATCGTACCGTCCTTCCGGGTCCACCACCGCCCACGTTCCATCCCGGAAGGAGTAGAGTGCGCAGAGTTCTTTGCCCGTCGCCACGTCCCAGAGCCCAGGCGCAACCTTCACATTCCCCGTGAAGGCCCGCGCGCGTTTTCCTCCACGCCGAGCCATCGTGCATGCCCAGCGTAATGCACAAACAGGCAGCCGCCGGTAATCAGAGGTGTTTCAGTGCCTTTGCTGCATCTCTGTGCCGTTGTAAGGCCGCCTTACGGTACCAACGGACAGCCTGGACATCGTCCTTTGGGACGCCCAGCCCGTTCTCGTAGCATAGCCCGAGGTTGTATTGTGCGTGGGCATATCCTTGTTCTGCCGCATTGCGGAGCTTGCCCAGGGCGTCGGCATGTCCCTGTTCTGCAGCTTTGCGATACCACGAGAACGCTTGCGCATCGTCCTTTGGGACGCCCAGCCCGTTCTCGTAGCGCACGGCGAGGTTGTACCGCGCGTCTGCGTTTCCCTGTTCTGCGGCCTTGCGGAACCATTCCACGGCCTGCTGTTGGTCCCTCGCAACCCCGCGACCGTTCTCGTAGCACCAGCCGAGGTCGTATTGCGCCTCGGGGTAGCCGGATTCTGCCGCCTTGCGGAGGTTGTAGATGGCCTCTGCGTTTCCCTGTTCTGCGGCCTTGCGGAACCATTCCACGGCCTGCTGTTGGTCCCTCGCAACCCCGCGACCGTCCTCGTAGCATAGGCCGAGGTTGTATTGCGCCTCGGGGTAGCCGGATTCTGCCGCCTTGCGGAGGTTGTAGATGGCCTCTGCGTGTCCTTGTTCTGCGGCCTTGCGGAACCATTCCACGGCCTGCTGTTGGTCCCTCGCAACCCCGCGACCGTTCTCGTAGCATAGGGCGAGGTTGTACTGCGCATCGGCGAAACCGTGTTCTGCCGCATCACGGTACCATTGCGCAGCCTGTCTGCCGTTTTTCGGAATGCCGAGGCCGTGTTGGTAGCACCGGCGGAGGGTTTGCTGGGCTTCGGCGTGTCCCTGTTTTGCAGCCTTACGGTACCACCGGACAGCCTCGACATCGTCCTTTCTGATGCCCAGCCCGTTCTCGTAGCATAGGCCGAGGTTGTATTGTGCCTCGGCGTGTCCCTGTTCTGCGGCTTTGCGATACCACGAGAAGGCTTGCGCATCGTCCTTTGGGACACCGCGACCGTTCTCGTAGCACAGGGCGAGGTTGTACTGCGCATCGGCGAAACCGTGTTCTGCCGCATCACGGTACCATTGCGCAGCCTGTTTGTCGTCTTCCGGTATACCGAGTCCCTGTTGATAGCATCTGAGGAGGTTCTGCTGGGCTTCGGCGTGTCCCTGTTGTGCGGCCTTCCGGTACCACACCACGGCTTGCTGTGCATCCTTTCCCACGCCCACGCCGTTCAGATAACATAGGCCGAGGTTATACTGGGCTTTGGCGTGTCCTTGTTCTGCTGCCTTGCGGTACCACTCTACGGCTTGCGCATCGTCTTTTGCGACGCCGCGTCCGTTCTCGTAGCACAGGCCGAGGTTGTTCTGCGCGTCTGCGTCTCCCTGTTCTGAGGCATTGCGGTACCACGCGACAGCCTGCTGCGCGTCCTGTGCGACGCCACGACCGTACTCGTAGCGGATGCCGAGGTTGTTCTGCGCCCAGGCGTGTCCCTGTTCTGCGGCCTTGCGGAACCACGCCACGGCTTGCTGTTCGTCCTTTGCGACGCCCACACCGTCCTCGTAGCATAGGCCGAGGTTGTACTGCGCCCAGGCGTCTCCCTGTTCCGCGGCCTTGCTGTACCACAGAAAGGCCTGCGCATCGTCCTTGGCGACACCACGACCGTACTCGTAGCAGATGCCGAGGTTGTTCTGCGCCAGGGTGTCGCCGCTCTCGGCGGCAGAGCGCAGCATGGGCAACGCCTCCTGGAACCACTTTGCGGCCTCGTCGGACGAAATGGCTGTACCCCATCCGAGGGCAAAGCACGAGCCGAGGCCTCGCATCCCGCACGGATCTTTCTGCTCCGCAGACTTGCGGAACCATCCGAATGCCTCGGAGTATTCGGCGGACGACGAGAGCAGCATCTGGCCGAGCATGTACTGGGCCCTGGCGTCGCCCGCTTCGGCCAAAGGCCGCAACAGAGGTATGGCGCGCACATGCCCGGTTTTGAAGGCCTCCTCGGCTTGCCGGTACTCCGCCGATGCGCGGTAGGCCGGGGTGTTGGGTAACGGACGCTGCGACGCGGGCGAAGTTGTGGGCATAGCCGCTTGCGTGACCGCGCCACCCTGCAGGTATTGGAGCACTTGCTTGGCGGTCCAGCGAGTGGATGGATCCTTGGTGAGGCATCCTC
>Ga0078972_1016273_pt1 | contig 11070 bp, 12 predicted proteins | sample YelNatPaOPGAMG01_FD_67568 | JGI IMG/M metagenome (GOLD analysis project Ga0078972, IMG submission 67568) | Hot spring thermophilic microbial communities from Obsidian Pool, Yellowstone National Park, USA - OP-RAMG-01 (SPADES assembly) (version 2) | ecosystem: Environmental > Aquatic > Thermal...
CTAAATCCGCAAAAAAAGCCTTTATAATTGATTTACCGGCTGAGTTTAAAAGTGTTTTAAATTATATCAATAAAGAGAATTTGGAGATATCTTTTATTTTAATAACACATGCACATTTTGATCATATTGGTGGGTTGAATTTATTGGATTTACCTTTTTATCTCCATAGAAAGGATTTACCTTTACTTTATGATCCAAATCTAAATGGTTCATCTTTTTTCGATGAAGAAATTTCTATTAAAAAAGAGCCTATTTTTTATGATTCTTCTTTACATTTTTTAGATTATACAATAGAAGTAATACATACACCGGGTCATACTCCCGGTTCTGTTTCTTTAAAATTGAATAATTGGTTATTTACAGGAGATACTCTTTTTTATGACACAATAGGCAGAACTGATATCCCTCTTGCTTCTTATGATGAACTTTTAAACTCTATAAATAAAAAAATACTTACTTTGCCAAAATCTACAATTATTTATCCGGGCCATGGAAAAGATACAACATTAGAGAGAGAATTAAAGTATAATCCTTTTCTTAAGGCATGAACATATACTACGAAGCTTTTTTAGATTATCTTAAAGTAGAAAAAAGTTTATCTAATAATTCTATAAATTCATATTCAAGAGATATAGGAAAATATATTGAATATCTAAACAATAAAGGTATAAATAACCCAAATAAAATCACACATAAGGATATAACTGATTTTTTATTTTTTTTGCGCAACAAAATAAAACCTACTAGTATAGCAAGATGTCTTTCAAGTATTAAAGGTTTTCATAAATTTCTTTTAAGGGAAAAGATAACTAATTCGGATCCAACAGAATTTATAGAAGCGCCAAAATTGGAAAAGAAAATTCCTTCTTTTTTGGATTTAAGAGAGGTAGAAATTCTTTTAAAGACTCCAAATTTAAAAGATATACACGGTTTAAGAGATAGGGCTATTTTAGAATTAATGTATGCAACAGGGCTTAGAGTTTCCGAAGTGGCAAGTCTTAAATTATCAGATTTAAATTTAGAGGTTGGTTTTTTAAAATGCAAAGGTAAAGGTTCTAAAGAAAGAATTGTCCCTTTAGGCGGAGTTGCAAAGCATTTTTTAGAAAGATATATTTCTGAAGCACGCGAAAAATTATTAAAAGGTAAAATCTCAATCTATCTTTTTGTAGGTCAGGGTGGAAAAAATTTATCCAGACAAAGCATTTGGAAGGTAATAAAAAAAATAGCAAGAGAGGCAAATATAAGAAAGAAAATAAGTCCACATATTTTAAGGCATTCTTTTGCAACACATTTATTAGAAAGAGGAGCGGATTTAAGGAGCGTTCAGGAGATGTTGGGACATTCAAATATAACAACAACACAGATTTATACACACATAAATAAAATGAGGTTGAAAGAAATACATGAAAAATTTCACCCAAGAGCGCATTAATTTTGCAGATACCTTAAAAGAAGAATTTAAGGTTTTTTTGGATTTGGTAGTAAATACCTCTTACAATTTAAAAATAAATGCTTATCTGGTAGGTGGTGTAGTTAGAGATATTTTACTTAAAAAAGAAATTTTTGATTTAGATATTGTAATAGAAGGAGATGCTATAGAATTTGTTAAAAAAATTTCAGAATATTTAAATACAAAATTTATAAAACATCACTCTTTTGGCACTGCAACTATATATTTTAAGAATCATAAAATAGATTTTACAACCTCAAGAAGAGAAATTTATGAGAGTTTTGGAAAATTACCAAAAGTTTTTCCTTCGGATTTGAAAAATGATTTATTCCGTAGAGATTTTACTATAAATGCTATAGCTATAAGTTTGAATAAATCTGATTATGGAAAGATTATAGATTTTTATAATGGTCTTAATGATTTAAAAGAAGGATTAATCAGGGTATTACATAACAAAAGTTTTTTGGAAGATCCAACAAGGATTTTAAGGGCTATAAGATTTAAAGAAAGGTTTTCTTTTAAAATAGAAGAACATACATTTAAATTATTAAAAGAGGCAGTAAAAAATGATGCGATAAATCTGGTTCATCCACATAGATTGAGAGATGAAATTATTCTACTTTTAAGCGAAAAAGACCCATATAAAGTTATTAAGACTTTATGTTCTTTGGTAGGATTTAATTTTATAGATAATAGAATAAATTTTAATAAAGATAATTTAAAATTAATTTTAAGAATAAATAAGGCAGTAAACTTTTATTATAAAAATTTTCCAAATCATAGAAAATTAAAAAAATGGATTATATATCTTATTGGAATTTTAATAAATCTAAATAATAAAAAAGTTGCAAAATTTGTTGAGAATTTTGGTTTGCGTAAAGGGGAAAGAATCATAATAATTTCAGCAAAATCAAAATTAAAAACTATAGAAAGATTAAAAAAGAATATAAAAATGCATTTAATATATTCTATACTTAACAATTTTAGTTTTGAGGCTATAATATTCTTCTATGCATATTATAAAGATAGGAACATAAGGAAAAATATTAAATATTTTTTAGATAAATTAGTTAATGTAAAATTAATACTGAAGGGAGAGGATTTAAGGAGGATGAATATTGAGCCATTCTCTATTTATGAAAGGATAATGGAAAAATTATTATATAGAAAGATTGATAAAAATTTGAGATCCAAAGAAGAAGAGATAAAGGAGTTAAAGAATATTATAAAAACTTTTAAATAAGATGTTTTTAGGTTATATTAAGCTTGTGATTTTTATTCCACACAGTAAATCTTTAAAAGATAAGAGACAAGTTATAGAGAGTTTAAGAAATAAATTGCAGAACAATTTTAATGTTGCTGTTGCAGAAAAACCATCAGATAAATGGCAGAGTGCTGAACTTTCTTTAGCCTGTATTAATTACAATAAAGCAAAAGTAAATAGTTTAATTGAAAGAATCGAAGATTTTGTTCGTTTTAATGGTGATTTTTCTATTATAGAGATAGAAAAGCAGATAATTTAGTATGGGTATAAGAATAGAGAAAATAAATAGAGAATTGCAGAAGCAGATTGCAAATATTATTTCTAAGGAGGTTGATGACCCTGCTTTAGGTATTTTTTCTATAACAAAGGTTGATACAAGCCCAGATCTTAAAGAAAGTAAAATTTATTTTAGTCTTTTAGATGATAAAAAATACGAGGAGGTTTTAAAAATATTAGATAAGATGAGTAGTTTCATAAAAACCAGTGTGGCAAAAAAAATTCATTTAAAAATTTTACCAAATTTTAAATTTGTTCCAGACCATTCAATAAGTTATAGCGTTTATATGTATAAAAAAATTGAAGAAATAAGACAAAATGATAGAAAAAATTATAGAAAAAATAAAAAACAATAAAAGTTTCTTGATAACTTCCCATATAAATTTAGAAGGAGACGCTTTGGGTTCTGAACTTGCATTTTATATTGTTTTGAGAAAATTAAAGAAAAAGGTTGTTATATTTAATAGTGATAAATCACCCTCTATATATAATTTTTTACCTAATATAAATTCAATTAAAAATTCAATAGATAAAGAAAAATTTGATGTTGGTATTATTTTAGATTGTTCTGATTATTCAAGAATAGGTAATGTTAAAGATTATATAATAACTCAAACGAATTGTATAATAAATATAGATCATCACATAAGTAATACCCATTTTGGAGATATTAACTGGGTAAATCCAAAAGCAGCCTCTACTTCGTATATGCTTTATGAGATATTTAAAAAAATAAAAATAATCAATAGAGATATCGCTTTATGTTTATATACAGGGATATTTACAGACACTGGTGGTTTTACTTATGCCAATACTACTCCTTCTGTTCATAAAGTGGCATTTGATTTGTTGCATTATAAAATCTATCCATATAAAATAAATGAATATCTGGAAAGTTTATGCTCTATAAATGATTTAAAATTAATAAGTAGATTTTTAAATTCAATAAAGGTTGATAAAAAAAGGAGAATTTGTTGGTTGAAGATAAATAAATGGGAAGAAAAAGAATACGATTTAACAGAAGTAATATTTTCTATTTTGAAATTATTAAAAGATATCGAATTGTTTATTATTTTTAAATCTATATCTAAAAACAAAACAAGAATAAATTTTCGTTCAAGATCCTTTATAGATGTTAACAAAATTGCTAAAGTTTTTGGCGGAGGAGGTCATAAAAGAGCAAGTGGAACAACAGTTGACGGTTTATTAGATGATGTTGAAAAAAAGGTTATATCATTTATAAAGAAAATAAATTATGATAAAAAAAGATGGAATAATTCTAATAAATAAACCAAGTGGTTTAACCTCTCATGATGTTGTAGATTTTGTTAGAAAAAAATTTAACATAAGAAGCGTAGGGCATGCCGGTAGTTTAGACCCATTGGCAGAAGGCTTGCTTATTATTCTTGTTGGAAAATCTACAAGGTTGTTTAATTACTTTTCAAATTTTGACAAGGAGTATTTAGGGATATTAAAACTTGGAGAGACTACGACGACAGGCGATTGTGAGGGTAAGGTTATAAAGATAAGAGATTATAGGAATATAGATTTAGAAAAAATAAATGAATTGTCTTCTGTTTTTAGTGGAGAAATAGAACAGATCCCACCGATGGTTAGTGCTTTAAGGGTTAAAGGTAAAAGATTATATTCCTTAGCAAGAAAGGGCATAATCATTGAAAGAAAATCAAGAAAGATAAAGATATATTCAATTAAAATATTATCTGTAAATTTACCATTTATTGAGTTTTATGTACACTGTTCAAAAGGAACTTATATTAGAAAGTTAGCAGAAGATATGGGCGAGTATTTAGGATGCGGAGCTCATATAATAAAAATAAAAAGATTAAGTATAGGACATTTTAAATTGGAAGATGCAGTAAATTTAGAACGATTAAGTGAGGATAATATTTTGTCATTTAACCATGAAAGTTTTTTATGATAATTTGACTAAAAAGATAAAACTTAAACCAAAACCATCTGTAATTACAATAGGAGTATTTGATGGTATACATTTAGGTCATAAAGTAATTTTAGATAAACTTAAATTTTATTCAAAAAAACAAAATTTAATATCAGTAGTTTTTACTTTTGATATACCTCCAAAATTATTTTTAAAAAAAATAAACGGCTATATTATAGATATTGAAGATAAGATAAATTTTTTTAAGGATTTTTCTATAGATTATATCTGGTTTTTTAAAACTACTCAATATTTCCTTAATCTTTCCAAAGAAGAATTTCTTTTTTATATTATGAAATATTTTTTTATAAAAAAAATTATAGTTGGGGAGGATTTTAAGTTTGCAAAAAATGGAGAGGGTAATATAGATTATTTGAGAAATATAGCCAAAAGGAATAATTTTAAATTAGTTATAGTTAAAAAGAAAAAAATAGATAATAAAATAATAAGCAGTTCTATTTTAAGAAATTTTATTTTAAATGGAGATATAGAGAATATAAAAAAATTTTTAGGAAGAGATTATTGCATTAAAGGTATTGTTTATAAAGACAAAGGTATTGGTAAAAAAATTGGTTTCCCTACCGCAAATATCACTCCTTATAATTATCTTATTCCAAAAAAAGGAGTATATGCGGCAATGGTAGAGATTTCAAAAGTTAGATATCTTTCTGCTGTAAATATAGGGAATAGGCCAACTGTTAATTTTTCTAAAAATGTAAAAATTGAAACGCATATCATAAATTTTAATAAAGATATAGTTAACAAAGAAATAAAAATATATTTTTTAGAAAGATTAAGAGATGAGAAAAAATTTTCTGATATAGATAAATTAAAAAATGCTATAAAAAAAGATATAGATTATATAATAAAAAAATATACCTACAAAATATAGTATTACCCGCCTAAATTATCTACAATCTATTGAAAAATAATAAATTTATTTATAAATTTTCTTGACTTTGTTTTTGTAAGTAATATTATTATAATTGTGGTATAAAGTGGTATAAAGTGGTATGTGGTACGGACAATATTATCATGTTTTGGATGATAAGGATAGGTTTGTTTTACCGGCGAGATTTAGAGATAAGTTAGAAACTAAAAAATTTTATATAACAAAAGGTTTAGAGAACTGTCTTTTTTTATTTTCTGAAGACGTGTGGAAAGAGATTGAAGAAAAATTAAGGTCTTTATCTTTTACAAAAAAAGAAAGTCGTTTTTTCAATAGAATATATTTCGGTAATGCTTCCGAATTGGAAATAGATTCGCAAGGTAGAATAGGTATACCTTCTTATCTTAAGAGTATGGTGAAGATAAAAAAAAATATAGTTATTGTAGGTGTTGCTGATAGAATAGAAATTTGGTCAAAAGAAGAGTGGGAGAAGTTTTATAAACTAAATAAAAGAAAATTTGAAGAAGTAGCGGAAAATTTATTCTAAAAGTATATGGAAATTTTAATGGAAAGAGAGGAAATTCATTATCCCGTAATGCATAGGGAGGTAATAAATTTTTTAGAACCAGCCTTAAGAAAAATTATTGTAGATTGTACAGTTGGTGTTGGCTCATGCGCTTTAAGGATACTTCCATTTTTAAAAGAGGATAGTCTTTATGTTGGTATTGATAAGGATTCAAATTCGTTAGAGATAGCTAAAGATAGATTATTAAAATATAAACAAGTTATACTTATAAAAGATGATTTTAAAAATTTAGATAATATTTTAAAAAATTTAAAGATAAATTCTGTGGATGGATTTTTATTTGATTTAGGCATCTCAAGTTTTCAATTAGATAATCCGGATAGAGGATTTAGTTTTTTAAGAAATGGTCCACTTGATATGCGGATGGATAGAGATACCTTTTTATCAGCTTACGATTTAGTAAACAATCTAAGCGAAATAGAATTAGCATCTATTTTTAAAAAATTTGGTGAAGAAAGATATTCAAATTGTATTGCACATAATATTGTGGAAGAAAGGAAAAAAAATCCAATTAATACTACGAGTGATTTGTCTTCAATTATTTTGAAATCTATACCATATAAAGCAAGATATTCTAATATACATCCTGCTACAAGGGTCTTTTTAGCCTTGCGTATTGTAGCGAATAGAGAGTTGGAGTCTTTAGAACTCGGTTTGAAAAAGGCTGTTAATTTTCTTAAAACAGGCGGTAGAATTTTAGTCATATCATTTCACTCTTTAGAGGATAGAATAGTTAAACATACTTTTAAATATTTTCAGAAAGAAGGTAAGATAAAGATTATTACAAAAAAACCAATTTTGCCTCAGGAAGATGAAGTAATAGAAAATCCAAGGTCAAGATCTGCGAAATTAAGGGTTATAGAAAAATTATGAGAAAGAGTAATTTTGTATTGATACCGATTTTTTTGTTTTTATTTGGGTTTATTTATTTAAATAATAAAATAGAAATTTATATTCAGGCTTATGAGTTAGGAAAGAATTATAAAAAATATAATGAATATCTTGATAAAAGAGATTATTTATTGTATAATTATGTCAAAAATTTTCCTTTGGAAAAATTAAATGAGTGGGTGGAAGAGAATAAATTTGTTTCTGTTAAAAATAATAAGGTTTTAGTTAGAGTTAAAAAAGAAGAATATCAATCTAAGAATATATTATTTGCTTTTTTGGATAGATTTAAAGATTTAGGCAGCGGACTGAAAAGTGCCTTTGCTAAAGGCCATTAAACCCACTAAAATAGATTTGCTTACCTTTGTTTTTGTAATAAAGTGGATAAAGATAGATATAGTAGGTTTAAATATATATATTATTTCTTTATAATTTCATTTTTTATTTTATCCCTTCGCATAATTTATCTGCAAGTATTTAGAAGTACATTTTTTAAAAATCTTTCTAAAAACCAATATTTTTATGTTATACCTATTGAGGGAAAACGTGGAAAGATATTTGATACCAAAAATAGACTATTAGCCACATCTATAGGTAGTTATTCTTTGTTTGCAGATCCAAGCCATATTGAAAATCCAAATTTAATTGCTTCGTTGTTGTCTTCTAATTTGGGTATACCAAAGGATGAGATTTTAAATAAACTAAATAAAAATAAAAGATTTGTATGGATTAAAAGAAAACTTTCTTTAGATGAAAAAGAAAAAATTAGTCATTTAAAATTAGAAGGTATAGGTTTTGTAAGAGAATATAAAAGAGTTTATATCCAAAAAGATTTGGCAAGATCATTGCTTGGTGCTGTTGATATAGATAATAAGGGTATTTCAGGTCTTGAAATTTATTATGATAATTATTTGAGAGGTAAAAATGGTTATGCAAGTGTTTTAAGAGATTCCTTATCAAGAGAAATTTTTATCAATCCAAATATAATTTCCCCAAAAGAGGGGAGTAATATTATTCTAACAATTGATGCCCAGATTCAATTTTGGACAGAAAAATATCTTGCTGATACTATAGAAAAATTTTCTGCACAACATGGAAGTGTTGTTGTTATGAGGGCTGATACAGGCGAGATTTTAGCTTTAGCAAATTATTCTAAAGATAATTCAAATAGAAACTTCGCAATATGTGATAGTTTTGAACCGGGTTCTGTTTTTAAGATAGTTACTCTTTTAGCTTCGATAGAGAGTGGTAAATTTAGCGATGAATATAAGGTATTTTGTGAAAATGGGGAGTATAAAATATCAGGGACAACATTACACGATTGGAAGCCTTACGGATTATTAAGTTTTAAAGAGGTTTTCAAAAAATCAAGTAATATAGGTGTTGCAAAGATTGCTAATATTTTAGGTAAGTCTACAATATATAATTATATAAAAAAATTTGGATTTGGAGAAAAAACCGGAATTGATTTTTTTGGTGAAGTGCCGGGTAAAATAAAACCACCTCATATTTGGTCAAAAACTTCGAATTATATTATTCCTATTGGGCAAGAGGTTTCTGTTAATCTTATGCAATTGGTTGTTGCATTTGCAAGTGTTGTAAACGGTGGTTATTTAACGAAACCATATCTTTTAAAAAATATAGATTCTGATTTTGTATCTAAAGAGATAAAATTTGAAAAGAAAAAGATTTTTTCTGATAATACTGTTGAAAGAGCAAAGAGAATTCTTATAGAGGTTGTAGAAGATGGAACAGGCGCTTTAGCTAAAGTGAATGGATTAACTATTGGTGGAAAAACAGGTACTGCTCAGGTTTATGATCCATCTACAGGTAAATATTCCTTTAGAGATTATAGAGCCTCATTTATAGGTTTTATAGATAATTTAGAGTTTCCTATAGTTATAGGTGTATCTATATTTGGTCCAAAAAAATCACATTTTGGAGGGGTTGTTGCTGCTCCGCTTTTTAAAAAAATAGCAGAAAAAATAGCTTTATATTTTGGTTTTAAAAATGAGACTAAAAGAAATATTTAAAAATTTATCAATAGATTCTAATTTAGAGATAAAAGATTTATCCGTAGATCCAAGAAATGTTTTAAAGAATACTCTCTTTTTTATAAAAGGTGGTAAAAATTTTGATATTTTTTCTATATTAAATAGTATAAAGAAAGAGAACGTTTCTGTTTTTGTTGCCTCTTATAAAGATAAAGATAAGTTAATAGATCTAATCAAGGATAAGCCTGTTATTTTTGTAAAAGATATAGATAGAGAAATAAAAAGAATTAGTAATCTTTTTTATGGATTTGATAATAAATATTTTAAATGTATAGCAATAACCGGAACAAATGGAAAGACTACAACAGCTACTCTAATTTGGTATTTACTTAAAAAATTAAATAAAAGAGCCTCTTTAATCAGCACAGTAAAATATTGTATAAAAGATAAAGAATTACAAGCCCTATACACAACACCGGATTATATTTTTTTAAGAAAGATATTTAAAGAGATTAAAGAGACAAACGATGAATTTGTGGTTATGGAGGCTTCTTCTCACGGCATAGAACAGAATAGATTAGAAGGTATTAAATTTTTAAGATGTATATTTACAAATTTAAGCAGAGATCATTTAGATTATCATAAAACAATGACTAGTTATTTTAATGCGAAAAGAAAGTTATTCATTACAAATAAAAGTGCTATTCCAATAATTAACATTGATGATTTTTATGGAAGAAAACTTATAAGAGAATTTAAAAATAGTATTACTTACGGAACTCGTTTTAAATGCGATTTTTTTGCAAAAAATATTGTTTTATATAAAGATAGAACAGAGTTTGATTTGTTGTATAAAGATAATATATATCATATAAAATCAATACTTTTAGGTAGATACAATGTTTTAAATATATTGGCTGCTGTTGCTTGTATTTCTTCTTTAGATTTTGATATTAGAGATTTTATAGAATTTATAATATCTTTTAAAGGTGCAGATGGTAGATTAGAAAAAGTTATAGAGGATATTTTTGTAGATTACGCTCATACACCAGATGCATTAAAAAAAGTTTTAGCAACTTTAAGAGAAATAGGTTATAAAAAAATTATATGTGTTTTTGGTTGTGGAGGCAATAGAGATAAAGGAAAGAGAAAAATGATGGGAAAAATTGCTTCTTTTTATGCAGATTTTTCTTTTGTCACATCTGATAATCCAAGGAAAGAAGATCCGGAAGTTATATGCAAACAAATAATAACTGGTTTTAAGAAAGATAATTATAAAGTTATATTGGATAGATATGAAGCTATTAAGTCCGCTATTAAATTTTACTTTGACAATAAAAAAGATACCTGTATATTAATAGCAGGAAAAGGACATGAAGATTATCAGATAATAGAAGATAAAAGAATTCCATTTAAAGATAAAGAAGTGGTAAAGGAAATTATTAAAAATGGTAATTTCTGATTTTAAAGTATTAGAGAGAATAATAAAACCTAAAAAAATAAAAAATATTTATCATTTTAAACCAATCGCAGGATTTTCTATTGATTCCCGTTCAATTAAAGAAAACGAGGCTTTTATTGCATTAAAAGGAAAATATAAAGATGGCCATGATTTTATTAATGATGCGATTAAAAAAAATGTATCTTTGGTAATTTCTGAGAGAGAAGTTTCTTTAAATAAAAACATACCAAATTTTATAGTAGATAGCACTTATTCTTCCTTAAAACAGATTATAAGATATATAAGAGATAAAAAAAGAAAA
>Ga0078972_1016274_pt1 | contig 11069 bp, 9 predicted proteins | sample YelNatPaOPGAMG01_FD_67568 | JGI IMG/M metagenome (GOLD analysis project Ga0078972, IMG submission 67568) | Hot spring thermophilic microbial communities from Obsidian Pool, Yellowstone National Park, USA - OP-RAMG-01 (SPADES assembly) (version 2) | ecosystem: Environmental > Aquatic > Thermal...
TAAAATTCTCCATAGACTGTGTTGTCTGAACAACCACACCTATTTTTTGAAATTTCGGTATTTTTTCTACCTCTTCTACATCTTTAACTACAATTGCATTATTTCCTGCAAAACCACATATACCTTTTACTTCTGGATGATCTGACTCTCCAATAATTACAACTTGATACCCTTCATTAACAAGTTGTTCTACAAACTTCTGTGCTTTTTTAACAAAAGGACAAGTAGCATCTATAATATTAAAATTTCTTTTTTTAAATTCTTGTATTTTATCAGGAGAAACACCATGTGTTCTAATTATTATAGAACTACCTTCTTCTATCTTTGATATATCATCTACACTAATTATTCCTTGCTTTTCAAATTTAGAGACTACTTCTTGATTATGAATTATAGGTCCATAAGTATAAACTTTGCCTTTTGTATTCTTCGCTGTTTCTATAGCTAAATTTATAGCCCTTTTAACTCCAAAACAAAAACCAGCATATTCAGCTAAAAAAATCTTCATTAACTTATACCTCCATGCTTAATTTTCTTATAGATTCCATAATTTTCTCAACTATCACTTGATAAACTTCTTTAGATTCACTTAACTTATACATTTCAGAAAAATCCAAAGGACTACCAAATCTAACTGAAATCCTGTTGAATTTTATAAATTTTGCTCCTCTTGGAAGTACTTTAAATGTCCCATCTATATAACATGGAATTACAGGTACTTTTGCTCTATATACTAACATACCAATCCCTACCTTTCCATTTTGTATTTTACCATCTATACTCCTTGTCCCTTCTGGAAATGCAAGCAATACATTCCCTTTCTTCAAAACTTCCAAAGCCTTTTCAAATCCTCCTCTAAACCCAACTCCTCTATTCATAGGAATTCCATTCCATGATTTTAGTATAAAACTTATAAAAAAATTTTTAAATAGAGTATCTCTTGCCAAATAATATATTTGCCTATTAGTAATAGCAGTTCCAACCACAGGTGGATCTAAAAAACTAACATGATTGGCAAATATTAAAGCTGCTCCTCTTTTAGGTATATTATTCAAACCATAAACTTTCAGCCTAAAAAACAATTTAGCAATTATATAAAATATAAAATGAAAAATTGAATATAACATATATTGATAATACAAAAAAAAGAAAGATTAAGCAAGATGAAAAATCTTACAAAACAAATTTCTATTTAATCTCTCTTACCCCATCTGAAGATTCACAAACCCAGATTTCTGGAATTTTTCCCGTTTTTTTCGGGTATTCGGAAAGGATTTTTGATTTGAAATCTTCTATTGCTTCTAATTTAACTAAACTAATAGTACAACCGCCAAACCCTCCACCAATAATTCTTGTCCCATAAACTCCTCTAACACTATTTGCCAAATCCACCATTATATCTAATTCATCACAACTAATCTCAAATAAATCTCTCATACTTCTTTGTGATTCCCGTTGTAATTTTCCAATACAATCAAGGTCGTTTCTTCCTAAAGCCTCAACTACTTTTTTTACTCTATCTATCTCATAAATTACATGTTCAGCCCTTTTATTCAGTGGAGATGGTAATTTATTCTTATACTTTTCAAAATCCTCTATACTTACATCTCTTAAAGCCCTAATACCTGGAATATACTTCTTTAATATCTCAACAGCAGCACTACATTGTTGTCTACGCTTATTATACTCAGAGGTCGCTAATGTTCTTTCTTTCTTAGTATTACATATAACAAATTTAATATCAGAAAATTTCATAGGAATAAGTTTAAAACTTAAATCTGCACAATCTAAAAATATCAGATGGTTTTTTTTACTCATAGTAGAAGCAAACTGGTCCATTATTCCACACATCACACCCACAAATTTATTTTCTGCTTTTTGAGATAACTTAATTAAATCAATATCTGTTAGATTTAAATCTTGAAGTGCTCGAGCAGTATAAGCAGTAACAACTTCTAATGCAGCAGAAGAACTCATACCTCCACCTTGGGGGATATCTCCTGAAAATACTATATTCATACCTTTTAATTTAAATCCAGATTCTTTTAAGAAATAAAACACCCCCATTAAATAATTTGCCCATCTCTTTTCATTATCAAATTTTAAATCATACAATGAGACTTCCTTCAAGTCATTATAATCCAACGAAAAGATCTTTAACAGATAATCGTCTCTATTTTGAGCAACCATTAAGATCTCTCTATCAACAGCAGTAGGAAGGACAAATCCTAAATTATAGTCAGTATGGCCTCCTATTATATTTACTCTACCAGGACCTGCAAAAACTTTTGGATTATTACTTTCTGGATAAAGTTCTTTAAATTTTTTTAGTAGTATATTTTTTCTTTTTTCTATATTCATAGTTTAACTTTCACTTTTCTTAATTCTTCTGCTTTTTCTTCTGCAAGAGTATCGTTTATAAAAGAACCTGCCCCGGATTCACATCCAGCAAGATATTTTATCTTATTCTTACTTCTGTAAGGTGGATAAAACTCTAAATGCCAATGATAAAACTTATAATCTTTCCCATCTGTTGGAGATTGATGCATCACCATCATATAAGGGAAAGAAAAACCAAACAAATTATCATATTTTAAAAGGATTGTTTTTAATACCCTTGCAAAACTCATTATATCATTATCATTAAATTCCAACAATGATGTTTTATGCTTTTTAGTTAAAATATGAACTTCATAAGGATACCTTGCATAAAATGGTATTACTGCTATAAATCTATCATTTTCAACAACTATCCTTTTTTTGTATTTTTTTTCTCTCTTAAGTATATCACAAAAGATACACTTTTTATTTTTATTAAAATAACTTTTACTAGCAGAAATCTCCTTTGCTATTTTAGGTGGTATATAAGGGAAAGCATAAATCTGGCCATGTGGATGATGAAGCGTTACACCTATAACCTCTCCCTTATTTTCAAAGATAAAAACATATTTAATAAATTTTAAAGAACCTAATTCTTTATATCTATCTTTCCATACTTTTATTAATTTATAAATTTCATCAATAGGTTGGTCTGCTAAAGTTGTATCATGGATTGGTGTATAAACTACAACCTCACAAATTCCTTTTGCTTTTTTTACTTTATATAAATTATCTCCTTCAACAGCAGGTAAAGGAGCATTTCTCTGCAAAGATGGAAATTTATTTTCAAAAACTACGATCTCAAAATCTTCACTTGGAATTTCTGTAGGAAACTTTCCTTTTTTAGTAGGACAGAGCGGACAGAAATCTTTTGGCGGTAAAAATGTCCTTTCCTGTCTATGAGTAGCAGTAATTACCCATTCCTCAAGTATTGGATTCCATCTAAGTTCTGACATATTTTTTACTTTATTTACTTTCCTTATAGACTTTTTTAAAATATTCGACTGTCTTCTTTAATCCTTCATCTAACGAAACTTTAGGACTCCATTTTAAAATTCTTTTCGCTTTATTGCAAGATAAAACATTTTTTCTTAAATCTCCTTGTCTTGGAGGACCATACTTTGGTTTTTCTTTAAATCCAATTATTGCAGATAATTTTTTATATAAAGCATTAACATCTGTTCCTATACCAGTTCCTATATTAAACTCACCAACTACTTCTGATTTCAATGAAAGCAAATTAGCATTTACAACATCTTCACAATAAATATAGTCACGTACATATTTACCATCACCATTTATAGTAGGAGTAATCCCTGATAACATTGCTTTAGTAAATATCGCTACTACCCCTGCTTCACCATGAGGGTCTTGCCTTGGTCCATAAACATTTGAATATCTTAAAGAAATATAAGGTAATTTATACTCCTTATAATAAAACTTTAAATAATATTCTATGGTAGTCTTTGATATACCATAAGGAGAATAAGGATTAAAAATAAATTTTTCTGTAATTGGAAATTTATTTGGCTCACCATATATAGTTCCACCTGATGAAGCAAAAATAAATTTTTTTATTCCATTCACTCTAGCAAACTCAAGCAGTCTTAAAGTTCCCATAATATTTGTCCTCGCATCTTCAAAAGGAGATTTTACTGATTTAGAAACACTGATTTGAGCAGCACTATGAATAATATAATTTGGCATTTCTTTTCTTAAAATCTTAACTACATCACCAGATGTTATATCGCACTTATAAAATTTTGCATAGGGATTTATATTCTCTTCTTTACCTGTTGATAGGTCATCTAAAATAATCACTTTATACCCATCCTTAATACAAGCATCTACTATATGCGAACCTATAAAACCTGCTCCTCCTGTAATAAGAACTTTCATATAAATACCCCTTTCTATAGAAGAATATTAGAGAAATGAAAAACTATCTATTTTGTGGACTTTTTGCTGGTTTTTTTATCAAAACTATAATAAATTAAATATCTACCATCTTCTTTTATTATTTTTTCTTTCTTTACTTCTTTTATTCTTTTCACTTTTTTCACTTTACTATATGTGGTGTTATAAATACCATTAATTCTCTTTTAACCTTAGTAGAGGATTTACTCTGAAATAAAATACTTCCTATTAAAGGAATATCTCCAAGTACAGGAACTTTACTTACTGAAGATACTTCATCCTCTCTAATCAATCCACCTATAACGAGTGTTTCACCATCTTTAATCAAAACTTCAGTATCTGCTGACCTTGAGTCAACTACTGGAGGAGGACCTGCTGATGCTATAGAACTAACAGTGGGCTTAACTTTTAAAGTAATATAATTATCTCTGTTCACTTGAGGAGTAACCTGTAATGTAACTCCAGCATCTACAGAAGAATAAGTAGTTACTCCTGTCTGTTGATTATAACCTGAAACATACGTATATGCTTGTGTTGCAACAATAGTTGCAGTTTTATTATCCAGAGTAGTTATCCTTGGATTAGCAAGCAAATTAGCCTCTCCATTTTTTATTAATGCATCTAAAGCCAGCCAAAAATTTGTATCTCCACCTAAACCAAATTGTAAAGTACCTGCTTTTGCAGTAGTTGTAACTGGTGGATTAACAGAGCCTCTAAATAAAAATGTATTTGGAGAAGTGGTTAAACTAGTAGGATATATATCCGAACCTGTTGGAGATGTAGGACCTTTTAGTTCTATATCCCATCTTATCCCTAATTTATCTTCACTTTCATATCTTACATCAACGAGTTTTGCTTCTATATCAACCTGATATGTTTTTGTATCTAATTTTTTTATAAGATCCTCTACAACATCTAATCTTACTGCAATATCTGTAACTATTAAAGTATTTGTTCGAGCATCCGATTGTACTTTACCTTTAGAACTTAAAAACGGAGTAACTGCAGTTTGCATATCTGCTGCTTTAGCAAAATTAAGCACAAAGTTTCTTGTCTCTAATAATGCTTCCTCTTCTTCTGCTTTCATCTCAGCAGGAGTTGCAACTCTAATTATATTTCCTTCTATTTTATATGTAAACCCATTTTGTTTTAAAACTAAATCTAAAACCCTCTTTAAAGTTACATTCTTCAGTTGAATAGATGGAATTGTCCCAACTACACTTTTACTAGTTATTAAATTAAACCCTGCTTCAGAAACTATAGTATTTAAAAAAGTTGGCAAATCTGCATTTGATAAATTTAAATAAGGTACTATTTGATTAATATCTCCTTTTTTCATTCCACTTTTTTCAATATCAATTGAACTACTCTTCTCTGTCTCCTCCGAAGCAATAACTTTTTGTCCGCTTTCCATTGTAGATTTTTCTATTAAGTTTTCTTCTTTCTCGTTAGAACTCTCTTTTGTTGTCTGAACTTCCTTATCAGATGAAGTTATATTTAAAACTATCTTATTTATATCTTCAGATAATTTATACTCACATTTAGAAAGAGCTCTTGCTACAATCCTTGCTACTTTTTGGGGTTTATCCTGAAATTGTGCAATTTCAATCTGAGATACAATTGAATCTTTCACATTAATTATATCATGTTTTCCTGTTATAACAGCAGGAAATATATCTAAAACTATCCTTTCAGGATTTTTCATAGTTGTAACTTTAGATTTCAAAGTACCTTTTTCCACAGGAATGATTATTGTAACCTCTTTTTGGGTTGATTTCACAGTCACTTTTCCTAAAACCCCGAAAGTTTCTTTATTACTCTGAGCAAAAACTAAACATACTTGAAAAATTGTGAAAATTATAATAATTTTTTTCAATTTGCATCACTCCTTTTTATTTAGATTTAAAATTATTCTTTAATTTCAAAAGTAACCTCTTTAACTGCACCACTAACTGCATCTAACTGTGATAATCTAACCTTTCCTTTTTCAATCTTACCTTCAATATTCGTTACTAAAGTTCTATCTCTTAAATAAAATTTATTATCTATCAAAAAATAAGCCATTTTATTACTATCTTCAAATACTGCTATTTTGCTTTTTCCAAGAGCAATAACACTTGACAATCTTAATGCTGCAATATTCACTTCTCCACCAACCATCTTATCAGTCTCAGATATATTTAAAGATTTAAAAGGATCTCTTAAAATACTCTCACGGTATCTAAACTTTGGAATAATTGGATGTTCTGCTATCTCTTCTTCTGTAGATTGAGAAGTTTTTTCGTCTCCTGATAATGACTTAATATCCATTTCCTTTGTTGTTACAAATGCTTTTAATATTAAAGATACATTAACACTTCCTTTTGGAGAATTTCCTGAACCTGAAAATTGGCAGTCATAAGCATTTATTAAACGCGTTGAATATCCTAATTTAGTTAAAAATTTGCCCAAATTATGATAATTACAAGTTAAACTCATCTTTATTGGAAGCTCCGAGTAAAAAGATTTACCAGAAGTAGACTTTTGAAACTCAAGAGAAAGAATTGAAACATCCTCTTCAGATGCTCCTTTACTTATTTCTTTAATAAGACCTGGTTGGTCATCAAACTTTGGCAATCTCTTCATAGTAAAATTAAGTTCCATCTCCTGTTGTTTTGCTTCTGCTTTTAATCTCTCATAACCTTCTGCATTTTTCTTTGCATTTTCCAATTCTTCAGTCTTAACCTTTAAGGTATTTCTTAACTCTACGACTTTTTTACTTAAAGGAGAATATAAAAATTGATAGTAGCCATATAAGATTGCACCTACTATAAGTCCAACTAAAACCCATTTTTGTTGTTCTTTAGACATAACTCCCTCTATAAAACTTTAAAACTATTCATAATTATATTGAAATCATCCAAATTATCTCTAAATCTCTCGTCAACATCTGTAAATGTTAAAACATATGCATATTTATCCTTTACATAATATATTTGTTTTTGTCTTAATGTAATTAGTGTATTCCTTTCTACATTTGATTTTGTCTGCCAGTTAAAAACTATCTCAAAACATTCTAAATTATTTACAGCAATTTTTCTCTTACTAATTTCTTTATAATTCTTAAATAATTTTCCAAAGTTTTTCCTAACACTATTTAAGTACTCCTCAGAAGTCAAAGTATTTTTCAACTTCACCACAACCAAATCCACTACTGGTGTAAATTTCTCACTTACTCCTTTTTTTTCTTTTGTAATTAAAACCAATTTAGATGGATCTTCCTTCATCAACCATCCTTCAGGAACAAATAAACTACATTTATATTCAGTATTCACATAAGTATTTCCATAAATACCTGTTTTAGATACATCATTTATACCAACTTCTTTAGGTGGTTTAATTTTTGCTTCTTCAATTGATTGAAAAGTAAGTTTAAATGAATATACCACCTTCCCTGAAATAGTTGTTTCTACTAAAGTAACCAAATTTGCATTTCTAAATAATCCATTAGGCTGATTTAAATTTGAAATAAAATCTGCAACTGCTTCTTTAAACAATGATATTCCATCCACTGTCCATGTTCTAAATCCACCTGCTTCAATTTTATTGGTAAGTGAGGTTAGCCAAACATTATTGGGAATGGTTTTGTTAAAATTATATAAAAGTAAGGGCCAGACTACTTGAGAATCAAGTAATTCATTAATAGCATCAAGTCTTTCTTTTACAACTGCTTTTGTCTTCTTTATATTATCAATTTCTGTAAGGATCTTATCAAATTCTTTTCTTTCTTTTTCTACTTTTTCTATTTTACTATTTAAACTAGCAATATTCATTAAAGTAAACAAATATAGTACTACTAAACAAATAGCAAGTAATATTCCGCCACCTATAACCGCTGCAATTATTTGTTTTTTACGTTTTGCTTTAAAATAACTCTCTGGAAGTAAATTTATCTCTATCATTATTTCACTCTCCGAATAGAAAGCCCAACACTTACAGGCATATATAAATCCAACTGTTTTATTTTTTCATCTAAACTTGTAATATCTTCTATCTCAATATTTGTAAATGGATTATGCATTTCAACAGGAACTCTTAACCTTTCAGAGATAAATTTATCAATATTTTTTAGTTTTGAACTACCACCACTTAACAATATCTTACTAATCGAACGCTTTTTAGAAGTAGATTCATAAAAGTCAAATGCTCGTCTTACTTCTAACATCAACTTACTTAAAGTTGGAGAGATACTTGAGAAAATTCTAATACTCTTATCCTCCTTAGTAGGTATTCTTGTTAATACTACATCTTCAGATTCTATTATTATACTCCCCTCTTCTCTTTTCAACTTCTCTGCTTCACTAAAACTTATATTAAATTCTCTCTGAATATCCCTTGTTAAATTTATACCTCCAATAGGTATATCTCTTGAAAATCTCGTTATACCATCTTCAAGAATATTTAAATTAGTATATTTAGCACCAAAATTAAGCAATGCTATTGTTTCACCTTCTTTTTTTCCATAATTAATTTCAAAAGAATTCTGAATAGCAAAGCAATCAACATCTATTAATCCAACATCTAAACCTATTGACTGAAGTAATGCTATATATTGATTTACAACCTCCTCTTTTACTGCTATTAACAAAACTTCTATTTTTTTCTGCCCTTCTTCTGTAACTTCTCCTAATATACTAAAATCTATAACTACCTGATTAATATTAAATGGAATATATTGCTCTGCTTCATATTTAATCACACCCTTTAATTCCTCTTTACTCATAAAAGGCAATTTAATATATCTTATAATAACTTGTTCACCTGATAAGGATATGCCAACTTCTTTTGTCTTCACATTTGTCTCATTAAAAAGTTTTTTAATAGATTCTAATATTAATGCATTTTTTTGGGAAGGATCTAAACTATCTACAGGCTCTTCAGATATATCTAACACTCCAAAATTTACTAAAGAAAATTTTCCACCTTTTTCTTTAATATTGGTAAGTTTAACAGAATAACTACCTATGTCAAGCCCAATTAAATTTTTCATAGAAATTTATCCATAAATCCGAAAAATTGGCATAATAATATTAAACATCTTTTCGTTAAAAAAAACAACTAAAATATTACTTAATGCTATAAATGGCCCAAAAGGTATATAACCACTCATTTTTTTCTTATGAAGCAAAATCAATATTCCTCCAATTATAGCACCTAAAAAAAATGATAAAATTAAAGTTAATAAAACACCCTTCCACCCCAAGAAGGTTCCAATCCCTGCTGCTAATTTTACATCTCCTAACCCCATACCTTCCTTCTTAAAAAAAACAATACTTAAATATCCCACAATAAGAAGTGTAACGGCTCCAACTAACATTCCTATTAATGAATTTATTAAACTCCCTCCTGGTAAAATCAAACTAAATATAAAACCTATTCCAATAAGTGGAAAAGATGTTATATCAAATATCAATTGATACTCTAAATCTATAAAAGCAATTACAATTAAAAAAGAAAAAAGAACAATATTACTTAAAAATTCTAAACTTAAACCAAATTTTTTATACAATAGTACAAATAGTATAGCATTTATTAATTCAACAATCAAGTATCTTATTGAAATTTTTTCTTTACAATTTCTACATTTTCCTCCCAAAATAATATAACTGATTAAAGGAATATTGTCAAACCATTTTATTGGTGATTTACAATTTGGACAAAATGAAGATGGTACTATCAAAGAATAGTCTTTTGGAATCCTATAGATACAAACATTCAAGAAACTCCCTATAATAGCACCTAAACAGAATATAAAAATTTCAATCACAATTTTCCCCTGAGTAAAAAGAACTTACATACTATACTAAACATTTTATTTAAATTATAACACAAAACTCTAATTTTGTCAATACAATTTTTAATTTTCTAAAAATATTTTACATTACCTTTAAATTAGCCATTTTTTAACTCAAATGCAATAACTTTCTATCCTTTAAAATTTCACAGCAAAAATATCCTTCATAAAATTGTAAAATTTACTTGACAATATTCTTTAAAATTTGTTATAATCATATATGAAACTAATATTTTATATATGAGACAAGGAGGTAAAAATGAATTTAATATTTATAATGATTGATAGTTTAAGACAGGACCATGTTAGTATATACAATAAAGGAAATCCTGTTTTTGATGGCATACCAGCCTGCAAAACACCAAATTTAGATAAATTCGCTAAAGAATCTGTAATTTTTGAAAATGTATATCCATGTGGTCTTCCAACAATTCCAGTTCGCTGTGAACTTATGACAGGTGAGTTTTCACTTCCATATAGACCTTGGGAACCATTAACTCACTTAGATAAAACTATTGCTGAAATATTAAGAGCATATGAATATACTTGTGGATTTATTACAGATACTTATCACTACAGAGCCCCTAATATGAATTTTCACCGTTATTTTAACTGCTACCGATGGATAAGAGGTCAGGAATATGACCCATTTTTCTCATCTAAATCAAAAAGAGATATAAATCAATACGTTAATGATAATTATAACGAACAGTGGAAGAAAAGAATCAACCAATTTTTAGCAAACACAGATAATTTTAAAAAAGAAGAAGATTGGTTTTCTGCACAAGTAGTTAAAGAATCAATAGAATGGTTAAAATTAAATAGAAAGCAGAAAAATGTTTTTCTTTGGATTGACTCTTTTGACCCTCACGAACCATGGGATCCACCAAAAAAATTTGATAAATATACTAAAAAAAATTATAAAGGCAAAAGATTAATT
>Ga0078972_1016275_pt1 | contig 11069 bp, 7 predicted proteins | sample YelNatPaOPGAMG01_FD_67568 | JGI IMG/M metagenome (GOLD analysis project Ga0078972, IMG submission 67568) | Hot spring thermophilic microbial communities from Obsidian Pool, Yellowstone National Park, USA - OP-RAMG-01 (SPADES assembly) (version 2) | ecosystem: Environmental > Aquatic > Thermal...
AGTCCAAATGACAAGAATCCGCCGGCTTGGTCGAACGCGTCCTCACATAGCAACACGGCAGTCACCGCTGAACTGAGACCGGGTCATCCCACCGTCTGCTCCCGGCCAGAAGAGGTCAGTGGCTTACTCGCGGATGTAGGTCAGACCGAAAGGCTCTACGAGAAGCAAAACGCGATTGCCCGGTCTTGGTTCGAGTTCCTTCCCCAGGTCCTCCCAGGCGCCTTCGTGCTGGGAAGCTCACCGTTGCTCCAGAGGGTGTCAAGCTGTGCGGCAGCGCAGGGTGGGCCCGCAAATACGACGGCTACCAACACGGCCCTGCTCAGGTAGCTATCTGGCGGATCTGGCAACGAACGGGGCGACCGTGTAACTGGCGTGGCGGTTGAAGCTAGCTATCTACTGGCGGGCGCCGAAACGACGTATTGCAAATGTGAAGCATGCCCCAGCGGCGGACAGGGTTACGACGATCGCCTGCTCAGCCCGTCCTCGCCACCGACTGGCCCATATTGTGTTTGTCCGCCTTGAGTTTTCCTTCCAGCGTATCTACCGATGCCGGGCCCGAGGCGACTTCGGCGTGACGGATGTATAAGAAGCGTCATGCGCAGCCTACAAAGACGTGCATCAGGGTAAAGCGAGAACACATATAGCCAACGCGGAGCAGGCTGGGCGACGTCAGTACGCCGTCGCTCTGTGCGCGCTAACCGCCGTCGGGAACGTTTGATCCGGCGTCGTCTGGGGAATGACATACGTGTGTGGTGGAGAGCGAGCGGTGCGTTACGGAGTATTTCTGTCGGCGTGTCTCTCCGAAGGCCTTCTGGTACCGAGACGAGACTGCGAGTCGCGTGGCCGTCTCGCCGCATGGGAACTTCACACCGCATGGGAACTCGCGTAGAGGTAGTTCGCCGAGAAGGGAGGCAGACATGAAAAAGTTCGCAGCAGCGTTAGCAGTACTGGCGTTGGGAGCGTCGATCGTCGCGAACGCAGGTCCGGCAGGTGCTACAGCAAGTGCCACTCCAGCGCTTGTTGAACGAGCACAGGCCGGTTCGGTCGTTCCTGGGGGCCCTGTACCTGCCGCGGACGTGGGCGCTCCTCTTGGCTCGTCGCCGGTGGCACCGAACCTGCCGATCTTGGGCTCAAGGGCGAGTGCTGCTTCGACTACCGGCTCGGTGCTCACTCGTGGTGACGCCGGCTTTTACGGATCCACAGGCAATATCCGCCTAAACAAGCCGATCGTGGGCATGGCCGCCACCCCCGACGGCCACGGCTACTGGATGGTGGAAGGTGCCCCCGAACACGCAGGAAGCGATCCCTTCACTCCAGCGCTGGTCTCGGCTCTCGCTTCCCGAACAGGAGTGGTGTCGGCTTCGGTACTCAACCTCACCACAGGCAAGGCCTACAACTTCGGACCCAACGACCTGGGCTTCACGGCCAGCATCGTGAAGGTCGAAATCCTCGGAACGCTGCTCTCGCAGGCACAGAAGGCGCACCGGCGCCTGACCGCCAGCGAACGCTCCCTGGCGACCTCCATGATCGAATACAGCAACAACAACTCAGCCACCGCACTATGGGACCAGGTCGGTCGTGCCCCAGCGGTCGACGCATTCGACCGGTCAGTAGGCATGACCTCCACCACCCCCGCTACAGCTTGGGGACTGACCACGACCACTGCTGCAGACCAGGTTACCCTGCTCGCTCACATCGTGGAACCGAACAACGTGCTGACGGACACATCCCGCAGCTACATAATGCACCTGATGGAAAACGTGATCCCAGGCCAGGACTGGGGAGTATCCGCCGGCGCAGCCTTAGGCAGCACCGTGGCCCTCAAGAACGGATGGCTCCCGGTGGGGAACGGATGGACAGTGAACAGCATCGGTTGGGTCAACGGCTCGGGACGGCAGTACCTGATCGCCGTGCTTTGCGCCGGGGAGCCAACCGAATACTCTGGCATCACTTCAATACAGATGATCGCCCGTAACGTCTGGTCCGCCTTCGGCCCCAAATGACGCTCTGCGCCGGCTTGTGTGCGTTTTCCAAGACCCCGCCGGGTACAGCACGAAGTGGGTCGCAGTATCAGAAAGGTCAGTCCGTAGAGATCGTGACACTCTGCCAAGCGACATGCCCTTGCTCGAGGACCGCAGGGAGAACACCGCTCGCGCCCGCCATCCGGCTTCCCCTACCTTCTCCGCGACCGAGGCGGGGCGAATTCCACGCTTGGACGGCACCGGTCCTGGCGCTAAAGTTGGGGTGAAACTCGAACTAGGAGCGCACCATTTTCCACCGACCTTTGGGATCAAGCGGCTGTTCCGTCTCGGCTCTAAGCCTTGGGACCATGACCTTTGGAGCTGAGACGGACGAGGCTGGCAGTTTCTCCCAGCTCGATCGTTTCGTCGATGCAGGCGGGAATCTGATCGACACCGCCGACGTCTATTCGGCGACCACTTCCGAGGCGATTATCGGCAGGTGGCTGAAGTCGCGTCCCGCGTCGGTTCGCGACCAGCTTGTGATCGCGTCGAAGGGCCGGTTCCCGACCGGCACCGGGCCCAACGACGCGGGGCTGTCCCGCCGGCACCTGAGCCGGGCTATCGACGCGTCGCTTAGTCGCCTCGGGGTGGAGGCCATTGACTTGTACCAGGTGCACGCCTGGGATCCCTGGACCCCGATCGAGGAAACCTTGCGGACCCTCGACGACGCTGTCAGCGCCGGCAAGATCCTTTATGTAGGGTTGTCGAACTTCACGGGTTGGCAGATCCAAAAGACGGTTTGCGTCGCCGATTTCGCCCATCTGAGCCGACCAGTGACCTTACAACCCCAATACAACCTTCTCGCCCGCGAGATCGAGTGGGAAGTCATCCCAGCCTGCGTCGAGAACGGGCTCGGACTTCTACCGTGGTCGCCTCTCGGCGGCGGATGGCTGACGGGAAAGTACGTCCCCGATGAGGTCCCGACCGGCGCCACGCGCCTCGGCGAAAATCCCGACCGTGGCGTGGAGTCCTACCACCGTCGTTCGACCAACCAGCGCACCTGGGACGTGCTGGGGGCACTTAGGGCGGTCGCGACTCGCCACGATGCCTCGATGGCTCAGGTCGCCCTTGCTTGGCTGCTTCGCAGGCCCTCAGTGACCTCGGTGATCCTGGGATGTCGGACCGCCAAGCAGTTGGAGGACAATCTCGGGGCGCTTGACGTAGCGCTGAGCGATCAGGACGTCGCTGAACTAGACGCCGCTAGTGACCCTGGGGCAGCCGACTACCCCTACGGCGGGCCGGGTACAGCGCAGCGCAGTCGGAACATCGAAGGGATCCGCTAAGCGTGCCCGCGGCGCGTCTCTCGCCACGCTGAACCTATCGCCACACGGCGCTGTTGTGGCGGGGTAGGGGCACTTACGAACGGTGGGGGTCAACCGAAGACCTTGCGCCCGAGGAACGGAACCCTCTTGAGCGCGCCAACGGAGCCGAATCCGAAGTGCCCGCCGGATCGATGATATCGAGGACAGCGGTCAGCCTGCGACTATCCTGGTCAGCTCGTGATAGAAGCGCCGGGCCGCCTGCGGCTCTAAGTGGGACCGCAAGGCAGCGGCCATGTCTGTCGGACTGGGGATCGAAGCCACGACCCACCGTGAGAACATTCCGGCGTCCATCCACTCGCAATGTTCCCGCCGGGGAAACCAGACCGAGGTCACCCCTCCCGCGCCGGCAGCGACGCGCAAGTGCTCCCACGTGGCCAGGAGAGCTTCAGCTCTGGCCGATCCGGCGCACCGCGGCGGCTTTGGTGGGGCAGGCGGCCGGCAGGCCTCGACTTGCGCCCACGAGAGTCGCGCTGCGCTTCCACGGGCAACCGCGGCCAGGCGGGCAGCCCAAAGGGGACCTTCGAGCAGTGCGGGGGAGTGCGTGGGCGGGGGAGTCGAAACTCCTAGGGACCGGCGCAGACAGTCGAGAAGGAGGCCATCGTCAGGTGCAGGCATTTCAAGTGGTTCCGCGCCGGCGAAGGCTTTCCATGCAACTGCGCCGTTGCGGCAGACCACGCACGCAAGGTCTATCCCGTAGGCAGCTGATGCTGCTGCTGCTGCGAGCTCTCCTGTGAGCTCCACGGCCAAGTCGAGACGCCTCACGCGACCGGTTGCGACCAGGCCGAGGGCGTCGACTTCGGAAGTCGCGCTGTAGCCGAGCAGATCGAGTCCGTACCCCACAACTTCGACACACCACTCGCCCAAGGGATCGCTTCGTAGCGCTAAGAGCAGTGGACATCCAGCTTCGCGCACCCGAGTGATGTGTCGACGAAGAAGGACGAGGGCCATAACGTCCAGGTCGGACGTTCCCTGAGGCTGTGGAGTTTGCATGCGTACCTCCCACGCGTTCGCTTTGGGAGGGTCCGAAGCCCAGGCTAGATAAGGGGACCCGAAACGAGCTACCAGGCCGACTTTATATCATGAGACAACGTGAAATCAAATGGGATTATACAGTCGGTGTGGCTGTGGCTGTGGCTGTGGCTGTATTCCAGTCGGATGCTCTACGCCCGGAGGACAGCAGCTGCTCCAATGCGGAGCGCAGGGACTCAATGCTCTCTTTGAGCGAGGCGATCACGTCGCGGACTTCGGGATCCTCGATGGCATCGAGGATCCCCTGAGAATACGAAGAGTTTGCTGACCACGGCACGATATCCGACGCGCGCCGTCCCGTCACTCTCCGCTCGACCGGCGGCGAGCCCCCTTCTCCGGGGCGACCTCCAGGTTCCCCACTCGGACTCGCGGAATGAATCACGCTGGCGGGCTCAGCCACCGGGCCAGCCGGTTGGCGAGCGTGCTCGGGGCGGGCAGTGTCTTCAGGGCGGGCAGTGTCTTCAGGGCGGGCAGCGTCTTCAGGGCGCGGTTGGCGGCGTGTGTGCTTGATCGAGTACATCGCCCGGTCGGCCCGGTCTATGAGCTCGCTGGCCGAGAGATGGCCGTCGACGTCGACGGCCGCTCCGACCGAAGCCGTTAGCGACCAGCGTTCGCCTTCGAGGTCGACCGACTCGGCGAGGGCGGAAGCGATCCTGCTCGCAACGACCTCCGCCTGTTCTTCCTCTCCAAGACCTTCGCAGAGCACAGCGAACTCGTCGCCGCCGATGCGCGCTACGAGGTCCGCCGATCGGACAGCGTGACGGAGCCGGGCTCCGACCGCCGACAGGACCCGGTCGCCCATCGCATGACCGGCCCGGTCGTTGACACCCTTGAAGCCGTCTAGGTCTACGTAGACCACGCCTACGTGACGCGAGGAGCGCTGGTTGCGTAGCAGCGCCTGGTCTATCGCCTCCATGAAGTGCCGGCGGTTGAACAGCCCGGTCAGGGAGTCATGGGTAGCGAGGTGATAGAGATCCGCTTGGCGGGCGTAGTCAGCTTCCACGTCGGCAGCGGCCACGGCAAGCATCGGCACTCCGCCAACCTCGTGATGGCTGATCCACCAGCGAACCCAACGCCGCTGCGAACCAACGCTTATCTGGTAGTCCTCTGTGAGGTTCTCCGAGTGGGCAGCAACTTCGCGTAGGTTCGCAAGAAGGCCGTGGCGGGCTTCGGCTGTTAGCGCTTCAAGCCACCCCAATCCGAGCGACGAGTCCACGCTGAACCCTGACAGAGCGCTCCAACGGCGGTTGACCGACAGCGCCGAGCCTGAGCTGTCGGTGATGAGCATGGCGAAAGGGACGACGTCCAGTGCGGCAGCGATCGTCGTGGGGGCCAGACCTTGCATGTGTCTAGATGTGTCGGCCACTTCTCGCTCTCGATCGACTCATGAGGACGTTCTGTCCCGAGATGCTAGACCTGACCAGGGCAAGCGACCTTCCGGGGAACCGCGGGCCAGGGTCAAAAGCGCGGATACAAGAAAAATCGGCAAGACACCGGGCCACGGGACGTGCGGCGGGCCCCCGGGAAGTGCGATGGGCCACGCGGGGATCGTTCGGCCGGCGAGGGTGTCCCAGTCCACGAAACATTGACGTTTCACGAGCCGTTAACAACGAAACCGCCGAATCCTCGGCACCTTGTGCTAACTTCTCTGCCGACCCTGCACAAAGGACGCCGTACTTTATCAGCGTGCACGGTCCGATGTAGGTCGGGTCCGAACAACGATGTTCAATACCTTTTTAGCTGGGGGTAAGAAATATGTCACTATCAGAAAAGTCTGGCAACGAGGTTTCCCTCGACTTCGAGGGAATGCAGCGTGACGCCTCCTTCTTCGACCTCATATGGGCTTCTGAAGGGTCGATCATCGGGTCGGGATGGCTCTTCGGGGCGCTGACCGCAGCCACCCTGGCAGGTCCAGCCGTCATCATCTCCTGGGCGGTCGCCTCGGTGATCATTATAATCTTGGCCTTGGTGCACGCCGAGCTGGGCGGGATGTTCCCCGTTACCGGGGGCACGAGCCGCTACCCGCACTACAGCTTCGGGAGCTTCGCCGGCGCAACCTTCGGCTGGTTCGCCTACGTACAGGCTGCGGCTGTCGCCCCGATCGAAGTCCTCGCTGTCATCCAGTACTTCAGCTCAGTGTCATGGGCGCACGGCATATGGAACGCTAACAAGGGAGTCCTCTCCGGCAGCGGCATCGTCGTAGCGATCATATTGATGGTGCTGTTCACAGCGGTCAACCTGATCGGTATCCGCTGGCTCGCCCGGGCCAACACTTCTATCACCACGTGGAAGGTGGTGATCCCGATCCTCACGATCGTCATCTTCTTGCTGTTCAAGATGCACAGCGGGAACTTCACAGGTGGTGGAGGGTTCTTCCTGAAGAGCGGAGCCTTCAAGGCGATCCTAGACGCGATCCCCGCAGGCGGCATCGTCTTTTCACTTCTTGGCTTCGAGCAGGCCGTGCAGATCGCTGGTGAGAGCAAGAACCCCTCCCGGGACGTGCCCCGGGCCGTAATCGGTTCGATCCTCCTCGGCGGGCTCATCTACATTCTCGTGCAGGTGGCTTTCATCGGAGCCTTAGACCCTAAGCTGCTCACAGAGGCCGGCACTTGGGCGAACCTCAACGACCCCAAAACCAAGGATGCTGCCATTCTCGCCTTGCAGGCGTCCCCGTTCTTCACCGTCGCCAAGCTCGCCGGTATCGGCTGGCTGGCATGGATCCTGCGGGTCGACGCTGCCGTCTCGCCCGGCGGAACCGCCCTCATCTACCTGACCTCAGCGTCGCGGATCAGCTTCGGGTTGTCGAAGAACGGCTACATCCCGGAAGCCTTCGAGAAGAACAACAAGTTTAAAGTGCCCACCGTCGCGATCTTGGTCACCTCCGGTGTGGGTATCTTGTTCTTGCTGCCTTTCCCGAGCTGGAACAGCATGGTCGGGGTTATCACCTCCGCCTCGGTGATCATGTACGCGGGAGCACCGCTGGCACTCGGCGCCTTGCGCAAGTCCAAGGCCGACCTGCCCAGGCCGTATCGTCTGCCGGCAGCGAACGTCCTCGCTCCTTTGTCCTTCGTGCTGGCAAACTGGATCGTCTACTGGGCAGGGTGGGTTACCTACGCGACTCTCATGGTGTTCTTCATTATCGGTGTGATCCTCATCGGCGCTTCGTTCGTCTTCAAGCTGAACCCTCACAAGCCCGACATCGACTGGACGGCTGCTGTCTGGGTGATCCCCTACCTCGTCGGCATGGGGATTATCTCTTGGTATGGCCAGTTCGGGACGGGTCACCCCTTCAACGGTTACTACGGATTCGAGCACATTCTCAACGGCGGGACTCTCGCTATCCCGTTCTACTGGGACCTCGTCGTGGTGGCAGCGTTCAGCCTGGTCATCTACTACGGCGCTCAGTACTTCCGGCTGCCTAGCGCCCGGGTCGACAAGTACATCGAGGAGGTCTATCCGGCCCCGGCCGAGTAGAACCTCTGCGGCAGCGGTCGGGCGGCAACGGTCGGCGGGTGCGCTCAGCCCGGGCGCCCTGCCGACTGGTGCGCGCTCGGGCACGGACGGACCCCGCTGGGCACCACCACGGTCGAAGCTGGACCAACCTGCGCCGACTAACGCCTCGGCGGTAGCGTCTAGGCATGCCCGCAGGAAAGACGAAGACCAACGACAGTTTCGGTGCCCGCTCCCGGATCGCTGCAGGCGACCGCAGCTACGAGGTATTCCGCTTGGATGCCCTGCATGGGGTGCAGCGGTTGCCTTTCTCGCTGAAGATTCTCTTGGAGAACCTGCTTAGAAACGAAGACGGTTCAACGGTCACTGCGTCCGACGTCGAAGCTTTGGCCGCGTGGGATCCAACAGCAGATGCCGACAAGGAGATCGCTTTCGCACCAGCCCGGATCCTGATGCAGGACTTCACGGGGGTCCCCGCAGTGGTGGACCTGGCGGCGATGAGGGATGCGATGTCGGAGCTGGGAGGAGACCCGGCGAGAGTGAACCCGCTGATCCCCGCCGAGTTGGTGATCGACCATTCGGTTATAGCCGACTTTTACGGTTCGAGAGATGCCTTCGCCAAGAACGCCGCACTGGAGTTCGAGCGCAACGAGGAACGTTACCGCTTCCTGCGCTGGGGCCAGAGCGCTTTCGACACCCTCAAAGTCGTCCCGCCGGACACAGGGATTTGCCATCAAGTGAACCTGGAGTACCTCGCCAGGGTTGTGTTCAGCGACGACGAAGGGCGCGCCTACCCCGACACCCTCCTCGGGACCGACTCGCACACCACGATGATCAACGGGTTAGGAGTGCTCGGCTGGGGTGTCGGGGGTATCGAGGCTGAGGCGGCGATGCTCGGCCAGCCGGTGTCGATGCTCACCCCGCGGGTGGTCGGTTTCGAGCTGACCGGGGAGCTGCCGGCCGGTTCGACCGCTACCGACCTCGTACTCACCGTGACAGAGATGCTCCGGTCGCATGGCGTGGTAGGTAAGTTCGTCGAGTTCTACGGGGAGGGGGTCTCCTCGGTACCCCTCGCGAACCGGGCGACGATCGGCAACATGTCCCCCGAATACGGGTCCACTTGCGCGATCTTCCCCATAGACGGCGAAACCTTGCGCTACCTTCGCCTAACTGGCCGTAGCCCTGAAAGGGTGGCCCTGGTGGAGGCTTACGCCAAAGAACAGGGCCTGTGGCACGACCCGAGCCACTCCCCGGAGTTCTCGGAGCGTCTCAGCCTCGACCTTTCGCAGGTAGTCCCGTCTATCGCCGGGCCGTCCAGACCCCAGGACCGGGTCCGCCTCGACCAGGCCGCTTCGCGCTATCCGGCCGCGGCGGCGAAAGTCCTTCGGGCAGACGCGTCGTCGGGCACCCCGACAGCGCCTACACCCGTGCTCCTCGAAGACGGAACCGCTTTCGACATGGACCACGGGCACGTCGTCATAGCGGCTATCACTTCCTGCACGAACACGTCCAACCCTTCGGTAATGGTCGCTGCGGGCCTGCTGGCCAAGAAAGCAGTCGAGAAGGGTTTGACCTCGAAGCCGTGGGTGAAGACTACGTTGGCTCCCGGCTCAAAGGTGGTCATGGAATATCTCGAGGCTGCCGACCTCGTCAGCTACCTCGAAAAGCTCGGGTTCAGCCTGGTTGGTTACGGCTGCACCACCTGCATCGGCAACAGCGGCCCACTGCCCGCTCCGATATCGGCAGCTATCAACGCCTCCAACCTCGCAGCGGTCGCCGTGCTTTCGGGCAACAGGAACTTCGAGGGTCGCATCAGCCCCGACGTGAGAATGAACTACCTGGCCTCGCCGCCGCTGGTAGTCGCCTATGCCCTGGCCGGCTCGATGGCGCTGGACCTGACGACAGATCCGCTCGGCTACGACCCGGCCGGCCGGCCGGTCTACCTCTCTGACGTGTGGCCGTCCCCGGCGGAGGTAGCAGATCTCGTCGGGGCGTCCATCAGGTCTGAGATGTTCTCGTCTTCCTACGGGTCGGTCTTCGACGGCGACGAGCGCTGGCGGAGCCTGCAGGTTCCCGACGGTGACGCCTACGCGTGGGACAGCAAATCCACTTACGTCCGCAAGCCGCCGTACTTCGATGGTATGACGATGACACCGAAGCCGCCTCAAGACATCCTCGGGGCGCGGGTACTCGCCAAGCTCGCCGACAGCGTCACCACTGATCACATCTCTCCGGCCGGTGACATCCGCCGTGACGGCCCGGCGGGCAAGTGGCTGACAGACGGGGGAGTGGACGTGTCAGACTTCAACTCTTTCGGGGCCCGCCGAGGTAACCACGAGGTCATGATCCGTGGGACTTTCGCGAACATAAGGTTGCGGAACCAATTGGCTCCCGGTACCGAAGGTGGAGTCACCCGTCACCTGCCCGACGGGGAGATGATGCCCATCTACGACGCTTCTATGCGATACCAGGCCGACGGGGTGCCCCTCGTGATCCTCGCAGGCAAGGAGTACGGTTCGGGCTCCTCGCGTGACTGGGCCGCGAAGGGCACCGCCCTGCTTGGTGTGAGGGCAGTCCTCGCCGAGAGCTTCGAACGCATCCACCGCTCCAACCTGGTGGGCATGGGAATCGCTCCACTGCAGTACCTCGAAGGCGACAACGCAGAGAGTCTCGGGCTGACAGGGGAGGAGACCTTCGACGTGACAGGCCTGGCGGCCGCAGGGAGCGACGGCCCGATGCCGCGTGAGGTTTCGCTGAGTGCTTTCCGGCTCGACGGGACTAGGGTGGATTTCAAGGCGAGACTGCGCATCGACACCCCTAAAGAGGCCGACTATTACCGCCACGGCGGAATCCTCTTGTACGTGCTCCGCCAGCTTCGCGGCGACTGAGCGAGCCAGGCGGGCCGCGAAGCCGCTTCGCTGGGCTAGGTTAGGGAGATGGGCGCCGGCGCAGCCTTCTTCGACTTGGACCGGACTCTGCTGGCGACCTCCAGCGCTCCTGTCCTCCACGACGCTCTTGTTGCGGCAGGAGTGATGGGCGGTCGGACCTTACCGGGGTCTTCGCTGCTTCTCGGTGTCTACAACCGATTTGGGGAGACGACACCATCTATGGCGCTAGCCCGGTCGGCCGTGGTCGGCGCAAGAGGCAGGAGTCTCAGCAGCGTCGTCGCTGCTGCGGAGCAGGCTGCGCCTCTCCTGGAGGCTATGGTCGCGCCGAGGGCGAGGAGGCTCATCGAGGAGCAGCGCCG
>Ga0078972_1016278_pt1 | contig 11068 bp, 14 predicted proteins | sample YelNatPaOPGAMG01_FD_67568 | JGI IMG/M metagenome (GOLD analysis project Ga0078972, IMG submission 67568) | Hot spring thermophilic microbial communities from Obsidian Pool, Yellowstone National Park, USA - OP-RAMG-01 (SPADES assembly) (version 2) | ecosystem: Environmental > Aquatic > Thermal...
TTACTACGACTTGAGTAGTATATAAAATGACAGTTCTGCTCCACCCCTACTTTTCTTTAAACGCGCATTTTTTCTTGTTTTAAGCGATGAAAAGGCATGAAGTACCTCGTTTCATTGCTTGGGACATGATAAAACATGTCAAGAAATTGAAAAACTCAACTTTGAGAAAATCGCATGAAAAGTGTTAGGAAGGGGTGGGGAAGGCCATTCTAAGAAGAGGGAGAAAATTTTAAAAACTTGTAAAAATTATAATTATTAAGGAATAAATTTCTAGATAAAAAACAAAATTTGCGCATCTATCAAAATTAGTAAATAATCATTTAAAGAAATATTGATTTATATTTATATCTATAAACAATGTCAAACTATCCTATTAAAACATGTTGCCCTTCTTGCGGATGTAAATTCTCATTTTCTAAACCTCAATCAGAAAAAATAAATCTAAGTGAAGATAATGATAAAAAATTACAAGTTGAAGAAATGTTAAAAAGAATTAAAGAAAATGATTCAGAATTATCAAAATGGGATTCTGAGTTTATTAAATCTATAAAAATTTGTATTGATAAGAATAACAATATTTCTAAAAAACAGTTTAATAAATTAGTATCAATTTCTAATGATATAGATAATGAGTAAATTACTATATAGATATTTTTTTTGATTAATAAATATACTTTCAAAGATGGATGAACAAGTTGATTATGAAAATCTCAAAAATGAGAAGAGGCTTAAATCACTTGAAAAGGCAAGACAAGTTAAAGCACAAAAATTACAAGAAAGGAAAAAGAAGAAGGAAGAGCCTGTAGAATTTATTTCAGATTCAGAAACTGATAGTGAGGATGAAAAAAGCATTAAATTTAAATTAGTAAATGGAAAAAAGAAGAAAGAAAAAGTTGAAAAATCTGTAAAAGAAAATAATGATATTAGGGAAGTTGGACAAAAGATAGATAAATTAATTGAACTGATGTTTAAAAAAGAGAGAAGAAGCAATCCAACAAATTCTGAACCAAAAAAGAAGCAAATTAAAAAGAAAGAAAATGAAGAACACTTAACTAAAACAGAGCCAAAAAAAGAGGAAGTTCGACAAAATAAGCCGAATTATATTTTATTTTAAATTGACAAAATTATAAAATTATATTTTTTTATAGTTTTCATCATGGCAAAGAAAATTAAGAATAGAACATTCAGAATTCATGAAGATAAGCAAAAAAGAAGATATATTAATGTATATGGTCAAAAAATATTTTTAGAAAATGAGACTGACATACCAGATAAAAAGTTTATTAATATAGTTGTAAATAGAATATCAACAAATAAGCAAAAGAAAGAAACAAGAAGGAGAAGAAGAAGACAAAATAAAGATATTAAAAAAGTTGTTGAATTATTTAATTCTGGATATTCAAATGAAGAATTAAAAGATATTAAAGAAAGAATTAAAAAGGAAGAGGCTAAAAATGAGTTACAAGAAGTTAAAAATAGAAGAATAAAAGAAGAAAATGAAGTTTTAAAGTTTATTAAATCGCAAAATAACTTATTACAAAGATTAAACCCAAATAATCCAAATTATGTTCCTCAATTACCACCAATTCAACCAGTTCAAAATAATAAACCAAAAAAAGAAAAAGTTGAAGTTGAGTTACCAGATAAAACAATAATTAAATTAACAAAAGATAAAGCAGAAAAAATTTTAAATAATGCTAATAATTTTAAAAAGATATCAGAACAAGAAAAGAAAGAACTTGAAGATAAATATAAAGAAGAAAAAGAAAAAGAATTAAAACAAAGGGAAGAAGAAATTGAAAGAGAAAAATTAAAAAGTGCTAAAAAATTAAAACAAACTCAAATAGAAAAAAATAGAGCAAATTTTGAAAAAGATATTAATAAACAAAATATGGATACATTAATTCAAACAGCAAAATTATTAGGATTTGAAGCTTCTAAAACAGGAAGGGATTATATTAAAAAACCAGATTTAATACAAAAAATACTTAATACACAAAGATATAAATCATTTATCGATTCTGGTAAAGGAGATTCATTAACTTCATTTGAGCAATATATATTAACACCTATTAAATTACCAACAACAAATATAAGTAAATTGTTACAAAATACTAACAAAAGTGCTGTTATTTCACCATCAACTAGTAAAGTATCATTAGAAAATCCAGCAAAAAAATTAGAATTTGAAGAAATTATAGATATGCCAGAAGATATTAATACTGATGAAATTGATGCTGAAATAATGAATGAAGAACTTGATAAATTAATTTCTAGTAAACCAAAAGAAGAAGAAGATATAGAAGAAATTAAAGAAGGGTCAGGTCGTTCAGACAAGTCTGAACAGGGTGGTTTATATGATTATCAAATAAATGAAATAATGAAACCATATAGAAGATTTGGATATTTAGGAACATTTGCTTCTAATGAATTAAATAAAGTTGCTGAAAAAATAAAAGAAAAAATTAAACATTACAGCAATGATAAAGATGATAGATTTAGTTTTATTATGAATTTAGATAAATCAAATCAGCCTGGTTCACATTGGGTTGCTGTTTATATTGACCCATCTTTTGATAGAAGTTTGGAATATTTTGATTCATTTGGAGACTCACCTACTGAAGAGTTCATGAAAGATATAAAAAAAGTTATTAATGTTTTAGACCCTGAAACTTATTTAAAATTCAAAGTAAATAAGATAAAACAACAAAGAGTTAATTCTGATAATTGCGGATATTTTGCTATGTTCTTTTTAATAAAGAGATATGAAGGAGAACCATTTTCAAAAATTACAAAATATGATGAAATGGAGAAAAGAGTTACAAATAAAAGCGAGAAAGAAATAAAAGCATTTAAAAAAATGTTACCTAAATTTAAGATAATTTAAAAAAATATGGACGATATTATTAAAAAATCAAATGCTGTTCATGATAGTTTAATATATTATGTTAATTCATCAAACAGATTAGAAGGTGATGATTCTGATTTTACATATCAAATTCAATTGCCTCCTCATTCTGAATTTAATTATGTTAGTGTTTTAGCAGCAAGCATTCCAAAAAGTTATTATATGATTGAATCAGGTTATAACACATTTATATTACAAGAAAATCAATCGCAAGTAAATATAACACTTCAACCTGGCAACTATAATAGAAAAACATTAGCAAGTGTTTTAGCAAGTTTATTAACATCATTATCGCCAAATAAATGGACTTATTCAATAACTTATCCTAATAATGCTTTAACTTATGATACTGGTTTATATACTTTTTCAGTAATCAATAATACAAGTCAGCCAGTTTTTATATTTAATCAAAATTCACCATATCAGCAATTGGGATTCAATATATCTACGCTAGATGCTACATATATTTTTAATAATAATCAGTTAATAGCACCAAATGTAGCAAAATTATATACTGATGATAATATTTTTATTCATTCAGATATTTGTCAAAATTTTGGAGATAATGTTTTACAAGAAATATATACATCAAATAATACAAGCTTTAGTAACATTGTATTTCAAAATGTAGCACCAATTCAATATAGAAAGAAAATGGCAACAAATTCTTCAAATGTTTATAGATTTTATTTAACTGATGAATTTAGCAATAAAATTTTTTTAAATGGTCAAAATATGGTTATTACTTTATGGTTATATAAGTAATTCTTATTTTAACATTTAGAAAAATATTCAATTTTTTTTATATATTTAAAGAGAATGTCATTAATTCACCCAAATAGTTTAGATTATACGCAATATAACTTTGTTACGCCTGATTATCAATTAACAAAATTGATTCAGCAAACAGGAGGGCAAGTAAATACAATTACAACATCTGGAGGAACAGAATCTATTTTTGAACTACCAGCAAAAGTTTTTAATTTTGGTAAATCATTTATTTCTTTTTCAATTAGTATTCCAGATACTGGTGCCAACACTACTTATAATTGGTTTCAAACTAATGTAATACCATTCTGGCAACAAATTCAAGTTTATACAAAAGGGGGGTTATTTTTATGTGATTTAATTAGTGCTCATAATTATTCAAATCTTGTAAATCCAATTGAAACAAAAATTGAAAATTTAAAAACCTATGATCAATATGTAGCAGCTCAGGCTGGAACAGGTTATGGCCAGTGTTTCAGAATTCAAGGTGGAAGTGCTGCTAATTATAGACCAAACGGTGTAGAACCAGATAATGGAACTGATGAACTTCAATATACATTTGTTTCAACTGCGGGAGGAGCAGGAGCAGGTGGTTTAACTGCAAATTTTATAATTCCATTTTCAATGTTTAAAAATACAATAATGGGTCTTAATAAAGATTTATATTTTAATGGAGAAATTATGATGATAAGATTTGTTTGGGGTCCAGCAACAAAATTATACTTTAAATCAACAGCAGCCAATGCTCCGCAAACTAACGCAACAGCAGCGGCCTTATCAGCATCAGTAAGTAATATTGCTTTATATTTGGCACTTGAAAATAACCAAGAAATAGTTAATCAAATAATGTCTAAATGTTCTTCTCCTGATGGATTAAAAGTTCTTGTTCCATTTGTTTGGACAAATAGAATTAATTTAACTGGAAACTCACAAACTATAACACTCAGATATACGGCAGCACAAGGTTTAAGATTGAAAAAAATATATCATGGAGTTTACGCAAATGTTGAAAGTGCTAATACAATGTATGAGCATAATAATACTGCTGGTGCTGTTGTTACAAGTTATTATACAATGTTAGATAATGTTAGAAGACAGCAGTTTAATGTTAATTGTACAATTGGTGAAGATTATATATTAAATAAGGATAAAATTAAGGGTTCAACTTTAATTACATCAGATACTTATTATTATAATTGGTGCTTCCCTGGTAAAAATAATAATATTATTCCTATATTTATCAAGTATTATATTGTTATTACTACAATATGTATACAATATATATTTAATATTAATTAAATATTCTGACAATATGATAATTATATTAAAGAAATATCATACTGATATTGCTTTAATATTACACTAATGTCAGCATGCAACACGGTTTTAATATTACCTTGATATTATTTCAAGATTAAATAAATACAAGATTAATATTATAACAATATTAATTTAATACTAATTCATATACCACATATAGGAAACTAATATTATTTTAATGTTGCTCTAATATCACATAAAACATAAAGTAATATTAATTCAATGTATTTTATTTTAAAATAATCAACATCATTTGATATAATCTGGGGGGGAATGCTTATTCATGCAATGATCTGTTAGCCATTTATACCAATCCTTTTTAGTTAATGGATCTTGTTCTTTTCCATCTCCTTTTGTATGTACAGCATTCTACATTTATTATTTAATATAATGAAATATTTTACCACACAACTCATTCCAACTATCTTATTAAAATCCTTTAAAACATTATCTTTCTGACATAAAGGATGTGTTCCAACCACAGCTACATTCATTTAAAAAAAACTTATAAACTTCTTACTTTTCAAAATGTTTACTCTTCTCACATCTAATGCTGGTTTTATGGGACCTTTCAGAGATCTACAATATTTTAAAAGTTGAAAATTTGAAAAAACCTTCTTCCTAATAAGCTACAGTTGGCTCTTTCTCTATTAGAGAAAAGTAATTTTATCATCTCTTTCAGTACAAGTTCACCAGTAGACTCAGACATTGCTTTTTGAACATCAAAAATGTTAAATCCCCAATCTAACAATATTTAAATCAACTTTTATTCAATTTAATCTTACCAATAAGAATTTGAGGCAATGGATATGAAGCACCATTTTTAGTTTTAATAACTAAACTTCTTTAAAAAATGAATATTTATATTACCATATTGTTTTCCAACAGTCCCTTTACATATAAAAAATTTTTAAATTAAATAACAATTCAAAATAACCTTTATCATTTGAATCAACACTGTCAGAGATTTCACCTTCACCAGAGATATTACCTCCATCAGAGACATTATCATCATCAGAGATATTACCTCCATCAGAGATGTAATCTCTATTGGACAAATCATCTTCACCTCTATCTCCATCTTCTTCCTCTTCTGTTTTGTTTTTTTCCTAATAAGAAATGAAAATAGAAATTTAAAATACCTGAATTTTGTCTTTTTTATTTAATAATCCAGCTGCTAGATTAGCAGCTCTTTTTTTCTCTTCAGTTTTCTTATCCAATTTTTGCTTCTTTTGAACCTTCTTGGCAGAATCCAAATTTTTTTGTTTCTGCTCTTTTGTGGGTGTAAATGGCTCTGTTTGCTTTCTGGATCTTTTCTAAGTTTGTAAATAAATCAATTATTATAATAAATTACCTTAGTATCAGATATTTTTTCTTCATTCAAATTATTTTTCTCCTTATCCTAAAATAAATCAAATTAATGAAAAAACTTACTGATGGATGAGGAGATTCTTGCTTTGTTTTATCCAAGTTTCTAGAAGTAGTGGGATTTTTTCCGACTGAATGATTTTTCTAAATATTATTAAAAAATTAGAAAAATAAAACTTACCAATGGAGAGGCATCTACCTTTGCTTTCTCTGTTTTTTTCTTATTGTCCTTTTCACTTTCGGTTTTATTATTTTCATTATTCTAAATGTTAAAAAAAATTAAATTAATATTTACCTGGGGGGGGGAATTGGATGATTTTCTTGGGTTTGATTTCTTTCTTGCCTTAAATATTAAATTAAAAGAGAAAATACTTACCATGTTCAAATAATGAAATAAAACTTCAGGAGGATATAGTCTTTCAACCTAAAGTATCAATTTTGAAATAAATATGTACTTTGCTGCTTTTATGAGCAGTACATACTGTAAATACACAAGGAATAAATGAAGAATACTTGACTAATATTGACCAAAGTACCGGTATAACATAAGTTAACCCAAGTTTAACCAAAACATAGCACATATTAGGCAAATATTATTCTGATATTTTGATGGAAGAAAGAGAACTTTTTCAAATCAGGTACCTGTATTTGTTGATAATATAAAATTCTTTCCACAAGTAGCTTTTTTGTGTGCAATTTTTGAGGGATTTTAATTTGATTTTGAATGCAAAGGATTTTCAATTCTGAAATACTCTTTGCATTCAATTGCCTTTCATTATATATAACTTGTTGCATCTTCTTATGCTCTTTAAATTTGATTATTTTTGACTTTTATCAAAGTATAGCAAGATGTCCAACAAATAGAACCACTTATTGGAGAAAAAATAAAAAAGAAAGATCAATAGAAGAGGTATATATTAACAATAATATTTAATAATTATGATAAATTGTTTATGAATAATATTCGAGCAATATTAGAGTAATATTACTTAAATATTGTTTGAATATTTTGATGAATTATAAAATTATATTGAAAAAAAGTATTTGACATTGTATAAATTAATATATTGTAGGAATTTATTCATGAAGAAGAACAATATGGAAATATGGAAATAAAATCAAAGAGTATTGAAAACTCTGATGAAAGATCAGAGATTGAAGACAAAGACTCTGATGGGATATCAAATAGTGTAGAAGAACTATTCAATGAGATTGGAGAAGATTTTGATGAAGATTCAATGATTGAAGAGTTAGAAATACAGTCTATTAATGTAAATTGAAATTTGTTTTCTTAGTATCATTTAGAAAGATGAGATCATCAATGTTTTTCCTGAATTGAATACATTAATTGAAGAGCAAAATACAAAGAAATCAACAATTAACAACATAGGGAAAAAATGGAATACATTTCTCTATCAAAACAGGTAGGATTATAGATAATATTTAATAATATGAAAGCAAAATAACAGAAATGGAATTAAAATTGGTATTTTTTCAATTGATATTAAGACATAAAGTATTGATTTATTGATTTATTTAATATTTCTCAGTTATCTAATACAGCAAGAGATGATATTTGGTCTTTGATCAATTGTGTACTCCCTATACATTCATCATTAGAGCCTTCTTGGTACTTATTAGAAAAGTCAATGGATATAAATGACATCAAGTAAGATATTGATTCATTAAAATTAATTGAAAGTTTATACAAATTTGATTACTGTCAAAATTGTAAAGAAATATTTCACATAGATGATATAGAATGCAAAATATGCAATACAGCAAGATTTGACAAAGATAAAAATGGGAATATAATTAAAAAGATGAAATCATATTTCATCATGAGAGATTTAAAAGATATACAAAAATCTTTGTTCAAAGGTAAATTAATTTATATAGATATTAATGTATTTTAGATACAATTGCTTTTAACAGTATCAAAAATACTATAGAAAAAATGAAAGATTCCATAATTAATATGGAAGATATATTTTGTGGTGAAATTTATAAAATGCATATTGCAGAAAAAAGACTTGGTAATCTTCATCAAAGTTCTTATTCAATTGGAATAGATGGAGTTAAGTAATTTTTTTTAAAAGAACAATTTATTATTTATAGAAGAGCTAATAAAGGTAAAAATCTTTCAGTATGGCCAATATTTTTGATCAATAATGAGCTAGAACCAAGTAAATAATAGTTATGATGTTTCATTTTGTAGAATTAAGATTCAAAAAAGAGTATATACAGCTTTTAGGAATCTGGTTTGATTCAGAAAAACCAGATATGAATTCATTTTTAACCCCTTTAACACAAATGTTTATCAATAGTTGGCATATAGGTATAATATTTCTTTCAATATTTAAATGTTTAGGAATTGATGTTATCACTCCTGAAAACAAATCACTTCATACTACTGCATTATTGCTTCCTGGTGAGATATTTTTAAATAATATTAAATATTTAAAGCTGTTATGGATTTAAAAGCAAAAGCACCTGTACAATATCTTAAAGAATGTAATGGCTTTTATGGATGTTCTTTCTGCATCCTCAAAGGACTATCAGCAGGTATTATTAAATAAAATGAAAAATAAAATTGAATATAATAGAAGGAAAGGTACTATTGTTGTGCACTAATATTCAAACAATATTAAATATAGTTTTTGCAAACATTCTATCAATATGAAATTGAAAATGGTATTTTTTGTTTCATTCATCTTTATAGATATACTGGCCTACAGATCAAAAAGCACCTCTTAGAACAGTTGAGCATATAGATGAGTGTATTAAGAAATTAAATAACAACTCCAAACTTAAAGAGGTATAGAATATATCATATATATTATACTGATACAATAATAGTTTGAAGGAGTTAAAGGTTATTCTGTTTTGTCAAAAGTTCCTTTCTTTGATCTAATAAAAAATTGCCCAATTGAATCCCTTCACTGTTTATGGGAAGGAGTTGTGAAGCAGTTTTGTGAATTATGGTTTGATACTAAAAATCATAAAGAAGACTGGTACATAGGGAAACCGAAATTGATCAGTAAGTACATTTTGCCTTTTGATTTAATAGTCATTAGAGAGAATGAATGAAAGAATAGAGAAAATAGAGACTCCTCATAATTTCAAAGATCCACTTAAATTGGATAAAAGAAGTGGTTGGAAAGGTAATTTAATGAGTTGTTTATTTAACATGAATTAGCAATTGATTATAAATATTGGTGTCTTTATTACAGTATGTATGTTGTAAAAGGTAGCATCATAATATTAATTTCTTGAATAATATAGATATTTTACCTTCAACATATTATAACCATTGGTGTCTATTGGTAGATACATTGAATTATTTATCTCTTCATAAATATGAAAGAGAAGAGTTACCATCAGTGCAGTTTGTATTAGATCAATTTTCTAAACAAACACAACTGTTATACTCAGAAGAACACATTAAAATCAATCTTCATCAGTTATCTCATATAGTTGAATGTGATATTGAGCTTTGGGGACCACTGTGGACTCATTCAGCCTTTTGCTTTGAGTCTATGAATGGAACTTTCAAATCTTTTATACATGGCACTCAAAAAATACCAAAAAGTGCAATACTTAATTTGGTATATATGCAACAGATGAATGCTCAATACAAAAATATCAAATTCAATCATCCATCTATAGCAAGACTTTATTTTGATTTACAAAGTGATAAGAGGAGGTAACTAAGTTTTTTCTTATCAACAATGCATTTACATATTTAGGAAAAAAGAAGTTGTATTAAATGAAAAATATTGCAGTTTAGGGAAAACATCAATGAAGGTAGCAAATATAATAAGTATTTAATACAATGTAGTCATTGTCTTTTGAAGCTCTTGAATTTTTCAAGAAATTTGAACATTTTAAAGAGAAATCTTTCTATAAACACTTCTCAAAGATCTCTATGAATGGATATATTCTATATTCCAAACTTTTAACAACAAAAAACAAAAGTAGTAGCCATACAATAAGGTAAAATTTGTTTTATAATACTGAAACATGAAGTTGGAATGAAAATGGAAATTTACACATAGGCCATATAGAATTTATGTTTAAAATTAAGGTAAAAAACAAAGCAAAATACTATTTTCAATTAAAAGAATTCAAAATTAACAAAATTGTGGTAAGATATGGGTATTTTAAATAATAATTTTAAAGAAATCCTATTATTACTGTGATTTAAATCACACAAAGTTGGTATTCCAGTCATTTTCAGCCTTTTGTTTTCAAATGATAAGTTGGAAAATTGATGAAACAACTTTTTGCTGTACTTCTGTTCTCCCATACAAATCATATTAATTGTAGGCAATTATAAAAATTAACAATAAAATAATATTGTATGAAAGAAGGGAAATTATAATAATAAAGTAATACTGATTTAATATTGTTCAAATATTGTCCTAATATTATTAAACTATAAGTGATCAAAAAGTTTTATCTTTTATTTGTGAGGTAAAATTAATATTACAACAATATCAATATAATTATGGATGGAAACAGTTTAGAGATTAAATATTGTGGAACATTTGTCAAATATTGGTACAATATTAAAATAATATTATAGTAATACCCGACCAATATTATTGTTTTTACCAGGGTAAGACTATTAAAAACAAAAGGAAGAGAAAAAGATTGGAAAGGATGAGTATTTTTATTTTCATTTGAAATTCATAGGTTGAG
>Ga0078972_1016279_pt1 | contig 11067 bp, 11 predicted proteins | sample YelNatPaOPGAMG01_FD_67568 | JGI IMG/M metagenome (GOLD analysis project Ga0078972, IMG submission 67568) | Hot spring thermophilic microbial communities from Obsidian Pool, Yellowstone National Park, USA - OP-RAMG-01 (SPADES assembly) (version 2) | ecosystem: Environmental > Aquatic > Thermal...
TTACTATTATAAAAACTTTTACTTTTTATATACGATTTTATCGACGTTAAATTTTCAGGCATAAAAAATTCCCTAATTTTGCCATTGCTCCAAAATAACATTTTTTTATTTTTTGTCGAGGAAACGTTCAGATAAAAAAGGTCTGAAACCGTGTGCTCGAAAATCGGCAGAGGTTTAAAATATTCGCAAAGCTGTAAATATATAAAATTATTAAATTGCCGCATACAAATTTATTGGGTTGTTTAAATGGATACTTCAAAAAGTGCGCATGAAGAAGAATTCACGATGGAAAGGCCCGAAGTGCAAAAGGCAAATGAGATAATAGGCAGGCAATACAAAGTATTAGACCACGGATTTATAGCTCTAGTTGATTATATGGGCGACGATAGCTCGATAGTGCAAGCTGCTAGGGTGTCATATGGAAAAGGCACAAAGTCTGTTAGGAGTGATGAGGGCCTGATCCGCTACCTTTTAAGGCATGAGCACACGACGCCATTTGAAATGGTGGAGTTCAAATTTTTAGTACGCATGCCTATATTTGTGGCAAGGCAATGGGTTAGGCATAGAACCGCAAGCATAAACGAATATTCTGGGAGATACTCTATACTAAAAGACGAATTTTATATACCTGATGTGAGTGCACTACAAGCGCAATCAATGTCAAACAGGCAGGGCAGGGAACCAGGCAATCTTACAATTTCAGCCAGGGAAGAAGCAATAAAAGAAATACAGGATATCTCCGAAAAAGCCTACGGAGTATACTCAAAATTGATAAATGCCGGAGTAGCAAGAGAATTAGCCAGAATCGTTTTGCCTGTTAATGTATATACTGAGTGGTACTGGAAAAGCAATCTTCACAACATAATGCATTTCCTATCACTGCGCACGGATCAACACGCACAATGGGAAATCAGGCAGTACGCAGTGAAAATGGCAGAAATAGTTAAAACTGTAGTTCCTATAGCTTATTCGGCATTCAACGACTTCGTGCTTTCCGGAATAAGGTTTTCTGCCAAAGAGCAGCACGCTTTAAGCGCAATCATAGAAGGCATCGATATAGAAAAGGCATGTGAAATATCCGGAATTAAGTTAAGAAAGGATAACGGAAGCTTGGTCAAGTCTGGGGAAGGCCCAGAATTTATAGAGAAAATGGAAAAAATGAAGAAAAGTTTTTGGGGTGCTGAAAAACAGGATTAAGAAATATTTAATAATATATAGTAAAAAAGATAAACTACTAATTTAGGAATGTAAAGCTACGAAAGCTGTGCTATTCTAAAACCGTAATTTAATACAAAGGTGTAATCAGATGGGAAAATTTCCAATAGCAGACGCTGAATTGACTAAAATCTGGATATGCAGAAGATGCAAGGCCAGAAACAGGGCTGGCAGCAGCATGTGCCGTAAATGCGGGTATAAAGTATTGAGGCCCAAGCGCAAGGAAGCAAGGGTTAAGAAGTGAGCGTTAAAAAGGTGTTATAATGGCAGAGCTTACGCCTGTTGAACAGGCAATATTGAAGGCGCTAGAGGAACTCGGCGCAACAAGCGAGAAGTCAATAAAGACTGCTGATGACATAATGAAAAAGGCAAACAGGCCAAAAGGCTTGGTCACCAACACTCTTGTCGAGCTTACTAAAAAGGGCTCTATAAAAAGAGTTGCAAGGGAGAAAGCTGCAGGATATTATATACTAAAGTCTTGAACGGTGTTTGAGTGGAAGAGGGTAGACCTGACGAATTTGTGGATTTTTCTGCAAAGTATAAGGAATGGGTGGCAATAAAAAGGCTGGGAATAACAAACCAGACAAAACCCGAAGAGATATCATATCACCTTGCTGGAATAAGGGCTACAATAGACTCAAAAATGTTTAAGATACTTGGAATAAATACCGATGCGATAGACGAGCGTGTAAAACAGGTCCAGAAATCAGGTAAAAATGCCCAAGCTGTTGCGCAGGCTATGCTTGAGCTAGAAAAGCCCGATTTCAAGAAGCTGCTCTCTGATTCATGCCAAAGCCAGACATTGCTGCCTTTTGCAAAGACCTATGCGCTTAACAGGCTCATAAACGAGATAGGGTTTGAAACATCCCTGAGCCAGCTTGCACTCTCAAAGGTATTTAAGGAGTTAAAGCCGCCTAAGGTTCCAGGCCGTATGGCAAAAGGGCTCAAGCCCAAAGCTTAAAGCCTTTAATCCTCTGTTTTTCTTTTCTTGCGCTATTTCTAATTATTTCATCTATGCCGAAAGGATTGCTTACCAGGCTTTACAGAGCAATCTAAAAGCGTGGCTTTAACACATTCCTTTTCCCGTTCTCGACAAACTCTGCTTCCCAGGTTCCATTTACGTTGCGCCTCTTTATCAGGAATCCTTCTGGCAGATTACCTCTCAAAAGCTTGATATCTTTTTCTATTAAGCTTTCGTCTGGTTCTACCATTGACCTGCGCGCGTCTCCTTTTATGAGCTCTTTATGCAGTGCTTCGTAATCATTATGCGATAACGGCATATCGTATCTGTTGCTTAAGCTTATTACAAGGTCTTTACCTACAGATTCCTGCGTAGCTGTAATCTCTACTTGATAAGCTACTGAAACCATCCCGCTTCCGTAGAAGGCCAAAGCTCCGAGCTCTCCAGGCTTCACATTTCAATTCTTAAGCAGGCTTGCAACAGCCACAATGGTTGAGCTTGTATAGGAATTTCCCACTTGTGATGGAAGCTCAAGCGCCTCGTCTATGTGCATGTCTGTACTGAATTTTTTGAATTCGGGCTGATCCATGAGCTTTTTGAGCCATCCCCAGTAAGCGCTTATATCAGGGTCAGAGTCTATGTATTTGACTATGTCAGCATCAAGGTTTCCCCTGAAATCTGTCAGTTTCTTAGTGAACATCTCAACCAAGCTTTTTTCTCCGAGCGGGCTTTTGCCAAGTTCTTCCTTTTTCTGGATATCTACGAATTTTTCGTGCTCATAGTTTTTCAGATAATGTTCAAAAAGGAAGCTAGCAAAATACCTTGCCTGCTGTGGGAAAGGCACATGGCTGACAAGAAAGCTCATATTGTCGTTGTGAAGCTTTTTGGAAGCCTCTTGCATCAAAACTACGTTTTCTGGTTCGAACTCTAAATTTTGCATTTTTTTGCCATAAAGGCTTAACCCTGCTGCATTTGTGCTGTTAAATTCCTTTTCCAGTTTACCAAATGCCGTTGCAACAGCATAAACGTATGCCCTCTCAGAAAATTTTCCGTGAACGAAAGGAGTATCTAAACCGAATTTAGTGAAATCCGGAAACGGTATGTTGAAGCGCCCGTAACCTAATTTGTAATTTATGCTCACCAAGCTTGGTTCCATCGTAACCCACATAAGCGCTGCTGCACTTCCCTGGGTGATTTCGGCCTTTGGAGCACGCCTGTCTTCATACACTGCAGTGTCTGCCGATAGTACTATCGCTGAGCTTCTTTTCCCAATACTGTTAGATGTATAAATATCGCTTACCGCACTGGAAAGCGCAAGCCCTGCACCTGCACATGCAAAGGTGTTCTGCTGCAACCCAGTATCTTTCAGTGCCTCTACATAAGGTCTGTACCGTTTTTCATCCTCTTCAAGCAATCTTGAATAAACAAGCCCTAAGGCTATCTCTGCCTCTGGCCTGCTGAAATCTGGATTGCTTTCGGTAGCGTAATATATGTTTGATGGCGGCTCATCAAAGAACTTTTTCCTACTATCTGCATCAGAGTCTATATTTTTTATGAAGGAATACAGGGCGTTTGCTGCTAGCGTTACATTCGACTGCGAATAAGTTGGCAATCTTACCTTTTCAATTCCAAGCCTATCTTTCATCCTGTCAGGGTCTATCATGTCTTTTCCTTTTTCAAGTTTTGCGTTCAAGGCATTTGCGATCTCTATATAGCTGAAATATGTCTGTGGGGCTTCTACTATGAGCTTGCTTATCCCTATTTTCGGCTCTGCTCTAAACTGCATCACTTCGCTCTCAATCTGCAATTCTTGTGTGAGGTCTTTATAAGCCATCATATGAATCCTATACTATTTTCCTTCACACCTTAAAAAGACGTAGTCGCAGTTAGACAATAAGCGTAGCATATGCGCCTGATTGTATATATAAAAATAATTCTGGTGCGATCGCCGGGATTTGAACCCGGGTTTTTGCCTTGGAGGGGCAAAGTCCTACCAGGCTAGACTACGATCGCTCACGATTAAAAAGAGCAGTCAAGAATAAGTTTTATTCGTAAGCTTAAAATGGCTTTCGATAAACAGCAGATATTTTCTAATTCTAACCAAAAATAGGATTTCATAATAAAAGAAAAAATAATAGGGAAAATGGTGCCGCAATCGCGGCACCGTACTTACTGCGGGCTTATTCCTTTGCAGCCATTACTACTGCGGCAGGGCCGAATCTTATCTGCCTTTTCCTTCTTATTGCGTCCGCCTTTCTCACCATCCTTATTGCGCTTTGCGCTATTGCATTTGATATTGCAGCTTTTGTATTCTGATCCGGCTCTTCGTTTATTATGGCCGCGATCATAGGCCCAAGGTCTACTGCTTTAAGTTCTTCTGCAAGGGACTGCTCCAAATCCTGTTCGTCGCATATTTCCTTTGCGAATCTGCTTTTACTCTCCCCCTCTTCTACCCCACTTTTTTGTTTGGACTCCATATGGAATCAACTTCGCTTTTCGCTACATAATTATCTGATTTTCGTTATATTTATATGTTTTGTGGAACTTTCTAATAAAAATTTAGAATTAATCGGTTTCCATTCAAACCTGTATTTAAATCTTTTCTAAAAGTAAATTAAAATCGTCTTATACTGCTCTCAGTAAACTGCCGATCCAATATAATTTTTCATAAGATTCAAAATAAAAATAAGCTTGTAATATAATTGCTCTAAGATATTGTTACTATTGAATTAGCGGTGTATCCATCAAACGAGGCAGTTACTTTTACAGTCCCAGCATGTAGCGCATAAAGCATGTCGCTTGCACTTCCGCTTGAGCCTGTAAATCCTTTGCTGTTCTGTAGCCGTGCATCTGTATTGTTTAAGGTATAATTTATTGTTATCGATGGAGTAGGGCTTCCTGCAAAATCAAATGTTGCGTTTATGCTGTAAGCGCCTCCTACTGGGAGCGAAAGCGTCGAAGGGCTTACTATGAGCTTTGTTGGCATTATGGTTATATTCTTGCTGAATGTGTCATAGAGTGCGCCTTTATAAATCTGCATTGGCGGATCTGCGCAAGTACCGTTAAATTCTCCGTATTTGCTCAAACCGCAATTATATTCTTCTATATAAACGCTTGCCTTGAGGTGGGTGCCAAAGTTGTCGTAAACACCGGTTGTGCATACAAATGTTGCCCCAGGGTTAACAAACGAAGGGGTGCAGGAAGAGGTGTAATTTGTTCCCTGGCTGCTTACCACCATAACAGGGTCCTTTATCGGATAATAATTGGGGTTTGAAAGCATCATGCTGACATTTACCGTATTAGATGAAGCGTGGCTCATACCTACGCCGTAATTGTCACAGGATACGCCGACTATGAAAGTACAGTTGTTTGGAGGTATAGACATTGGTATTACAACATAGAAATAAAGCATGCCTACTGCCGCTATTATTATCATTATGGCCCATCCATAAGTTATTAGGTACTCTATTGCGCTTTGGCCCTGATAATAGGTACCGTGCCCACCATGCACTCCACCACCATTATATATACTTCTTTTTTCAGATATATTAACCTTTTGCTCAATCGCCATAAATGCTCTTGCAAAAAAGTTTATTATGTCTTTGCTGCGGCATAAATCAGGCTATTGCGATGCCTTGCGCCACATATCTTCGAAGTGCCTTCTCAATTCCTCAATCTCTTTTTTATCGTCCACGATATTTATCCTCTCGGTATTTTTGTGCATACCTGAATAGGTGAGATTAGCGCTTCCGGTTATGGCGCTTTTTTCGCTTATATAAACTTTTTCGTGGACAAAATTGCCCCGTACTATTCTGACGTGCATCCTACTCTTTTTCTTTGGTGAAAGCATAGCAACAGAGAAGAACGAAGCCCAGATACCAAACATGTCTATGGCTAAAAGCGTTATTATGTACTGCCTTAATATAAAAGCAAGCACAGCCACTGCTGCAACTACTGCAGCATGTTGTGGTTTAGGGATTCCGTAATTACTGCTCCCTGCATATTCAACAGCTTTTTTGTACGAGCTCTCGCTGGTTATCAAATACACATTCTTGCGCGACGAAATTCTTTTAAGCGCTTTAAGGTAGTATGCGCTTACAAAGGGCGATATTATATAGAGATTCCTATCTTTGGAGAAAAGAAGCTTTTCAACAGTCTTATACGAGCTTTCCGTGCTCATCGCACGCATTTCAAATCCCGATTTTTCTTATAGCTATGCGGAGCTGGGTCTCCATTACGTCTAACGGTACGGGCTTGAGCCCATTCTCGAAGTCAGCGACTATGCTAACGCTCTTTGCGTTGACATCCTTGGCGAACTGCGAGCCCTGCGCTTTTATAAGCGATGCTATGTCATCTTCAGCATTTATATAAATCTCTATCTTGTCAGACCTCTTAAGGCCCTCTGCCTTGCGCTCCATCTGTATCCTGCGCTCAAGCTCACGTATGAATGCCTCGTTCTCGAGTTCCTTGCTGATTTCGCTGTCGACTTTTGCATAGCCGTACTTGAACTGCTTCATGCCTTCGTTAGTGTTGAACTCCGATATAAGCACATGCTCCGGCCTTATCTCAAAAACGCCTTTGCTAGTGTGGAGTGCGAATTTGCCCTGAGTTTCAAGCGAGCGCTTCATCTCTTCAATATTTGCTTCGCTTATTGCTTTTGCTATGGCTCCTGCATTGTCCTTGAATTCAGGCCCTATCTTCTGGAACTGGGGCTTTGCCTCAAGCCCTACGTTGCTGACCTTTTTTACTAGAACCTCTTTTGCATTGACGTAATCCTCAACTATTCCTGAAAATCTGGAAAGTACATTGTAAACCTCGTCGCTAGTTGTTTCTATAAGCGCCTGCCTTACAGGCCACCTTAGAGGTATACGTGCTTGCTCCCTGTTATTTAAAAGCGCGCTTATTGCCTCTTTCACCATATCAAAGGATCTCTCCAGATCTTTATCTATCAGCTCTGGCTTTGCTTTCGGCCATTTGCGCATTGAAACGCTGTCGTCTGAGCTCTTAAGCATGCGCAGGGCTACATAATCTGCAGTAAAAGGTATTATGGGCGAGCTAAGTGTCAATACAGTGTCAAGCGCGTAGCTTATAACATTCATTACTTTTTTCTGAAGCGGTTTTTCTGAGTTGAGCAGCTTTTTCTTGGCTACTTTTAGGTAGAATCTGCTGAAGTCTTCCCCGATAAAATCCCTTAACGCAGATACTGCGTTCTGCGCCTCGTAGTTTTCTAAGGCTTCCGTTACCGAAATTATCAGGCTTTGCATGCGAGATATGAGCCAGCGCTCCTCGTTTTCCAGGTTGTCTGCCTTTGGCATCGACCACTTAGGCTTTATTCCTGTCAGCTTTCCGTATTCCTCTATGAGATTGGCTGCATTATAAAGCACGTTTATTGTGCGCTCAGAATCCCTGAGCTCTCCCCTGTTGAACGAAAGGTCAAGCCATGGCGTATGCGAAGTGCTCCATAGTCTGAAAGTATCTGCGCTTGTAATCTTGAGCAGATCAGGGAGTGCTATATAATTGCCTAGCTTTTTGTGCATCTCTCTTCCATTCTCGTCTAAAAGCATTCCGTCTACTCCAACGTTCCTGAAAGGCTTTTTGCCGTATGCAAGCACGCTTATCTTTATGAGCCCAGAAAACCAGCCCCTGAGCTGGTCCTTGCCTTCTATTATATAATCTATCGGGAAAAGCCTTTTGAATTCCTCTTCCGAGTCTATGCTTGCCCTAAAAGCTATGCTTGAATCAAACCATACGTCTGCGACATCCTTAACGCGGTGCATTGTGCCTCCGCACTTCTGGCATCTCATCTTTATGGCGTCTATATACGGCCTATGCAAATCTTCAAGCTTTCTTGCCTTTTCACTCTCTATAGCGTTAGAAGCAAGCTCTTCAAGCGAGCCTATGGCTTTGGTATCACCACATTTTTCGCATTCCCATATTGGTATAGGTATGCCCCAGTACCTCTGCCTTGATATGCACCAGTCCGGGGAATTCCTAAGCACATCTGCCTGCCACTGCATGGCCTCTTTCGGGTGCCATATAACCTTCTCGTTTTCCGAAAGCACCTTTTTCTTTACCTTTGCTATGTTGAAGAACCACTGCGGCGTTGCCATGAATATAAGCTTTGAATCGCACCTCCAGCAGTGCGGGTAACTGTGGGTTATGCTTCCCTTGTAAAGCAGAACGCCCAAAGACTTTAAATCATCCATAACCGCTTTGTTTGCCTCTTCAGGCACTTTCAAATGCACATATTTTCCCGCATCTTCGGTATACTCCGCATTTCCTGCTATAGGTGAGAATATCGGCAATCCAAGCTTTTTGCCTAGGTTGTAGTCCTCAAGGCCATGCCCTGGCGCTATATGAACCAAACCTGTGCCGTCATCCATTGTGACAAGCTCTTCGGATGCAATTACCTTGTGGTATTTTCTCAATTCCTTCTGCTTAGGGACAAACTCTTCAAGAGGATTGGCATATTCCATACCCTCAATCTCAGAGCCGTAGAATTCTTCGATGGCCACTGCGCTTTCGTTAAGCATTGCCACTACGGCATCAAGCCTCTTTTTCGCTACTATGAGGTTCTTCGAGCCGAATTTTGCAAGAACATAAAGCTCCTTAGGATTTACCGCTATTGCTACGTTTGAAGGCAGCGTCCATGGGGTTGTTGTCCATATAAGCAGCGAGTAATCTCCGTCTGCAAGGCTTATTTTGGCATTAGAGCTGTTCTTTACCACCTTGAACGGCACAGCTATTGAAGGATCATTATCCTGCATGTACTCTGCTTCCATTGTTCCCTGGGATACAGGCGTTTGGCACCTCGGGCAGTAGAGCGTTGACTTAGTGTCTTTGTAAAGTAGTCCATTATCGCTTATGCGCTTGAACATCTGCCAGCCTGCTTCAATGTACGATTTGTTAAATGGTATATATGGATGGTCGAAATCAAGCGTTATTCCAAATCTCTCATAGTCACTGTCCATCCTTCCTATTCCTTCTTCTACGAACTTCCTGCACTGCTTTATGAATTCTTCTACCCCAACTTTTTCTTCAATCTCCTGCTTTGACTTTATCTCAAGCTTCTTCTCAACCTTGTTTTCTATCGGAAGCCCGTGAACGTCATAGCCCGGTATGTCCCTGACGTCGTAACCGCGCATACGCCTATATCTAAGGGTTATGTCCTTTACCGCTTTTACCCACATCTGTCCCGGATGAAGGTCTCCGCTAACGTATGGCGGTCCATCTAGAAAATAGAAAGGCTTCCTGCCCTTATTTCTTGCCCTAAGCCTTCCAAGGACATCCTTTTCCTTCCAGTAATTCAGAATTTCAAGCTCGTGAGCGTTAAGGTCCAACATGCAAAAGCACCAGCAGGATTTTGGATTAATCCTATATAAAGGCTATGTGCAACTACTTGCTGGTCTGTACTGCAAGCAGTTTCTTTGACTTGTAAGCCTTGCGCTTAGGCATGTTGCCCCAGCAGTCCTTGCATATTACCAGTTTCAATATCTTTGTGGCTGTCTGTGAGCTCTTTACGCAGCTGCTGCATATGGTTCTCCCACAGTAGTCGCATTTGTACTGCCTATATATCTCCTTTTTGCATCTTTCGCAATATGTAACCATTTTATCTTACCTTTAAGCATTATACCTGCTAATAGTTATAGCAACTATTTTAGTATGGCAAATAATAAATAAGTTCTCTGTTTCGCTGTTGTGCATAGCTGATACCGCATCACTGCCTTTTGGATGAAGAAACATAGTCATTGTACTCGTTGAGCATTCTTTCAGCTCTTTGCCTTTTAAACTCCATGTATGAATCAAGCTCCTCCTTCCTGATGCGTGTAAGCGTGTTGCCCTCTTTTACAACGACGTAATCCCCTTCTACTGGCTTTGAGAGCTCTTCTAAAAGTTTATCCCTGTCAAAATGCTTATAATACCACATTTTAATGCTCATTTAGTGCACCTTTTGAAGTTTATATAACTGACAAGTGTGCCGTAATCCTTTGAAACATTTTTCTCTATATAATGTGCAACCTCCTCAGGTTCTCTTTCTCCGTCAAAACGTGCCTTCACCATGAATCCTATTGTGCCCTCTGTTGCATATACCTCAAGCACATCTGGAAGTGATACAAGATCATTCGCAAGTGCGTTTAGGTCCATTCCGGGCTTCGGCTTTATAAGGAAGAACTTGTGATACGTCTTTCCGTTTCTCTTTACCACAAAGATCTTCTTTACGTCTTTTACGCGCTGCTTCACAGCGCTTCCGCTGTTTCCATTTTGCTGCTTCATTTCCCCCACCTTTATTTATTATTAATTATTCGTCAGCCCAGACAAACCTGTATACGTTTTCCGATTCTTTTACCATTTTTACAGGCCTTTCGTCGTTGCTGCGTTGCTTCATTTCATTATTCCTTCTATTCCATCTGAACATGACTCCCACCATTTATAAAGCATAAAAGCAAGAGGTGGGTGTTAAACATGGGTGGAAAATAAGATAGCGAAAAAGCGAAATTGCTTTTATTCATTTTTCCTACACCCCCACCAATTGCTTGATTAATATTCCACCATTACAACTATAAATAAAATTAGCAAAAAGCGTTATATGGTGGACAGAACTATTATACAGGTAAAAGCTTATTTTCTAAATAATTATTAATATTGAATTAGTATATACCCATAGCAATACTTATATATCTAATCTTCATAACAGTAAATAAAGCTTAAGGCATATGCATGAAAGAACCACCAAACAAGATAAAAGAGGCCTTTGAAGAGCTTAAACAGGCTTACGGGCAGCGCCTTGAGCTGCGCTTCCTTAACAAAAGGTTCTGTGTTTTCGAGGCAACAAGCAAATGGGACCAAAAAAGGAAAAAGCCAGTAAAAATAACGCATTATATAGGGTGGAT
>Ga0078972_1016280_pt1 | contig 11067 bp, 7 predicted proteins | sample YelNatPaOPGAMG01_FD_67568 | JGI IMG/M metagenome (GOLD analysis project Ga0078972, IMG submission 67568) | Hot spring thermophilic microbial communities from Obsidian Pool, Yellowstone National Park, USA - OP-RAMG-01 (SPADES assembly) (version 2) | ecosystem: Environmental > Aquatic > Thermal...
AAAGACTCCTCTCAAGCAACGGCGCCTACGGCAGATAGAGACCAACCTGTCTCACGCATGTAAAATCACATATTACTATGTGCATGGACTATACCTTCATCCACCTAAATTTTCAAAGAAAAATTGGTGGAGACCGACGTTTAGTCTCTAGGGGGTCAATGTACGCCTCTTTCTTTTCTTGGAATAATTTAATTTCCGGAATTGATCTATTATATTCATCAACCTCTTAAAATCTTTTCTCGTTCTTACTTTTTTCTTTAGACTGATAATCCTTTTCAGTAGAGCTATCTGTGATTTTTTCATTATCACATAATCACATAGGGCTCGACTAATTTTATAAAGGATATTATCTCTTCTTGTCTGCTGATTACATGCTCAATGATGCCATCTTTCCGCAAACGCCTATGTCCCATTTTAATCAGGGAACATACACGAGAAAAAGACTCGGCATCTTTGGAAGATTGATACAAAACAATATATGGAGCAATTTGAAAACCAAAACGATATGTTTTGTTCGGTTTTGCTTGCACATAAATGCTCCCATCAGCATCTAAGAAACCAGCCAGATAAGATTTTTGGGTTGACGAAATAGACTTTGGCATACACGACTTCCCTCGGTATTATCCTGTCATATGACAGTTTGATGTACAATAGGACTTTACCGATATGAGTCGGTTTCACACTCCGATGTTGCCATCGGAGGCCGCCGTGATTTGATGTCTTTACCTCGGGTTCAAACGGTTGAAAAGCCTTTATATAAAGCTTCTCGACGGTTTGAACCCAGCTCGCGTACCGCTTTAATTGGCGAACAGCCAAACCCTTGGAAGCTTCTCCACCTCCAGGATGCGATGAGCCGACATCGAGGTGCCAAACCCCTCCGTCGATGTGAACTCTTGGGAGGGATCAGCCTGTTATCCCCGGGGTAACTTTTATCTGATGATCTTCCACGCTCCTACAAGCGATGGTCGGTTCACTAACTTCCACTTTCGTGACTGGTCGACTTATGGGTCTTCCAGTAAAGCTGGCTTTTGCGTTTGCACTATCACTCCGATTTCCATCCGGAGTTAGCCAACCTTTGTAAACGCCTCCGTTACCTTTTAGGAGGCGACCGCCCCAGTCAAACTACCCACCAGGCACTGTCCCCGAGCTGGTAGAAAATACCAAACCTAACAAAAAGCCAAAATGCCAATTATTTGGAATTTTGTCGCTTTGTGTCTTTGGAATTTTCTAACAGCCCAGGGTTAGAATTGCAATCTTGACAGGGTGGTATTACACTGACGGCTCCATCCCGACCGGAATCAGGACTTCAAAGCCTCCCACCTATTCTAGGCAGTCAAAACCACAACCCAATGCCAAGTTGTAGTAAAGCTCCACGGGGTCTTTTCGTCTTGCCGTAGGTCGGCAGCATCTTCACTGCCATTGCGATTTCACCGGGTCCCTCGTTGAGACAGTTTCCAAGTCGTTACGCCTTTGATGCGGGTCAGAACTTACCTGACAAGGAATTTCGCTAAAAACTTTATTGGTTTTTATAAACCAACCCGTTTTCACGGCTGCATATCGCTATGCAGATAGAACTCTATCTTCTCCGCGCTCTTGCGGAGTCTGACGTTTGGTTTCTGAGGATTCTAATTAAATCGGAACGCGATCCGCCTATGATTCATTTTTTCCGTTATTTTGGCAATTTGTATAACGCCTTTCCTTGTAAGATGGTTGCCCTTATCAACTATTTTCATACACTTGCAAAAACTTTCGAAATCTTTTCTCTTGGCGGTTTGTAAGGAATACTTTTGGAAGAATGGAATAATCACATTTTTTAGGTCGTCTTTTTTTCTAACACAATAGCGATAAAGATTTTCTTTGTGATTATCATTTCTTCTATTAACATATATTCCTCCAACCTTGAAATATTTCTTCAATTTTTTCAGGCTTTTCAAGCTACTTTCGCCTTGCACAACTGTAAAATCATAGGTTACTTGATAACCGGTTTTATAGCCTTTTCTTAATCTCCTTTTTTCTTGACGATCAGGTTGCTTTACAAAATTTATTGAAAAACATCCTTCCCCATCAACGAAACCGATTATCCAACCAATTTTAATTAGTCTTTCCTGCTGATTGTCTGCACAAGTCACTTTGTTACTTTTTGGCATACTTAGACAAGGGACAATTAACCATTGTCATTATACCATAAAGTAGTGCTTGATACTACAGGGTTTTACCCACAGAGTTTCCAGCATATAGTCAGATATTTTAGGACACTCCGATAGGTATCGGAGTAGGCAGCTACTTTTCCTTGATCTAGCTTTTTTAACTCGACAACCACATATCCTATAATCTATAATCGTTCCAGTCCCTTGAGACTACCTAGATAGACAGTCTCAACCTTAGAACGATTATAGTTATCGCTGACGTTCACTGGCGCTTCGGGGATTGGCTTGCACCGCTCCCGTTAACGTTCCAGCACTGGTCAGGCGTCAGCCCCCATACGTCCCCTTGCGGGTTTGCGGAGACCTGTGTTTTTGATAAACAGTCGCCTGGAATCTTTCGCTGCGTCCGACGCTCCGCATTGGAAGATCCAATAACCAAGCACCAAATCCCAAATAAATCTCAAATCACAATTTCCAAATGTTCAAAACAGAAAGTTTTGGTCATTTGGATTTGGATTCTGATTTTTTTGGATTTTGGATTTTGGAATTTGAAATTTCCAATGCGAAGCATCGGAGAGACATCTCCCGAAGTTACGTCTAGCTGTTTTGCCGAGTTCCTTAACGAGGGTTCTCCCGTTTGCCTTAGGCTACTCGCCCAGTCCACCTGTGTCGGTTTTAAGTACGGATCCCCCACTTTTAACCTTAGAGACTTTTCCTGGAAACTTGCTCAATTGACTTCCTCTGGCAAGCCAGAGTTCGCTGTATTTCTTGGATTTATGTTCTACGGATTTACCTGCAGAACATCCTTAAAATACGGACTTCAATCCAATAAGAAGCTCAATCTACTAAGTTCCGTCATCCCATCGAAAAGTGAGGGAGGGCCGGAATATTAACCGGCTGTCCATCGACTACGCCTTTCGGCCTCGCCTTAGGGCCGCCTAACCCTGGGTTGATCGACATTGCCCAGGAAACCTTGGACTTTCGGCATGTAAGGTTCTCACTTACATTGCGGTTACTCATGCCAACATTCTTACTCCCGCACTTTCCACCATGACTCACGTCTTTGGCTTCGCAAAGTGCGGGACACTTCCCTACCACCAGTTCAGATTTTTGCAGAGATCTTTTGCAAAGGGGTCGGACCGCCGACCGCAGCAGACTGCGGTGCGACTCCTAAAAGATCTCACATGCAAAAATCTGAACTGGTCCGCGTCTTCGGTACTATGTTTGAGCCCCGTTGAATTTTCGGCGCGAAATTTCTAGACTAGTGAGCTGTTACGCACTCTTTAAAGGATGGCTGCTTCTGAGCCAACCTCCTAGGTGTCTGGGAAATTTCACTTCCTTTTCCACTTAACATAGATTTTGGGACCTTAGACAGCGGTCTGGGCTGTTTCCCTTTTGAGCGTGAAGCTTAGCCCTCACGTTCTGACTGCTGGGATAAAATCAACAGGCATTCGGAGTTTGGTTGAGAAGCCTAGGATTGCTCCACGACCCCTCATTCAGTAGCTCTACCTCCTGTGATTAAATTACCCAACGCTAGCCCTCAAGCTATTTCGGGAAGAACCAGCTATGGCCAAGCTCGATTGGAATTTCTCCCCTACACACAAGTCATCCCCGCGTGTTGTACGGCGCGTGGGTTCGGGCCTCCCTCCGATTTTACTCGAAGTTCACCCTGCTCATATGTAGCTCGCCTGGCTTCGGGTCTAATCCATGCGACTAACCCAGCGCAAAGCGCTGGTACGGCGTTTAAGCCTCGCTTTCACTGTGCCTTCCCCGCTCAATTTTTTTGGACCTCGCGTAAAAATTCCGCCAAGTAAAAAATATCTTGATAATTTTTCACACTCTCTGTCCAAAAAATTTGGGCGGGTTAGGCTTGCCGCATAGAATTAACTCGTTGGCTCGTTCTGCAAAAAGCACGCCATAACCGTGCGCGAATTTTTGCAGGTGTCCGACTGCTTATCTTAACAGACTGCAGCCGGACACCTTAAAATGCAAAAATTCGCGCACGGCGCTGACTCTACGTAGGCATATGGTTTCAGTTCTCTTTCACTCCCCTCACCGGGGTTCTTTTCACCTTTCCCTCACGGTACTAGTTCGCTATCGATCTCAAGTGATATTTAGCCTTGGAGCTATAGTGGCCCCAGCTTCAGACGGGATTTCTCCGGTCCCGCCCTACTTGAGAATAATAACAATAAAGTTGTTTTGTTTTCGCTTACGGGACTATTACCCTCTCTGGTCTTTCTTTCCAGAATTGTTCAGCTAACAAAACAATTTGTAACTTTACTCCCGTCAAGTAAAACGCAGATAATTCACCCGCCAATGAAGCAGGCTATATTCAACGTTTTACAAGATAGGACGTTATTATCTCGCAACCCCGAATTGCAATTTTTGTAGGTGTCCGACTGTCTACCTTAACAGACTGCAGTCGGACACCTTTTTTACAAAAATTGCAATTCGGTTTAGGCTTCCCCGCCTGCAACGCTTTTATACGTAGCAATGCGGGCATGGTCCGCTTTCGCTCGCCACTACTGACGGAATAATCCAGCGCTCCGCAGTGGAAATTCCAAATAAAACAAAGCGACAAAACTCCAAATATTTGGCATTTTGGCTTTTGAATATTTGGCATTTTCCAGTGCAAAGCGCTGGTGTGGTTTCTTTTCCTCCAGGTACTAAGATGTTTCAGTTCCCTGGGTGCGCTTCATCAGCCTATGTATTCAGCTAATGATACCGCCCAAGTCTTTGGATTCTTGACAAATATTTACTTATGATAATGATAGCACTTCTTGAAATATAATTTTCCTAAAATAAGGAGGTTGAATCCGTGTTTTATTCTCTTGCTAAGAAGAATTTACGGATCTTTAGGAATTCTCTGCTGAACATTCAAGGCGGATGCGGAGGCAGAGATGTTTCCAAAACATTTATACTAACTACGAAGAGCATCGAAAGAATCGCCATTCCCCTTGGCCATTTATCAGTTCGATACGGCCACTCGGAAATGGTATGTAATGTTTGTAAAGATAAATAGGAAGAATAATTTGTCCCCAGCGGGACTTAACCCTGGCTTAACCGCAAGAGCTTTTTTCTAAAAATCCAAAAACTTGGGCGGTGCGTTGCCGCATTCGGAAATCCCCGGATCAAAGCTTGCTCGGCAGCTCCCCGAGGCTTATCGCAACCCGCTACGTCCTTCATCGCTCACTTGAGTCAAGGCATCCACCATACGCCCTTTATGAATACCGCTCTATCGCAATACCAATGCGAAGCATTGGAAGCTCCAATAACCAAGCACCAAATCCCAAATAAATCTCAAATCACAATTTCCAAATGTTCAAAACAGAAAGTTTTGGTCATTTGGATTTGGATTCTGATTTTTTTGGATTTTGGATTTTGGAATTTGAAATTTCCAGTGCTTCGCACTGGCAGACCAGCAATTAGCAATCACTAATATTCCGTTCAAGCTTTTGCTGAGATCGGGCCGCAGCCTGAATCGGTCGGCGGTCTGATCCCTCAAAAGCAAAAGCTTGAACGGAGCTTGCTAATTGCTTTATTTTGAAGCTGTGGCTTATACGCGATGATTTTCCCGCGCTCACCGTAATCAAGGCATATCCAGCTTCTACCCCTAAGTTGTCAAGGTTCTCTTCAGCGCGGAAATGTTGACTTATAACTTTTATAAACCAACATTTTCACACTCAATTCTCTTGCATTTGTATGTTTTCGTACTAGATTCGTAATTTGTAGAGAGAATCAAAAATCCGCTTCCTAAGAAGCGGACTCGAGCCCAAAAGAAAAACTTAAAAGTTTATCCGCTTCCTTTTATTAAACTAACTAAATATTTTTTCATTCAAAACCAAATAAAGATTATTTGCCTTGCCCTACTATAATATAACCTTGCAAAAACTATGTCAACCCCCGCCCGCAACGCTTCGCAAGCGAGCTTGCTCGCGTAGCGATGCGGGCGGGCCCAGCATCCAAATAAACATTTTATAAATACCGATATATTGCTTTTATAAGCCTATTTTCACTGATTTGCCCATCGTTGAACAAATCGAAATATTTTTTATAAAATTACCTTTCACTCCTTCAGGTCTTGCCTTTCGAACCGCCTCCAGCAAAGCTTTGAAATTTTCTTCGAGTTTTTCTGCCTCAAAAGAAACCTTTCCAATTACCTGGTGAATATTTCCCGAATTGTCATTCTTGAAATCAATCCGTCCTTTCTTGAGAGACTCAATAACCTCTTTTACTTTAGTAGTAATCGTATTGTTTTTGGGATTCGGCATCAAACCTTTGGGACCAAGAATTTTGGCAATCGAAGCTAGTCGCGGCATCATTTCCGGAGTAGCAATAGCCACATCCGCCTCAATCTTTCCCGTAGACTTAATTTTGTCTATCAGTTCTTCGCCTCCCACTAAATCTGCTCCGGTTTCCTCTGCTTCTTTTTTTTGAGTGGTTGTGAAAACAGCAATTTTCACCTTTCTTCCCGTTCCGTATGGCAACTCGGCCGTTCCTCGTACCTGCTGATCGGATTTTTTTGGATCAATAGCCAATCGCATATGAGCTTCGACAGATTCGTCGAATTTAGCAACTGCGGATTGCTTGACTTTCACAATAGCATCAGTTATTGATAATTTTATATTTTCTGAATTGTCCATAGCTTCTCTTTACGAATTACGAATACCTGACCGCATTGCTACGCAAAGCGTTGCAGGCAGACGCTTCGCTCGTGCGTTTATACCAATTACGAATATTTTTGCATTCGTATATTCGCCCGCCTGCTTTGAAATGCTTCGTGTTAGCGTGTTATCCACTAAATCTGCCGCATATTCTTTTGTATATATGTCTCTGAATAAACGGCAAAGCATTTCGGGCAAGTATAAGATTCGTAATTCGTAAAACCTATTTTACTTCTATCCCCATGGACCTTGCCGTTCCTTCTATAATTTTCATAGCCGCTTCAATATCATTGGCATTGAGGTCTGGCATTTTTGTTTCAGCAATTTGCCGAATTTGTTCTTTAGTCACCTTTCCCACTTTTTGCTTAAGTGGATCAGCTGCTCCTTTCTCAACTCCGGCAGCTTTTTTGATAAGCTCAGCGGCCGGAGGAGTTTTTAAAACAAAATCAAAACTTCTGTCTTCGTAAACAGTTATCTCAACAGGAATGATATCTCCGCCTTTGTCCTTTGTGGCTTCGTTAAAACGAACACAAAAATCCTGAATATTGAGTCCGTGCTGACCTAAAGCCGGACCAACTGGAGGAGCCGGATTAGCCTGTCCAGCCCTGATCTGCAGTTTGATGATTGTTTTTATTGCTTTTGCCATGGGGGGTAATGCTAATAATGGTTTGATGCTAATCTACGAATCTTATACCAATCAACCTGCCCGAAATGCTTTGATTATTATTTCCGAATATTAATAGTTAAATAAGTAAGTATATAAATTCAAGTATAACAACTTAGTTAGGGGCATTTCAAAACAGGCGAGCGAATTGCGAATGCTTATTTGTAGATTCGTGATTCGTAGATTCGCATTCATTCGTTGATTCGCATCACAGCTATATTTTTTTCACCTGCAAAAAATCTAGTTCAACTGGCGTTTCCCGACCAAAAATAGAAATCAATACTTTGACCTTTCCCCTTTCTTCATCCACTGAATCAACTTTTCCGTCAAAATCTTTGAAAGGCCCGTCAATAATTTTTACCGCGTCGCCTTTTGCAACGTCAATCTTATATTTTGGCTCCGCTACGCCCATTCTTTTCTTCATCTGCTCAATTTCTTGAGGATCAATCGGTGTTGGAGTTGTCCCAATACCAATGAAACCGGTAACATTGGGGGTGTTTCGAACTACATACCATGAATCATCCGTTACGATCATTTCCACCAAAACGTATCCTGGAAAAATCCTTTCTTCAACAATGGAACGCTTACCGCCTTTGATTTTGATCTTTTTCTCTTTAGGAACCATCACATCAAAAATTTTATCTTGCATATCAAGAGATTCAATCCTCTGCCTCAAATTTCTCGCTACATTGTCTTCATAGCCGGAATAAGTATGAATAGCGTACCAGGCTCGGCCATGATGTTGAGTTTGTTTCGCCATATGTTATGGTGTGATGCTAATCTGCGAATCTTATCCGAATCAACGAATTGCGAATTAAAGGTGTGATGCTAATCTACGAATCTTATCCGAATCAACGAATTGCGAATATTTATTTATAGATTCGTGATTTGTAGATTCGCATTCATTCGTTGATTGGTATCACAGCTCACTTTACTATAAACATTCTTGCTATATACTCAAAAAAATAATCCAACGCTCCCAAAAAAAATGCCAGCGCTAAACTTACTCCGATAACCACCGAAGTAAATTTCACCGTCTGCGCGCGTGTCGGCCAATTTACTTTTCGGAGCTCCGCCTGCGCTTCTTTAGTAAAAGTCCAAAGCTTGTTCATAAAGTGTAAGGTGTGATGCTAATCTACGAATCTTATGCCAATCAACGAATCACGAATTAAAGGTGTGATGCTAATCTACGAATTTTATGCCAATCAACGAATTGCGAATGTTTATTCGTAGATTAGTGATTTGTAGATTCGCATTCATTCGTTGATTAGCATCACAGCTTCATTCGTTGATTCGCATCACACACTTAGCCTTTTTTAAAAAGCCTTTGAGGGCTTTTCTATGCTCCCATATTACAAAAGAAATAAATAAATGTCAAGTAAAGTCTAGACATCCAAATTCACCACACTTCTGGCTTCTGCCTGAATAAAGCGTTTGCGAGGTTCAACTTCGGATCCCATCAAAATCTCAAAAATTCTGTCGGCTTCAGCAGCATCCTCAATTTTTACTTGGTACATAACTCGATTTTTGGGATCCATAGTTGTCTCCCAAAGTTGCGATGGATTCATCTCTCCTAAACCTTTGTAGCGCTGAACACTAATTCCCAACTTTTTTTCTAAATCTTCTTCTTGCGCTTCTTCTTTCAAATCCTTCGAAGCTGTTTTTGACTTTTTCAGCTGTTCCTTGTTTTTGCTCAAAAACTCCTCAATAATTTCGTTCTTATCTTCCTCGTTATAGGCGTAATAGACTTCTTTTCCTTTTGCAATACGGTAAAGAGGCGGCTGGGCAACATAGAGATAGCCCCGTCTGATCACTTCCTCAAAATTGCGGTAGAAGAAAGTAAGAAGTAAAGTGCGAATATGCGAGCCGTCAACGTCCGCATCGGTCATAATAATAATGCGGTGATAGCGAATTTTATCAATATTCATTTGATCTCCTACTCCTGTTCCCATTGCAATGATAAGATTTTTGATCTCTTGAGAAGTGAGCATTTTGTCAAGACGCGCTTTTTCAACATTGAGAATTTTTCCTCGAAGTGGCAAAATAGCTTGGAAATTTCGGTCGCGGCCCTGTTTGGCGCTACCCCCGGCGCTGTCTCCTTCCACAATATAAAGCTCGCATTTTTCCGCATCGCGTGAAGAACAATCAGCCAACTTTCCCGGCAAAGTCATTCCTTCTAAAGCGCCTTTACGGATAACTGCTTGTTTAGCCGCCTGAGCCGCTAATCGAGCTTGAGCCGAAATCAAGCATTTTCCAATAATCGCCTTTGCATCAGCAGGATTTTTTTCAAGATATTCAGAAAAACCTTCTGTCATCACTGAGGAAACAATTCCTCGCACTTCACTATTTCCAAGTTTTGATTTGGTTTGACCTTCGAATTGAGGATTTTTCAGCTTAACGCTGACTACCGCCGTAAGACCTTCTAAAACGTCATCGCTGGTGAGGCTTCCGCCATTTTTATCTCTGATTAGATTATTTTTCTTGCCGTAATCATTTAAAACTCGCGTGAGAGCCGACCGAAAACCGGTAACATGCATCCCGCCTTCGGTTGTGAAAATATTATTAGCAAAAGAATAAAGATGCTCTTTTAAACCTTCCACATATTGAAGAGATATTTCAACATAAACATCATCGACTGTTTTTTCAACATAAAAAGGGCGAAAATTTTTCACTTCTTTTCCGCGATTCAGAAACTTTATATAAGAAGATATTCCCCCGTCGAAACAAAAACCGATTCTTTTTTCAAGATGAAGATCTTTGGCGCTTTTTACTTCCCGTTTGTCAAAAACCCTTATGTTGACCCCTTTAGTAAGATAGGCTTGCTGACGAACATAATCAATAATTTTGTTCCAATTCCAATTGATTTCCGGAAATATCTGGGGATCGGGCGAGAAAGTAATCGTTGTTCCGGTCGTTTTTGATTTTCCGCAAACTTTCACCGGTCCGGTTGGCTTTCCTCTTTTGTATTCCTGGTGCCAAATTTTTCCCTCGCGTTGCACTTCCGCCCTTGTCCATTCAGAAAGAGCGTTCACTACACTCACTCCCACGCCATGAAGACCCCCGGAGATTTTGTATCCCTCTCCGCCAAATTTTCCGCCGGCATGAAGCTTGGTCATCACCGTTTCCAAGGTTGACTTTTTTGTTTGAGGATGTTTTTCAACTGGGATACCTCGCCCGTCATCAGCCACCCGAACAACATTATCTGGCAACAATTCAATCGTTACATTCTTGCAGAAACCAGCCATAGCTTCATCAATGGAATTATTAACCACTTCCCAAACAAGATGGTGCAGTCCTTCAGAAGAGGTTCCTCCAATATACATTCCCGGCCGTTTGCGAACCGGTTCCAGGCCTTCCAAAACCTGAATTGATTTAGCGGTGTATTCTGATTTTTGCTCTTTTTTCTTTGACATAAGTTTCTTCTAAGACTAAATGCTATTGCTGTGATGCTAATCTACGAATCTTATGCGAATCAACCTGCCCGAAATGCTTTGATTATTATTTCCGAATATTAATAGTTAAATCAGTAAGTATATAAATTCAAGTATAACAACTTAGTTAGGGGCATTTCAAAGCAGGCGGGCGAATTGCGAAT
>Ga0078972_1016281_pt1 | contig 11065 bp, 9 predicted proteins | sample YelNatPaOPGAMG01_FD_67568 | JGI IMG/M metagenome (GOLD analysis project Ga0078972, IMG submission 67568) | Hot spring thermophilic microbial communities from Obsidian Pool, Yellowstone National Park, USA - OP-RAMG-01 (SPADES assembly) (version 2) | ecosystem: Environmental > Aquatic > Thermal...
TTATTCTTAGTACTGCTGTTTCAGCATTTTTTATAGTGATCATTGAGCTTTTGCGGGCTCGCAATAAAATGGCAAGGTAGTGGCATTTGGAGCAGAAAGTAGTAGGCGGGTTGTCGTATCGGTAATCATTATGCTTGTATTTGCTGCCATTGTTGGCAAGCTGTTTTACATTCAGGTTATCGATAGTTCCTATAAATTTTCGGCGGCAAACAATGTGCTTCGGTACGTTATCCAGTATCCTGCCCGAGGATTAATCCTCGATAGGCATGGAGTACCCATGGTAACCAATAAACCCGTTTTCGATATCTTGATGGTAAAGAATCAGGTAAAGCCTTTCGACACATTGGAGTTCGCTACAATGCTTGGGCTTACCGTTGATCAGGTTCGCGATGCTTTTGTTCAGGCTACCAAGCAAAAGGGCTATTCGCCCCGTAAGGCGGTGGTTCTGCTTAAGCAGATTTCGGCTGAAGATTTTGCCCGCTTTCAGGAGGTGATGTATAAGTATCAAGGCTTTGAAATTCAACCCCGTACTGTTCGATCGTATAACCCTCCTATTGCTGCCCATTTAGTTGGATATATTGGTGAGGTAGATGAGCGCGATATCAAGAGTAATACCTACTATCAGCAGGGCGATTACATCGGCATAAGTGGAATTGAACGTTCATATGAACATGTGTTGAGGGGTAGAAAGGGTATTAAAATATACATGGTTGACGTGCATAACCGCATAAAGGGTTCGTACGAGCAGGGTAAATTCGATACACTAGCCATCCCCGGGAAAAGTATCACCAGCACAATTGATGCTAAACTCCAGGAATATGGTGAGCGATTAATGCAAAATAAGATTGGAAGTATAGTTGCCATTGAGCCTAAAACAGGAGAGGTTTTGGCAATGATATCGAGCCCTACATACGATCCTAACTTGCTGGTTGGCAGGCAAAGGGCAGTAAACTTTAAAATACTTCAACAGGATTCATTAAAGCCGATATTTAACCGTTCAATCATGGCATTATATCCGCCCGGTTCCACTTTCAAGGTGGTAAATGCGCTTATTGGTTTGCAGGAGGGTGTTGTTACCCCTGAAACCCGGTATAGTTGCTATGGGGGATATACTGTAGGCCGCGGGGTTGGCTGCCATCATCACCCATCGCCTACCAACCTCATACAGTCCATTCAGGTTTCGTGCAATACCTATTACTGCCATGTATTCCGGAATATTATTGACAAACGAGAATTTGGCTCGGTTGAAAATGGTTTTTCTGCATGGAAAAGGCATGTGGAGTCGTTTGGTTATGGCAATAAGTTGAATATCGATTTACCCCATGAGCTCAAAGGCATTGTTCCTTCGGTATCGTTTTACGATAAGTATTTCAGGAAAGGAGGATGGAACTCGCTTACCATAATTTCGCTTGCCATTGGCCAGGGTGAACTTTCAGTTACCCCTTTACAAATGGCAAATCTGGTGGCAACCATTGCCAATAAAGGGTTTTATGTTTCGCCCCATGTGGTTAAATCCATTGAGGGTGATTCCCTCAACTCGGTGTACAGGGAAAAGCACTACACCACCATTGACTCAAAGTATTTTGATTATATCATTGAGGGTATGGATTTAGCGGTAAATGGCGCTCCAGGTAGTGGTAGTACTGCCCGAATCGCAGCCTTGCCCGATATCCGCATTTGCGGTAAAACCGGAACCGCTCAGAACCCCCATGGAAAAGATCATTCAGTTTTTTTTGCATTTGCGCCTAAGGAAGATCCTAAGATTGCCATATCGGTATATATTGAAAATGCCGGATTTGGTGCAACTTGGGCTGCCCCTATAGCCAGCTTAATGATTGAAAAGTACCTTAAGGATTCAATTTCGCGCCCCGATTTAGAACGATATATAATTGATGCAAACCTGTTAGATAGACGTGCAAAGGCGAAATAACATAATACGAAACCTCGATTGGGTTGCAACCATCCTTTACATCGCACTTGTATTGATGGGATGGTTAAACATTTACGCTGCTGTTTATAGCGATGAACATAAAAGTATTCTGGATTTTAGTCAACGCTATGGCAAACAGCTGGTTTGGATATTCTTTGCATTTCTCATGGCGCTCGTTATTCTATACTCAAACGATAGAATTTATCCGGCATTTGCTTATATCTTTTATGGGATTATTCTGATAACGCTGATTTCAACATTGCTCTTTGGGCGTGTGGTTAATGCTTCAAAATCCTGGATTCCTATTGGTTCATTTGGTTTACAACCTGCCGAGTTTGCAAAAATTGCCACTGCGCTTGCCCTAGCAAAGCTCATGAGTAGTTATGGCTTTAAGCTTTCAGGTTTTTGGTCGTACGTTAAAGTAGGCATAATATTAGGTTTGCCTGTAGGTATCATTCTACTCCAGAACGATACGGGATCGGCTCTGGTTTTTGGCTCCCTTATTTTGGTTCTTTACCGCGAGGGATTGCCCGCTTGGATTTTATCATACCTGGTTTTCTTGGTTTTAATCTTTATCCTTACTCTTGTCTATAGCACATCGGTTTTAATTACTTTAATTTTTGCTGCAGCTTTAATACTTTTTATACTCTATACTCGTCAGTACCGCGATGCATTCAGGGTTTCAATTGGTGCAATAGGAATTGGACTGCTGCTTTACATTTTATCGGAACTTTTCCACCTGAAACTATCGAATGGGTTAATATTTTTAATTCCGGTTTTAGTTGCTGCAATTTTAGGTTTTCTGTATGCCTATAAAAATAGATTGAAACAGGTTTATGCTATATCGCTGTTTTTAATTGCAACATTAGGCTTTTCCATGTCGGCCGATTACGTTTTTGAGCGTATCTTGGATGTTCATCACCAAAAGCGCATCAATGACTTGCTTGGAATTGAAAACGACCCATTGGGATGGGGCTATAACGTTAACCAGTCAAAGATTGCTATTGGTTCAGGGGGATTTTGGGGTAAAGGCTATCTGTCGGGCACTCAAACCAAATATAACTTTGTTCCCGAACAAAGCACCGACTTCATATTCTGCACTGTAGGTGAGGAGTGGGGCTTTATTGGGTCGGCAATTGTTGTAACGTTAATAGCACTTTTCCTTTTACGCCTGTTAAAAATTGCCGAACGGCAAACGGAGCATTTCGCTCGTATTTATGGCTATGGAGTTGTATCCATTCTTTTTTTCCATGCCGCTGTTAACATTGGTATGACCATAGGTTTGGTTCCTGTTATCGGTATACCGCTACCATTTTTCAGCTATGGAGGATCCTCGCTTTGGGCGTTTACAATCCTTGTGTTCATTCTTCTCCGCTTCGATGCGTCTCGCTATGGGGCATACTAACGGATATGCCATATTCTTTTTCCGATACATTTACCAAGGCTCTCATCAAATCCTTAAGGCCACAGCTAAAAATAGTATAGTTTTCCTTTACTAAACTTAAAGCAAGTTTTGGATCACCTTGCATTGTAGTGTAATTACCCATTATTTCCAGAGCCCTAATTATTCCTTCGTCTGTGCTATATGAATATAGCCTATTGCTTTGAATCATAAATGGCAAGAATCCTCTTACCGCCGGGGGAAGCATGTGATAGCGCTGTAGCATTTGAAAGTAGAAGGTTCTGGTAAAGCCTTTTAGCTGCCTGCTTGAGTATGCGTTCCACTCTTTAGCCAGTATATAATCGAACATTACATCGGTGGCAACCCCCGACCAACGCCCGTAACCGGGGCGCAGGATTTCCTTACAGCTTTTCCATGCCACATGCCTGTCGGTAACCTGGTCAATTCTTCGGTGAAGCTTAATGCCTATTTGAACAGCATGCGGGTAGGAGTGCATCTGGTTTCCTTTCACATGGTCACCAATGAAGTTTCCCAACCTGATATCGACATTACTACCCGAAAGGTATAGATGGGCCAAAAAATTCATTAAACTTTCGATGATGAAATGGTTGCTGTAGCCAGCACCTCGTCAGGTTCTGATGAAAGGTAACGCATGAGCTTTAGCTCATTACCATCCCATACACTATAGGTGTTACTTACCAGCCAATCGCCTAGCACAACAAGGTTCGATTTTTCCGATAGCGGGTAAATAATGGGCGAATGCCAGTGGCCGTATATGAAAAAGTCGTAGTGCTCCTCCTGCAGTTTTAACCGTGAGTATTTGGTAATCTGTTCATCCTCACCCCGGAATGCATGGGTTATCTCCTTGGAGTACCTGCTGCTTACGCTCCATTGGTTGCCAAACCATAACGAGAAGTTAGGGTGGAGTTTGGCAAACAACCATTGCAGGGTAGGGCTGGTAAAGATTCGTTTCAGGAGTTTATAGCCAGGGTCGCCTGGGCCAAGACCATCGCCATGGGCAAGCAGGAACTTTGCACCATTCAACTCCTTGACAATGGGTTGGCGGTGTATTTGAACTCCTAGTTCCTTTTCAAAGTAGTCGAACATCCATACGTCGTGGTTGCCAGTAAAAAAGTGAACGGGAATGCCGCCATCGGTAAGCTGGGCAATTTTTCCCAAGAACCGCGTATATCCTTTGGGAACAACCCGCCTATACTCAAACCAGAAGTCAAAAATGTCGCCTAAAAGGTATACTTCCTCAGCATCGTGGCTAATGGTATCGAGCCAGGTATTGAAAAGCTTTTCACGGGGTAGGCTTTGCGCAAGATTGGGCAAGCCCAAGTGCAAATCCGATGCAAAGTATATTTTTTTTCCCTGGCTCATTAATTGGATTATTACTTGTTAAGGTAACTGTCTAAAGCCTTTTGAAGATTTGTACCGTAAAGGTTTTTCCCTATGATATTGAGATCCTTCCCGATTAGATAATTGGCCGGTAGCTGTCTTACATTATAGAACATTGCTGCTTTTGATGCGGTAGGATCATCCTCCCTTACACTAATCCAAGGTATTCCAGCATCTTCAATGTAATTTATCCATCCCTCACGCGTGGCATCGAACGATATTTGGTAAACCTCAAATCCTCTGCTTTTATACTTTTTGTAAATTTCCAAAAGCTCGCGGTTATCGAGTAAACTACCGGTATTCTCACTTGTAAAAAAGTCGAGCAGCACTACCTTGCCTTTCAGCGATGATAGTTTAATGCTACGTCCATTCTTATCCGGAATACTTAGGTCGGGAATAGGCATCTCTGCACTTTGAATCAGCTGCTGCATTTTAGCATTGGCAATTCGATTTTCGAGGGTTTTAATATCCTCGAGCATACCCTTGGTGTAGTTCGATTCCGGGTAAAGTGCCCTCCAGGCCGATGCTACCATTTTAAGGAGAAGCAAATCGTCGGAGGTATCAAAGATGTAAAGGTTATCGTTATATTTTTGGTATAAGGCCATGATGCTGGCTTTATTCATGGGATTTTCCCAAATGAACTTTGTGAGTTCATCCTTCACCTGTTTCCGCTCTATCTCAAACTCTTTGTTTATGGCTTCGCGCTCCGTGTTGCTTTCGGCATTCAGGTATCGGCGCGAAAGTTCATCAACCTTGGCCTTCGATTTGGCAAAGGTTCGTGATATGGTTCGAACCTTTTCCGAACCCTCTGAACCCGAAACCTGGTAATCGATGGCATTATTTAGGTCGAGAATTACATTGATTTTTTCGCCCTTTGAGGCGAGTAAGGTAATGGCAATGCCTTTGCTAGTGCTAAGTGAATAGAACTCCGGTTCATCGCCCTGGTTAACCTTGAACTTTTTAACGCTCTCGCCAGCCGAAATCCTGACCGAATCGAGTTTGTTGATTTTGTTGAAATCTATTTTGCTTAAGGTAAGAGTTGTTTTTTCAGGACTTTTTACTTTTAAGGTTATTACTACCGCATCTTTGCTGCCACATCCTGCTAAAAATGCCATTAAAACTATCGAAACAAAATACCTAAAACGCATGCTGTTCAAATTTTGGTTACATGCAAATTTAGCCAAACTTTATAATTTTGATTGATACATTGACTATCTTCTACCATTTAAATTGCATTTTTGTAGATATTTTGCTGTTAACACTTTGGTTTATGAGAGCAAAACCCGATGGTTCATATATTAGTTATTTCAGCAATCTGGTCAAAGCCAATGGCGGAATAAACCTGGCCCAGGGCATTCCTGGATTTCAACCACCTTTGCAATTGATAAATATTTTAAATGATGTAGCTCATACCCATTGCCATCAGTATGCTCCTGGCATAGGAAACTTGCAGTTAAGGTCGCTGATAGAGAAACAATATGGTCTTGAGCCCGATGAACTACTTGTGATTCAGGGTGCTACCGAAGGACTTTCGTTGGTTTATACTTATCTGTATAAGATATTCGGAAATAGTTTGGTAACCCTTTCCTTTGACCCTGCTTACGAGAGCTATAGCCGTTTGCCTCAAATCTTCAACCAAAAATTTGTTGCTTTTCCCTTGCTCAACGACGAAGTCATCGATTTTGATGAACTTAGAAGAACAATCGAAATCAATAGGGTAAAGCTAATTTTTGTGAGTTCACCCGGCAACCCATACGGAAAGGTATGGACTCGGGCTGAGGTTAATAAATTGCTTGAACTTGCTGAGGAATTTGGGTTCTATGTGGTTTTCGATTCGGTTTACCAAGAACTTTACTTTTCCCAAAAACCCTACATTCCAATTGATAAGCTCACCGAAAAACTATTCGTTGTGAGTAGTTTCTCAAAATCGTTGTGTATTACCGGATGGCGGGTGGGCTATGTAATCCATCATGTTGCACACGCAAAATCAATCAGGGCTATTCACGATTACATTGGCCTTTGTGCTCCGAGTGTGATGCAGCAAGCTCTGGCTGTTTACCTTGATAGGCATCAAAACGGTAATGCATACATTGAAACTTTGAGGCATAACATAAAAAATACTTTCGATAGCTTAAAAGATGAACTACTCCATTTGAATTTTTCAATTCCCAAAATTGATGGGGGGTGTTTTGTTTGGGCAAAACTGCCTGAACCCTTTACCGATGGCTTTGAGTTTGCCTCTGACCTTTATGAAACTACCGGTGTGGCTGTTATTCCCGGTGAGCATTTTAGTTCCAGTAAAATAAACTGGTTGCGCTTTAATGTGGCTCGACCAATAAATGAGATTTCGTTAGCCTGCAATAAAATTGCTGATTTTATTAGAAATCGATGATACTTTTTTCAACCATACTGATATCAATCTACCTTTTAGCCATTCTTTTGCTTTTATTGGGTTTACTGAGTAATAGGTGGTTGAAAGCGTTTGATTCTGACTACAATTTTGCTAACGGTATTTCAGTGATTGTGGCGTTCAGGAACGAATGCCAAAATCTCCCTAAACTTATTGCATCGCTTGAGGCTCAGGATTTACCGCGTGAGCTATGGGAAGTTATACTGGTTGATGATGGTTCAACCGATGATGGAGTGGAGGTGGTTAAGGAACGCTTGAACCAAATCCCATTAAAGCTCTTGGTTTTGCCCACGGGGCAAACGGGGAAGAAGCAGGCTTTACTTCACGGGCTTTCAGTAGCCAAGTTCGATACCATTGTTTTTACCGATGCCGATTGCAATCCAGGCCCTCGGTGGCTTAGCACCATTGCTGGTGAGATGGGGAAATACCATTTAGTTCAGGGCGAAGTTAAACCCCAACTCGAACGGGGTAGCTTACTTTCGAGGTTCGAGGCACTCGATTACCTTTCGCTTATGGCGGTGTCGGCGGCAAGTTTCTCAATTGGTAGGCCGGTAATTGCCTCATCGGCCAATTTGGCCTTTAAGCGGAGTGCCATTAAGGTTGATGCCAAAACTTTACGCACCGATATTGCCTCAGGCGACGATATGTTCCTGCTTCACCATGCCAAGGCCATACCCGGTTTGCAATCTAAATTTTTGGCTTCGCCGCATATTGCAGTTCATACTGCTTTTGGAGGAGGCGTAGTGGGCTTCTTGGCTCGCCGAAGCCGTTGGGCCTCAAAGGCACTGGCCTATACCGATTTGGATACTCTTTTTCTGTCGGTATTGGTTTTTGCAGTGAACTTTTGGATATCGCTACTTTTTGTTCTTTCATTTACCCATGCGGTTGATATGGCATTGCCGGTTACTATGTTAGCTACCAAAACCTTGGTCGATTTTCCTTTTCTGGCTTATTACCTTTTTAAAACCCAACAGCAAAAGCTATTGGCTGTTTTTATACCTTTACAAATTGTTTACCCGTTTTATATATCGTTCACTGCTTTGGCAGGTTTACTAAAAGTTACAGGGTGGAAGGGAAGAACAGTAAGATAGTTGATATAGCCCGGAGTGGTTCGCCCATGCGTATCGCCGTGCGTAGGCTATTAGCCGATCGTTTGGCTGTTGCATCGCTTTTTTTCATTGCCACCGTGGCCGTCATAGCCATACTTGGCTATCTTATTATACCCGATAGCACACCATTTGCAAATAATCAGCACTTGCAGCTGGCAACGTTAAAGCCAGGCACTAAAGTAAAATTCCTACGCATTACCAAGCAGCACGATGTTAAGCATCGTAACTTTTTTGGTCGTATGCTTTTTGGACAGGAACCTGAGTTTACCGAGATACCGGTTGATAGCATCTACTTTAATGGCATTAAGATGTATGCCATTGAGTATAATCCAATCCTCGATGGTGATGTCGTTGTAAGCGAATTTTCATTACCCGAGGTGCTTTTCAGGTTACACCCGGTAAAGAGGTATAGGGTTGAGAACAATACCATCTCCATCTACTTGCCCGATGAACGTGAAGTTACCATGAATTTAGATGAAGCACGTCAGCGAGTTGTCCGCTTTAACCTTGTAACGCATCGTTTTTTGCTTGGGACTGACCGGTTTGGTCGCGACCTGTTGAGTCGCTTAGTTATTGGTGCACGCATTTCACTATCGGTTGGGTTTATTGCTGTTGGAATAGCGCTTATCATAGGTATTCTGCTTGGATCCATTGCGGGCTTTGCCCGCGGTTTTATCGACGATGCCATTATGTGGCTGGTGAACGTGGTTTGGTCAGTGCCTACTTTACTGATGGTTATTGCCTTAACCATGGTTATTGGAAAGGGTTTCTGGCAAATATTTGTGGCCGTTGGCCTAACCATGTGGGTCGATATGGCTCGTGTTGTTCGTGGTCAAGTGCTTAGCGTTAGGGAAAAGGAGTATGTTGAAGCAGCAAAGGTTCTGGGTTACAGCCGTTGGCGAACCATTTTCAGGCATGTGTTGCCTAATATCATGGCACCAGTAATCATTGTTTCGGCAAGTAACTTCTCAACAGCCATTCTGCTTGAAGCAGGATTAAGCTTTTTGGGAATTGGCGTTCAGCCTCCAGCTCCCTCGTGGGGTACCATGATACGTGACCATTACGGCTACATCATTATGGATAAGGCTTACTTGGCACTTATACCTGGCTTTGCCATGATGCTTTTGGTACTGGCCTTTAACCTGCTTGGCAATAGCCTCCGCGATGCCCTTGACCCCCGTGAAATAGAAAAGGCCTAGATTACAAGGTCTTTATTCTATTCAACATAGAAAGGATTCTCGAACTCGATTTCTTTATAGGAATAACCACCAAATATTCCAATTCCATTCATTATGTTTTGGTACAATATTACTGGCTCCCCAAAGCCATCGTAATATGTTTTACTCCATTGTTCCATCGACAGAAAATATTTATATAAATCCTCACTTAGGCTTACAAATCGAATCTTATATTTTGGGGTAAAAATACCTAAGTTGTGAACAAAAAATCTGATGCTGTATGTTTTACCATTTATTGCCTTGTCAGAAAATATAGGCTGACCCCATGAAGTAGTTGATAGCGCCTCTTCTACTATTGGGTCATGACATTCTATCCTTTTTAATGGGTATAAGTCATCAATTTGAGATAAGTCCCAAAATTCAACCATGTAGTAGTTTACCTTATCCGCAGGATCGTTAAAGGTAACTATAAATTCCATTGAATTAGTATATTGATTTGATACTCTGCTTTCAAGTGTGAATGGAACGGAATAGGGAATATAAGTTTGTGAATTTATAGTTGGGTATCCGGGTGCCGATACCGTTAATGTATATGTTTTACCTTCTTCAGGTTTTTTGATTGATGTAAAGTAGTAAACAGAGCGGAAAATTCCCCTATTTAAAAACTTTCTTTCCAAATTTGGAATTTCGTTTTCATTTTCTTTTAGGTTAATGGAAATATTCTGAATGTCTACTACATTACCCCAGTTTTCATGGTCGAGGATATATGTGTTTTGACTGAAATGAAGAAAAACACTATCGGGGTTGAGGAACCCCGCAACAGAAATTTTGTTCTTAGGCTTTGGTAAATCGACCTCAATATCGGAGGAGCACCCGGAAAATATAATGGATAGTGCAACTATGATATACTTATTCATATTTTAAAACTTTAATGAGTATGAGACATACGGAAGTATTGGGAATAAACTCTTTTGTTTAATTACAGGGCCCTCGGGGGCGTAGTACATATAAATATAGTAAGGGTTATGACGGTTGTAAAGGTTATAAATACCTATAGAGATAGTTTGGGTAGCCCATTTAAGTTTCTTATGAAAGTTCGCACCAATATCTAGACGGTGATATGATGGCATTCTTACGTTGTTTAGTTCCTCTATGATTTGGTATGTGTTGTGAAAAAATCCAAACCCACCATAAAATTCATCGGTAAATCCCACCATATTTGGGGCTGTAACGGCATTTCCTGTTCCATAAACCCATGTTGCGCTAAGTGTACGGTTGGGCTTTAAATTATAATTAACGTTTATGCTTATGTCGTGACGCCTATCGTACTTGTATGGAAAAGTTTTTCCTTCATTAAGAGCAGTAAATTTTCTTTCGGACTTGGATAGGGTGTAGGCAAACGTACCGGTAACTTTGCCGGTTGTTTTTTGTACCAAAAGCTCACATCCATAGGACCAGCCCTTGCCATTGGTTACCTTATCGTCCCAGCTAAGACTTCCTGAAAAGTAGTTTGCTCCCTCACGGTAAGCTATGAGGTTTTTCATGTTTTTTAGAAATGTTTCTACCGATAACTGGTATTGACTTTTTAAAATTGTAAATAAGCCAATTGAGAAAATTTCACCTTTTTGGGGTATT
>Ga0078972_1016287_pt1 | contig 11063 bp, 17 predicted proteins | sample YelNatPaOPGAMG01_FD_67568 | JGI IMG/M metagenome (GOLD analysis project Ga0078972, IMG submission 67568) | Hot spring thermophilic microbial communities from Obsidian Pool, Yellowstone National Park, USA - OP-RAMG-01 (SPADES assembly) (version 2) | ecosystem: Environmental > Aquatic > Thermal...
TGAGGTATCTAGTTTGGTCATATCACTACCTTATCACACTCTAGGGACAGTTTGCAAGATATCTAGGAAAATACGCGACTAGGCCCCCTAGCTGGCAGGCTAGGGGGCCTAGTGGAAGGGAAACTAGATCCAGCGATGCTTAAGAGCGTAGCCCCCGTCTTTATGCGTATGCGGGGAGTAGTCCCGGTCACCGTTCGCGTGATCGTTCGAGTTGCACCCGGGGCCGGTGCACTCATATCCGTTAGGGAATAGGGCCCGGCCCAACGAATAGACCACCTCGAATCCCATGTCGGACCCGCACCCGCCGACCTTAAGCCCCTCATGCCGCCCGTTGCGCGGGTAGCCGAGCAACCGGCCTGCCATGTAGGTGAGATCGTGAACGGTCTCCCCGGCGCCGTCAGGGACTAGGCGCAGTGGGGAGATCCACCGAGTCATACCCGAAGCCGATACATGCCTGAGCACCGTGTGGATAGTCATTCCGGGCGCTATCCCATAGGCCTCGGGATCGAGTAGCGCTGAGCGTGCTTCATCTTTGACAGTTTCTAGTTTGGTCATATCACTACCTTATCACAGTCTGGGGACAGTTTCTACATATTTCTAGGAAAATACGCGACTAGGCCCCCTAGCTGGCAGGCTAGGGGGCCTAGGGGGGAGGGAAGCTAGAAACTTTTCTGTGTGCTCACGCTGCACCGGCCGAAAGCAGCGAGGCTACAGCGGTGACGTCCAGCGCTACGCGTGCCCGGGTTATCGCCACGTAGAGGAGGCGCAACTCTGCATCCGTCATAGGGCGCGGAGCTGCGCCGTCAATAGCCTTCGGCACAAAATCTTCAGCTAGGCGCACCGAGTCCCATTCCCTGCCCTTAGCCTTATGGGCCGTAGATATGACTAGATCAGCGTCAGACTCTCTCGGCATACGTTCTAGCGCCGTTACCAAAGTAGCCGGGCCGAAGTCATCTACCAGGGACACTAAGAGGCGCAGGTCTTCGCCTTGCGAGTCCGACCGCACATAGTCGCGCACCTCTTGCCATGAGGTAAAGCACCTCAGGTCGGGATGATTAGTGCGCCCGCTGCCCTGCAGCTCTAGGGCTGCTTTTGCAAAAGATATTAGCTCTTTGCCCCCGCCGATTATGTGCGCCTTGACCCCCGCCTCGAAGGCACCTAAGTAGGCGCGCACAGCAGCGGCATTAGTGCGGCTGAGCACAGCGTTAGGTGTGCCGGTGATGGGACCCACGGTGCCCGGTTTACCGGCGCCAGTGATACGCATATCAGCACCTAGGTGAGTTAGGGGGACGTTAGCGACTGCAGCTATCTCCGGGCCGAAGCGGAAGGACTTAGACAGGCGAGACGTCGCCGCCCCGTTGCGGATCACTGCGCCTATAGCGTCAATAGCACCGGCCCACTCATAGATACTTTGCGCCGAGTCGCCCACGAAGACGACGGGCGTACCCACTTGCTGATAGATGATAGAGGCCATTACAGGGGCAATATCCTGGGCTTCGTCTATCATTATGTAGTCGGCCTTTATGCGCGGGGAGGAGCGCTCCCACTGCTTAAGGTAGTAAGCATGGCTGTAGGGGAGTTTCCCGTTAGGGTCCTGAGCGTCGGCCCACGCCTTGCGTAGGAACGGGGCAAGATATGAGCGGACTGCATCATTATTGTGGTAGGTCCGTTTCCCCTCTTCGGTCGGGGTGTCAATACCCTCGATGTAGGCAAAGTGGGATTCTCCCGGAGCTTCGTCGGCGGACTGGCAGTAGATGCCGAGAGCCCCGAGAGTGAGGGAGGCTAGATACTCAGCGCTCAGCACCTTAGGGGTGCCTTCGACCCCGACAGTCATAGGGCGGATCCCTAGCACCGTAGCAACCTGGCTTGACCGCATCCGCGAGGTGGTGGATAGGCGCGCCCTGAACTTAGAGCCGACAGGCCCATAAGCGGCGGAGTGAATAGTCTTCGCTGTTAGGGCTAGCTTCTCGGCTTCTACCTTGGCAGCTGTCTCGGTGACGATTGATTTATTAAAGGCGAAGTAGCGCCCGCTCAGCTTTTCCCCTGTCGCCCACCTGGCAAGCAGTAGAAGGGTCGAAGTCTTGCCGGTTCCGGCGCCTGCCTCTATGGCGACATGCTCGCCCGTCTTGATGGCGGTCTGAAACATCACTAGCGCTTGCTGTTGTTCATGTGTGGGGGTCATAGGCGTTAGCCTAGCAGTATCTGAGGACAAAGTGCAACCCATTATTAAAGATTTCTCCCCCAGACGCACAAAAGCCCCCCAGCGGTGAGGCTGAGGGGCTTAAGGCGGGGCGTACCTGCTTGTACGGCGACAGGCACTATGCGACAGGCTCTATCTTAGCCACCCCAGGGGTTAAAAGCCAGATCTGGGAGAAGGTTTCGACAGCGCTGCACCTCATGCTCACTGAGATAGGCCAGCGTAGGGAACAGCTCTAGGGCCGTGTCTATGGTGTCGGGGTCCCACCCCTCCCCGTCAAGCATGGCGCGCACCTGCTCGACACTGTAGGTTTTCCTCTGGGTCTTCGTGGAGATTGTCATGCCTCCGAGCATAGCAGGGGGCGAGGACAGAAAGCAAGTTTGTCTGTGTGGCGAAGTTTCCTCAGACACGCTATACTAAGCGATATGACCCCTACAGAAAAGCAGCCGGCCAAAATATCCGCCCTTCGCAGAGAACTACTCGCCACAGGGGCGTCTGTCGTCCTAGTCAGCGATGTCGATGGTAGCCCCTGGGTAAGTGACAACTATATGGCCATGCCTCTATCGCTGTGGAAGTTCCGGCCTTTGCTGCCTCATATTCGCCCGTCTCGCTGGATAGTGGCGGGGAGCCCCCACGGCCCAGCCATGATCCTGTGCGATCCGCCCACGCCCCCCAACCTGGCGGCGGTGCTGCGCGAGGGGTGGAACTCCGAAGAGAAGGCCGTCACCATCGACGTGGCATACCTGCAGGGGTTCCCGGTCTACACCTCGTCAGGTGCTCTAATGCTGCACACCCATGCCCCAGCTCGCCCCGACTCGCTAGAGGCCGTCGACTTAGTGAAACTGTCGGCTATGACGGGGGGCGCCATAACTTTCGCGAGTTTTGATCCTCGCCCGGACTACCGGGGCAGGATCTCCCAGCCGCCCTATCGCCTCACGCGCCCTAGCCCCGGATCCTTAGACACCCCCTTCACTCTGTGGAAGCGCTGCGAGGCTACCCAGGCCAACTTCGAGAAGTTCTCATATTGGACGGCCCTGGGCGTCATTATGCCTGTACGGGTGGGCTACTGAGCACAGCCCCATTAGCTTCCCCGCCTAGAGCCCCCTGGCCCCCCAGCTAGGGGGCTCTAGCGCGTCTAGGCAGAAATAAACTTGACTATTGTCCTTAGATGCTGTAATCTGTCTGTATGCCAACTACCACCATAGCTAGTATCCAAGGTCCCACCAACCGCTACGTGGGGCGCTGTGACCACTGCGTTCGCCCCGTCGCTGTAGAAGTCTCAGACTCTGAACGTCTCTCAGCCTACCGACGCCAGCCGTGCCCCCAGTGTGGGCGCTCAGTCCGGCTAGAGCGTCTCTACGGGGTGGTGACCGAGATGACCTGCGACCCTCGCTGTGAGGGCGCCATAGGCCCCGTCTGCTCATGCGCTTGCGGCGGAGCGAATCACTCGAAGGCCTTCGTGGGTTCCGACGAGGTGACGGCCAGCGCCATAGCCAAGTACCGGGCTGCATTCAATAAGCGCTCCGAGGCTGCAGCTCAGCGCAAGGCGGCAGCGCTGAAGCAGCGCTATCAAACGATGCGCGAGCGCCTCGGCGTGACTGTGCCCGTACCTGCGCCGACACCAGTTCAGGCACCTGCGCCCACCCCCGCGCCCAATGCTGACTTGTATGAGTGGCTGCGGGCCTACTCTGGCCCGAGCACCTTCCTGAACTCGCTCCAGACTCAGCTGGCGCAAAAGGGCTCTCTGTCGGAGCGTCAGATAGCAGCAGCCCGTAAGAATATGTCTCCCTCCGCTGCGAAGAAAGCCGACTCTAATGACTGATGGGCAAATGGTCGCTCTATACACCGGCTGCGCTGCGGGCGCTGAGGTCGCTCTAATCTCCCTTTATAGCGGTGCTAAGCGTGCTTTCAAGGCGCGCAAGCGTCCTCGGGGGCCATTCGACTGGGCGGCTGATCCCCAACTGCGTAGGTGGCTCACTGAGCCCCGCCACTACAAGATTCTTCCCCCGCCCTACCGCCACAGCAACGGGGGTCATCACATTCTCTCCACTGGTGACCATCACCCATGCTGCCCAGCATGTCGGCCCTAGCTTTCTGGCTCTTACACCACAAGAATGGATAAACTGTCCTCATGTCCAACCAACGTCCTACCACACTCGACCGCTTCATCGGTCAGCCTTCCATAGTCGCTGAGATGCGCACCCTCCTCGGGGGGGCCAAGTACCGGGAAGAGAGCGCTCCTCATATGCTTTTCATGGGGCCTCCCGGACTCGGGAAGACGACCTTAGCTCAGCTCGTGGCCTCAGAAATGGGGACCAAGATGGTTCCAACACTCGGCAATAACCTCAAGAAAGAAGGGGATCTAGCTGCACTGATCTTGAACCTCGAAGAGGGGGACGTGCTTTTCATAGACGAAATACACGCCATGCCGCGCAAAGTGTCAGAGATCCTCTATACGGCCATCGAGGATTTCCATATGGACATCGTCATGGGGAGCGGCGCCCACGCTCAGGCGATTCGAGTAGACCTTCCCCGCTTCACTTTGGTTGGCGCTACGACGCACCCAGGGGCCATCCCAGCCCCTCTGCGCGACCGCTTCGGGTTCACAGCCAAGCTGGAGTTCTACGGCGCCGAAGACCTCCAGCGCATCGTCACCGCCGCCGCTGACACAAAGGGGGTGGAGATCTCGGACCAGGCCTCGGGGCAGATTGCGGACGCTTCGAGAGGGACCCCACGCATAGCGCTGCGGTTGCTCGCCAGGGCGATCGACTATGCCCAGACGAACAACCTCCCTTACGACGGGCGTATCTACGCTTCGGACGTCACCGGCACGCTAGAGATGTCTGGGACCGCCGAAGATGGCTTGACGCAGCTTGACCTCGAAGTGCTGACGACCATCTTCAAAGCGCAGCGACCGCTAGGACTCTCCACGATCGCAGCCACACTCGGGGAAGAGGAGTCGACCCTATCGGAGATAGTCGAGCCGTTCCTTTTGCGCCTAGGGCTGATCGAGCGCCTTCCCAATGGCCGGTGGATCACCTTCGGTGGTCTAGACCGCATCAAGAAGGCTAGGCGCTAGGGACCGCTCTTGGGCTTAGGCGCCCTCACCTTCGGCATTTTCACTCGTGGCATTTTCGCCTTCACTTTAGGCATCTTCGGAACTGTCCTTCTTGCCACGCTCTAGTCCTCACGTTCCCTCTAAATGAGATATGATCCTTTTATGGCCCGACCGCTCAAGAAGACCAATATCACGCTCCCAAACTCGGCCCGCATTGAGTCTCGGCCCATAACCAAGTCTAAAGGGCGCCACTGGGTGGCTTTCCTCGGTGATGACTGTATGGGCGAGTTCAAGACGTGGCAAGAGACCTCATATCACCGTCAGGACCCCGACAGCTATGGGCGAGGCGGTGGCAGCTACTCGACGTCTATGGTTCGCTCCTCGTGGTTCGCCCCGGACGGCGAGTCTCCTCTGCGCCTCAACACCGAGAGACAGTTCTACGAGTGGAAGAGGCTGATCCGTAGCCTCCCCCACCCCGCTGTGAAGCACATCCCGGCGACCTCAGAGGTAGCTCCCAGCGAGCCACCCTGCGAGAGCGCCTGCGCCTAGCACTCCAGCCGTAGCGCCGTAGCACCGCATCCGACTAGTGGGGGAGACTCGATAACGGGTCTCCCCCACTACCGCGACCATAGCCAGTGCGACGACGGCCACGAGCGCCCACGCCAACGAGCCCCCCACGAAGAGCAGAGGGAGCGCAGGAAGGCCTGAGCCAAGCGCTGTGCCAGCAGCCATAGTGAGCACCGCTGGGAGGTCCGGTGTTGACTCAGCGAGCCACTGAGCGCCTCCCATGCTCACTGTCGCCGCTAAGGCGCCCCCTATGGCTGTAACAGCTAGAGCGCTGTGGCTCACTCCCGCAGCCGCTCCACCAGCCACGACACCAGCGATCGAGGTGACCCCGTCCGCTGCGCCCAGTACGCCAGATGTGACTGCGCTCTTATCCACACGAAAATCGTACTATGTCTAGACTCTGTCCTTAGATATGTGATAGATTGTCCTCATGGATAAAAACACTAAAACTGAACGGCCCACTACCCTCCAAGAGCTGCGCGACTACCTCAAAAAGACATCTGAGGCTTTAGTGGACGAAGCAATGAGCGCAGCCGACGCTTCATCCCGCCAGGGCGCCTTCGGCCTCGCCACTGGGATGGGGGTAGCGTACATAGCTATCGAAGACCTCATAGAGCTTCAAGCCGAGCAAGCCGATGAGGAAAAGATGGCTCCCGAGCAGCTGACCCTCCCCGGCGTGGACTGGGCCAAGTTCTGATGAACTAGGGAGCGCCTCGCCGCCTGGTGAGGCCCCACTGCTGAGCGTTCAAGACGACATAAGGGTCTACCCCTGTATGCTCCATCGCCCTCGCCTTGGCGGCTTGGATACGAGCGGTGTGGGCCTCGATAGCGGGACGATTAGCGTCAGTCATCACCCTCATGGGGTGGAACATCTCGTTACGCAGGAGCGCCCCAGCCACTCGGTGATGGCCGTCGACAAGGATGTGCTCACCTCCGTCACGGGGCGAAGACTTGTAAGCGTAAGGTAACTCCCGCTCCGGTAGCCGTGGGTTCGAGGTCGTCTCGGGGTGCTCCATCTGCTGATGGAGCCTCACGGCTGAGATAACGCTCTGCGCTGCCTTAATCGTCGGCCCATGAGAGTCTTGTATCGGCACTTCCTGCACCGTAGAGTTAGCACGACGAGCAGAACGAGCCGACCCTCGGACAGTGGACCACGATGGAGCGTCAAGGGGATAGTAATCCATCCCAACGCGTTCAACCGGAATCAGCCCTTTAGTCGGGAGCCCAGTCGTTGGATGCGTGGGGGAGTCACCCTTCCACGTCGAGTCCCATAGCCGGTCCCCTGAATGGTCACGACGGCTTCGAGCGCCCTCTAAGCGCCTCTGTCGATCTTGGGCCTCAGGGGAGGGCTGAGGGGGCGCAGCGGGCTCCTCGTGCTCTCCACCGAAGATGTCGAGCTGCCCCGCACCAGGGCGCCTGTCGGTGAACTCCATGACTTAATAGCCCCAGCCTCGCTGCATGTCGTAAGGCACCTGAGACTGGCCGTCGATCTGCGGGTTGTCCTGCAGTACCTCAGGCGTCTCGGGGTCCCCCTGCACGTTCCAGTCTCTAAAGGACTGGTAGAAGATGTCTTTACGAGAGGCCCTAGGGATGCGTCCAGTGTTCTCTCGGTTGGCTTGCCCTACCTCGATCGTCACACCCCCGATGTTACGCCCTGATAGGCCTGTAGGTCGGGTCCTTGCGCTCACGGCTGCGCTCAGTCATGGCGACGAAGAGGGCCGGATCAGTGGGGTCAATCCCCTCACCTAAGAGAATGTCGAGATCCTCCGCCTCCTCGGGGCGCAGGGCTTCGAGACGCCCGTAGGGCTGCCCTGCTGCGTAGTAGCAGGGAAGGTGCCACACCTCGGTTCTGTTCCAGCGCCCGGCCCAGTACACGTTGACTATGACCCTGCGCCGGTAGCGCAGAGGGATCTGAGCAGAGAAGCGCACCCAGCCCCCACACCCTCCGTAGCCTGATGGGCAGATGTCCTCGGCGCCAGGCTCGATAGGCCGCAGCACCGCTCTAGTTCCTACGTCCACCGGCCCCTCCCCCATAGCTTTCAGTCCTGCGCCGTGGCGTCGATGACGTTACGGATGATGCGCTCCCCCTCTTGGGGGTCGATGGTCGGCACCGGCACCGTGGCCCCGGAGTTCCCTCTGGCCCCTCGGAGCAGCTCGGTCAAGATGCCAACCGCTTTGGGGCCACGCCCCTCAATCCTGAAGAAGCTCGGGTCACCTTCGATATTGCGGATGGTCTCGACCATCTTCACGTACTGCGCTATGGCGGCTGAGGTGTCCACATTGACGACAGACCCATCAGCTTCCTCAGCCGCCCTGGCGAATACTACGCGAGCGAACTGCATCTCTAACAGAGCCGCCAAAGACCCCATTACCTGAGGTCGCGTGCGGATCTCGATCGGCATCTTGAAAGAGCAGGACGCGCCAGGGTCATACGCGGGGCATCTGTTGGATAAGTAGCAACTACTACAGGCTCGAATCTGTGGCTGCTCATACCCAGCGACTGTGACCATAGAAGGTGGTTCAACGTCGTCGGAAGACCCCGGTGCCAGGACTTCTTGCCGCAAAGCTAGCCCTGGGAAGATATCTCCCTGAGGGCGACGGCGTACTAACTGTGAATGGGGGGATCTCTCCTCCGTCGTATCAATATCGGCCCTGTCACCTTCTCTGCTTCCTGTAAGACTAACTGGCCCACTCGGAGTAACTACAGAACCCCCTAAGCGACTTCTATCACCTGCTGTGGCTGCCTCATACTGTTTCCATGCCCAGATTGTGTATCTGGCGACTTCTTTACGCTCTCCCCGAGCGTAAGCAGCTGAGTCAAAGCCAGCTTGGTCGATGTCGATCGAGTGCCGAGAGATAGCTGTTTGAGCGCTGCGCTTGGGGTACCAATGAAAACGGCCACCGGCCCATATGTGAGCGTCTCCGTAGTGTGTAGGGCTGATCCACGAAGTGGAGCTAGTGGTAACGAGAGGAAGATTCCCCACATCGTCGGGGCCGGTTATGCCGAGTCCGTGGAGCTTCACACCAGTCGATAAGGCTATGGATTTAACGCGTCCTTCTATGGAGGAGGAAGGGTGAACTATAGCTACCCTGGGGTAAACCCTAGACAGCGCCTCTAGCTCGTCCGCTCCGTCAGCCTCACGCCAGATGGGAAGAAACTTATGGACAGGGACGATGTCGAGCATCTCCAGCCGTCTCGCTCGACGCCACTCCCTGTTTATGAGAGAGCCTTCATACTCGATGACCAAAGAGAGACGGTCTATGTTCTCCCCGACCCAGCGCTGGTAAGCAGCTACGTGGCTATCGTGATCGAACTCCTCATCCTTCGAGCGCCCACCGTCAGCCATTAGCTCGACGTCGCCGGGGAAATGGTCAGCTACAGACCACTCTCCGCCTTCCCCCATCCGATCAGACAAGGACTTGAAGTTAATGCCTACGTGAGGAGCTTCCCCCTCCCTCAGCAACTTGCGCCAATAAGGACTATCGCCTCCAGCCAAAAATACAGCGAAGGGGTGGAAACACTCAGTCATCTAGCCATTCTTCCGCATCGGGGTCAAGTCGACGGTCTTCTAGGCGAGATATCTTCCCCTTCAAGACTTCGGCCTCGATAGCGTCCCACTGCGCTTTTCCTTCCCCGGCTGTGGGGAGAAAAGATGGCCGCGAATAGGCTGGATGAGGGCAACAAAGCGGGGTCACACCAGCGGCAATGGATGCCCGAGCAAAGGCTGGGTCAGCGGTGACGACATAGCTGATCTCGCTCCCTGTAGAGCGCAGGAAGTTCAGATGGCGGCTGCGTGTGTCGGCCTCGGACTCCCCTTCTTCGGCCACCAGAAGACGGCTCCACTGAGGGGAGCGCATAGCCAGAGTGGTTACCAACCAACGGCTCATCTGATACTGGTCCAAGGAGAGAGTCGACAAAACCACCCCGAAAGTGGACGCCAAGGCGTGAAAGAGCAAAATGCCGTCCGAAAATCCGCTATACACGGGCACATCGAGGGAGTCGTCTACTAGCACTCCCTCGATGCAAAAGAGGACGGACCTCGCCATCCCTCTACCCTACCTGTGGCATCACCACGAAGACGTGGGGTCCGCAACCACCATTGCGGGTGTCTGGCCGGTCCCTGCGCTAGACGATGCGGTGACCGTAGTTGCCGCTGTGGTGGAGGACGCAGCGATCGTTCCCGGTGTGTAGGTGACCGTGGCTGAGACGGCCTCGGTTGCGGCCACATTCACGACAACGGGTTCGGCATCGAAAATAGACCCGTTGGTATCCGTTGCCTTGATCGTGACAGTCGACGTTCCCACCCCAACGAATGCCAGTGTGGCTGTGACTCCGTCTGCGGCTGGTGTGAGTGTTATCACCTTGCCCTCCGAAGACTCGCTCCACGCTGGGGGGGAGTCGAAAATCGTCGGATTCCCAGCTTTGTCAAGTGGAGTTACGGTAAGGGTCCCATCAGGGTCCCCCTTAAAAGCCTGGACGTTGAGGGTCATTTCTGTCTTGCTCCTATGCTCGAAGGGGGCCGATGTTCTGGAGTAGCCGCTGCGCGCTCTGGGCTTCCTCCCTCGCTCGCATCTGCGCCTGGGCGTGCTGCGCTATGGCCTGAGCAGCCATCCCGGCCCCCACTAGGCGGTCAGCGTCAGCAGCTACTAGAGAAGCTCCGTGGGCAATATCCGCGATGGACGCCGCCCGGCGTACCTTAAGAGCTTGAAGAGGGGGCAGTAGGCCATTCTCGGCAAAGTTGCCATTGGCTACCCAGTTCCCGTCCTCGGTAAGCACCAAAACGAATGCTGTTATTGCCTTGGTGGGGAGGGATGCTGACTCCAGTTGCCGCCGAGCTTCCTTCTCCTCCCTCGTCTCCTTCGGCCCTTCCTCCGCCGCGGGCGAAACCTCGGGGGGGTCGGGCAGTACATACCCACCTGGAAGCGGCATTCTCTCTCCTTGTGCTAGAAGCGCTGTGTGCCCTGAGGACTATAGCGTACCTAGCGCTTTTTGGCTGCGGCCCTCTTGACTGTGGCTTCCTGCGCTTTAGTGATCGTCCCCGCCTTTTCAGAGCGCGCCGCCAGGCCGGGCGCAGCTTTGACACGGCCAGGGGTGTTAAGAGGGAACATCCCCCTTTTCGGGAGAGCGAAATCACCGCGCTTCTTCCCATCCGAAGACTTGGCGGTGTCCTTCGAGTCTTTCTTGCCGGTGGGATCGGACGTTGGGACCATCTTGCGCGTAGTCATCAGTTATTCATCATA
>Ga0078972_1016288_pt1 | contig 11061 bp, 4 predicted proteins | sample YelNatPaOPGAMG01_FD_67568 | JGI IMG/M metagenome (GOLD analysis project Ga0078972, IMG submission 67568) | Hot spring thermophilic microbial communities from Obsidian Pool, Yellowstone National Park, USA - OP-RAMG-01 (SPADES assembly) (version 2) | ecosystem: Environmental > Aquatic > Thermal...
CCGGTGCGCTCCGCAGGCTCGTCGGCAGTCCAGCCTTGCGCGGTGGCTCCGGCAAGAAGAAAAGCGCCGTGGGCCGGCGCAGCAGTTCGGCGAGCTTGCTGAACTGACCTCGGCTCGGTAGGGCAGCTCCCGACTCCCACGCCTCGACCGCGGCGACGTCCACACCCAGCGTGGCAGCCACGTCTGCAGGAGCGAGGCCGGCCTCGTCACGAGCCCAAGCCAGCACCGAGCCCGTGATCGGCACCTCGCGGCGAGTCATCGTCACAGCTTGTCGCCGAGCGGGAGCTCGCCGAGCTGCTCGGCAATCGTCAATGGACTCGGGACGATCGCGAGCCAAGCGACGAGGTGCACGTCGTCGTGGTCGATCTCGGGCAACAGCTCGGGGGGAGGACTGGGTTCCAAGCCCATCTCTACGGCGATCTCCGCGATCGCCTGGACCTGCTCGGCTGGTCGGTCCGACGATGCCATCGCCGCGCGCACGAGCTTCAGGACTCGCTCGGGATAGGGCGCCTCGAGCGCTTCCACCAGGCGATCGGCCTCTTCGATCGTCATCGAGGAAGGCCGGTGACTCCTCACCAGCTCCGTGGCCCGTTGCATGGTGAGCGGCACTGGCGCGACCAGATTCGCGGGGTCGGCCGCCTTGTTCCAGCTCTCCACGATGCTGTTGCGAGCATGCCGCCATGCATCGAACGCCCCGCGATAGGTGGCCTCGGACAGCTCTCGCGGCGTATCGAACGCTTCTGGCGGACGCGCGGCGTCGAGACACGTGAGCGTGTCGGCGATGACAAGCGGCGTTGTCTCGTCGCTGACGTCGACGTAGCGGAACTGTGGCCGTTCGTAGTCCGCGACCCGGGCGCAGAACACGTAACCCGGGACGGAACCTCCGACAGCCATGCCGCTGCCGGTTCCCCACGGCAGCGCCTTGATCCGGGCGTCGAGCTCGGGGTTCTCCAAGGCACGGCGCAGCTCTTGACGGTACTCCTCGCCGCTCAGCGCCTTGCGTCCCGTGCCACCGCGCTCGAAGAGGCTCGCGTCCTCCTCCTGCAGCCGCTCGATCTCCTCGCGGGTCTCGGTGAAGACGACGTCCTCGGTCCGGCTTCCCGGCAGGACCTCTCCGCCCACGCCGACCGAGGCAGCCGCCTGCTTGATCTTGCGGTGCAGTCGCTCTTCAAGCCCGAGCAGCTCGTCGAGCTGTGCGTCGGGGAAGATGCAGCGCAGGTAGACATCGGAGTGGGACGAGCCGATCCGGTCGATCCGGCCGTGGCGCTGGACAAGCCGCATCGGGTTCCACGGAAGGTCATAGTTGATGATGTGGCGTGCCTGCTGGAGGTTCACGCCCTCGGCGAGCACGTCGGTGGTGACGACGATGTCGTACAGGTCCTCATTCCTGCCGTCGGGTGCGTCGGTAGTGCGAGGAGCGAATCCCCACAGGACTCGCTCCTTGTCCCCGCCGTTTCCTGAGATGGCCGTGATGCGCTCGGCGTACTCGGCCAGGCGCGAGTCTGCCTTGACCGCTTGCGCCAGGTGCTCGGTGATCCACTCCACCGTGTCGGCGAAGTAGCTGAACACCAGGACCTTCCGCTTGTCCCGAGTGTCATCGGGCCCGATCCCCTCGGCTCTGGCCTGCTCGGCGATCGCGACAAGCTGCTCGACGAGCACCGCCAGCTTCGGGTCGTCCTCTTGGCGGACCTGCTCGGCCTGCTCGGCGAAGGCAAGGAGGAAGTCACGGTCGTTGCGCACGTCGACGGAGAAGGTGTCCAGGTCATACTCTGCCGTGTCGTCGAGGGCGTCATGGTGCCCGTCGAGGTACGTGTCGTACTCGTCGAGGTCGTCGGAGTCCGTCGCGATCCAGTCCGCCAGGGCGGCTCCGGTCGCCACTTTCCCGTGGTCGAGCAACGACAAGAAGGCATCGTGGCTGGACGCCATGTGGCGGCAGGTGCATGCGAAGGCGTACGCGGAGGACTCGAAGCGCTTGAGGAGCCCGGAGCGGAGTAGCCCGGCAAGCTGGACCTCGTAGGCGTCGGCCGACCCGTCGAGCCGGTACCGAGACGGGGCATAGCGCCCGAGGGTGAGCACGTCTGGGCTCGTCACCGAGCCGCCAGTCACCGGGCCGTCGAGGGCATGCGCGAAGCGGGGAAAGAACCCCGGCAGCACGTCGTCGAGGTTGTAGCTCACCTTGATCACCCGCGGCGTAGGGAAGGTGATCGGCATCTGTCGACCGCCGACGTTGAGCGTGTCGTTGGGGTAGTAGCGCTTCACGAAGGGCCGGGTCCGCCGTACGGCCACCGCGTCGAGCACGTCGAAGAGGTACTCCGGCGACAGGTCGTCCGGGTTCATCGCCATCGCCGCGGCGATGTGGTCCCGAAGCGAGCGGATACCGACGTCGGCGAACGCCGCGTCGTTCTTCACGAAGTAGCCGAGCAGGTAGTACAGGTCCCACAGCGAGTTGTTGACCGGCGTCGCCGTGATCAGCACCAGGTCCTTTGGCGGGGAGCCGGCCAGCAGGCGGCGCAGGGCCAGCGCCCGCTGCGTAGACGGGTTGCGCAGGTTGTGCGCCTCGTCGATGACGACCATGGCGTACTCGCGGGGGTTGAACTGGAACGCCTGTCCCGAGCCGGTGGGGTTGAGGCGATGGTCGCCGGCCAGCTCCTCGAACGAGCAGCTCTCCACCCCGAGCTGATAGGTGGTGAGCAACGAACGCCACGGGCCGTCGCGCAAGGTGGCGGGAGCGATGATGAGGACCCGCTGCCGACGCTCCTCGACGGCCTGGCGGATCAGCTCACCGGCAACGAAGGTCTTGCCGAGACCGACCTCGTCGGCGATGAGCACGCCGTGGCGCTCGGCGAGGAGGCGCCGTGCCCGCCAGAGCCCGTCTCGCTGGAACGAGGTGAGGTGGATCCTCGGCGCCCCCTCCGCAGCAGCCTCCGCCGCAATCTCGGGTCCGTAGCGCTCGAAGAGCATGCGCAGGTAGACGAGCTCGGGGGCATGCTCCTCGAAGCGAGCAGCGTACAGAGCGCCCAGGTCGTACGGCTGGGATCGGTCCCACAGGTCCTCGAACCATCCGATGACCTGGCGTACCACGTGGGGCTGGTACTGGCCGAGGTTCAGCTCGACGTTCGTGGCCAGCCCGGCGTAGGTGAAGTTGGAACTGCCGGCGATCACGCCCTCGTCATGGCTGGCTACGATGAACGCCTTGCCGTGCAGGAAGCCATCCTCGAGCCGACGGACCTCCACCTTGCCGGACCGGAGCCAGTCGACCAGTCGCCGGGCTCCCCGGTCGGCTTCGATGGTGAAGCCCAGCAGATCGCGGTCCTCGACAAGGGTACGAGCGTGCCCTTCGAGAGCGCGACGAAGCTGAGCGCGGGCGGAGCGGGCGGGCGTGGTGGAGTCGGCCAAGCGACGGAGCGGGCGTTCGGGGATGCTCGGCTCTGCACCGATGAGAAGACGCACCTTCGTCACGTGGTCGAGCTCGTCGGCGAGCAGCTCGTAGCCCCCGGGGTTGAAGTAGGCAGTGGCGATCGCCAGCTCGGGAGGATGCGCCAGCGTCTCGTGCAGGTGGGCGAGGTGCGCACAGATGGCGTCTGCGACACGCTCCCCGGGCCGGTTGGTGGCGAACTCGGGTTTCGCTGACGCGCTCATCGCGGTTCTTTCGCCAGCCGTCGGAAATGCCCGAGGGCGGCATCGAGACGTCCCTCGTGCCGCCAGCCCACATGGAACGTCTCGAAGACGTGCCGGAGGTTGGACTCATCGAGCCCGTAGAGGAGCGCCACCGCGGCGTCGAGCTCGGCCACGAGATCGTCCTTCTCGGCCACGGCCACGCTCCCGACCGGCACTCCCACTGCCTTGGCCCAGGATTGGTACCGGCGGTCCACGGCGGCCAGGCGGCCGGCGATCTCCTCCACCCGTCGGCGGATCGGGTCGTCGCGGTTCGGACGCGGCATCGGGAAGCTGTTGAAGAGATGGAAATTCAGACTGATCTCAACGACACGACGGGCGTACCAATCGAACGGGACCGAGGAGAGCACCCCGAGCAGGTAGGCCTGGTCTCGCTCGTCACCTGCGGACCACAGGAGATACGGGGCCTTGTTGGTCATGACGATCTCGGGTGGGACGAGCGCGGCGATGACGGTACGGCTATCGGTCGCCCGGGCGACGTCCCGGAAGGCGATCCGAGGCTGGAGACACGGCAGGGTTCCCGGATCGAGCGCCCACTGCCGGCTCAGCTCACTGAAGGCGGACCGCGCGGTGCGCTGCTGGCGAAGGCGCTTGAGTTGGAGTACCTCCCTGATCTCCAGCGGATCGGCCCACGCGTAGTAGGTGCCGGTGTCGGGTTCCCAGATGTTGAAAGAGGCTCCCTTGTAGACGGGCCACATCGAGTCGACGGCGTTCTCGTCGCCGAAGACAAAGTGCTTTTTGTCGTTCGTCGCGTCGAACTCCCGCACCGGACGCGCCCGCCATCCGTCGGCGGCATCGAGCCGGGGGTGCCGCCGGAGCTTGACGAACACCTCGGCGGAACGCTCGCTCGGCAGGAGCGGGAACGAGGCGCCCTCCGACCAGCTCCGTAGGTCCGTGGCCGAGAACTCCGCGGGCTTGTGGGCCATGCCGGCTCTGTAGGCACCCAAGCTCGCGTACGGCCCACGCAGACCGACCGAACCGGCGTGCTCTTGCCCCTTCCGAATGGCGACGAGCCCGATCGTGTAACGGTGCTCGGCATCGTCGAACACCCAGCCACCGGTGTTCAACAGCATCGTGACATCGGCGAACGCCCCGCCGTCGAGCACCGCCTCACGCCACGGAGCGCTGCCTGACGCCGAGAGCGCCGAGCGCGGCAACACCACACCGATCGCACCGCCATCACGTGCCAACTGCCAGAATCTCCAGCAGAACGCCTTGTAGAGGTCCGGATCGCCGGATCCCATCCCCGGGTACGGTCCCGCGAGAAGCAGCTTTCGTAACGCCTCCGCCTCCGTGACCGCAGCGACGTACTCCTCCACCAAGTCCGCCCGAGACTTGCGGAGGCGTGCGATCTCGGTCTTCTGCTCGCCGGCGCTCATGCTCTTGAGCCCCGGATGACGGAGCGCCCAGAAGCCGAGCTCCTCGACCGTGGCCTCCTCCCACGGTGGGTTCCCAACGATCACGTCGAACCCTGGCCGCTCGCGCAGGAACACTTCGGGGAACGCTACGGGAAAGTGCAGAGCCCCAAGAGTTTGCGACGCCGCTCGTGCCGCACCCAAGTCCTGGTGGTCGGTGATGCGCTGCTCGTCGACGTCGACCAGATGCGCCGCCCTGCCGACTCGTGCCGCCACGAGCAGGTCAAACAGGTTGCGTGCCGGCTCCACAGCGCTTCTTGCTTCGAGGTGTGCTTCCCGAGCCTCCGCCACTTCCGCGGTGGTGACCTCGCTCGTCAGAGCAAGCCGACGAAGCGCCTTCTCGGCCCGGGCGAGGAAGCCCGTCAGCTGGTCCCGGAACAGCGAGCTTTGCCCCGCTTGCGCCCTCGGTTCGAGGATCGCCACCGCCTCGTCGATGGTGCCGATACCCGTCAGGCTGTCGCCTTCGACGAGGTTGTGGTCGAGGAAGGAGAGTGGGAGTCCTGGCACGAAGGTGTGGATCCACACGGCGAGACGCGCCAGCTCGACCGAGATGCGGTTCCGGTCGACGCCGTAGATGCAACGCCGAGCTACCTGGCGACGGAGCAAGCTCGTGGTCTCGATCTCCACCCCGTCGGCGAGGTCCCCGAGCGCGGCCAGCGCCGACGAGCGGAGACGCTCCAGCTCTGCCAGCACCCTCGGGATCGAGTGCAGCGACAGGAACGCCGACAGTCGTGCTTCTATCCGGTCGACCGCGGCGACGAGGAAATGGCCCGAGCCCATTGCGAGGTCGACGCAGCGGAAGTCGAAGAACTGCTCTGCTGCGCCAGCCTCGTCACCGGCGTCGAGGAGCACCGCGAGCCGCCCGATGTGGTCGTCGAGCACGGCGTCGAGTACATGGTCGAGCAGGTGCTCGACGGCGAAGGGCTTGGTGAAGTACGAGCCGCTTGCCTTCCGTGCCCCCGAGCGATTGTGGAAGTACACCTCGCCTGCCTCGACGGCGACGGTCTGGGACTGACGAGTCGGCACGAAGTTGCCTTGCGCGTCGACGGCGAGGTCTGTCTGGGCAACCGATAGCCGGGACTCGAGCAGCCCTTCGTAGATCGTCCCGAACTCCCGGACCGACAGGCTCCGGAAATCGACCGGTCCCACGACATTATCGGCTCCGACGTCCACGAGCAGCGCCGTCAAGGGTGGGCCGAACTCCGCATCGGTGAGAGCAAGAGTCGCGATCGCAGCGCCGGCCCGGTTGACTTCAGGATCGTCGCTGAAAAGACCGCCGTCGTAAGCCGGCACTCCCCATCCGGCGTTGCCCCCTTCAACAGCGTGCCAGAGAGCCCGGATGTCGTCCCACAGATCGGTCGCGTGCTCGTCGAAGGACGGATCCCCCTTCGCCTGCCACTCCGACAGACGCCGGGCCAAGCGCTTCAACGAATGGTCGTTGTACCTGCTGTTGGTCCTGTACGGAAGGAGGTCCTTGTCCTCGGCGTAGGCGACGAAGAGGAGCCGGAACAAGATGACGAGGGTCTCCTCGTATGCTGCGGCGAGCTCGTCCTCGCTCAGGTCGGCCCCGCCGTGGGCGTGACGGGCGACGGCAGTCGCGAGGGCAGGCACCGATTCGAAGTAGATGCGGTCGCGCAGTCGCGCTCCCAGCTCGGCGGCGAAGTCGGCCGAGCGTTCGAGAATCTGCTCGATCGTCCCGCGCTCGACCAGCGCGTCGGCGCCGAAGAGGAGCGGGACGAACCCCGCATGGTCCTCAGGCAGGAGCGCGAGATCTACCTCCACGTAGGTGTCGGCCCGCCCCTTACGCCCAACGCCAGTGTCGACCCGAGCCGAGTACAGGCGGACCTGGCGTGCACGGGTGAGGATCACCCATGGCAATCCCTCGCGGTCCGCCAGGGCGAGCGCCTGGGAGACCGGGCTGGTGCCGAAGCGGTCGCCGGCATCTTCGAACGCTTCGCCCTCGTCGAGAAAGACGGCTACTGCCCGCTTGGCGCCACGAACCTTGAGGACGGACGAGGTGACGCTCAGAGGCTCGACGGTGAACCCGAGCTGCTCGACGAGCGCCCGGCCTCGCAGCGACAGCACCGCCTTGCCTCGGGTGCACGCCTGCCCCCAGTCCGCTCGCTCGGGAACCCCATGGCAGAGCTCCTGGGTGGCGAGCAGCCCGCTGTTCCGCAAGCCGGGCAGGTCGGAGCCGACCTCGGGCAACATCGAGACCAGCAGCCGTACCGCCGCGTGGCGGCTCGGTTCGGCGAGGGCCGCGCCCGCCAGTCGCTCCACCTGCGAGGGTTCGAGATCTGGCACGAGTGGCGGGTTCTCGCCCACGGGTCCGCACACGGTGAGGCGGAGTCCTTCGGGACCCTCGTACCCGACGATCAACAACAGAGGGCTCGGACGCCTCCCCTGCCGGAGCCGCCACAGCGTGCGGACGTCGTCAGCCTTCGGGCGGTGCCGGCTGGTGGCAAGGGCGACTTCGAGCGCGTGGTCGCCGGCTCCGAGGAAGAACACCCCCGGGGCGAGATCGGCGGGGGCACCCTTGGGCGTCGACCACTGACGAGGATCGCGATCGGCGAGAAAGTCGTCCACGAAGCCTTGCTCGGTCATACGGCAGGGCCTCGGCAAAGTCAGCGTGTGCGTGGCTGACCTGAACTGACGCGGTGGTACTGGCGCTGACCCTGCCTGCTCTGCTACACACTCGGGGATGTCGTCGCCAACCCTGTCGGTCCGACCGATCCTTCCAGAAGAGCGCGCCCGCTTCGACCAGACGCTCGAACGTCAGCACTGGCTCGGTGGTGGCCTCGTCGGCGAGGTGATGCGCTACGTCGCTGAAGAAGACGGCGAGTGGTGCGCGCTCGTCGGGTTCGGGTCCGCTGCGCTGTGCGTGCGCAGTCGTGAGGAGCTGGTGTCGTGGAGCGATGCGCAGCGCTATCGCCGGCTGCGCTACATCACCAACAATCAGAGGTTCTGCATCCTTGACGAGCACCGCCGCAAGAACCTTGCCTCCGAGGTGCTCTCCCTCACGCTGAAGCGACTCTCGAAGGACTTCGAGGCTCGCTGGCGCCACCCGGTGGTGATGGTAGAGACCTTCACCGATCCTGCCCGTCATCTCGGGACCTGCTACAAGGCATCGAACTTCACCGAGGCAGGTACCACCTCTGGGTTTGGGCGAAGGTCTGGGCATTTCGTCCACCACGGTGCGAAGAAGACCTACTGGTTCCGCCTCTTGCGCTGTGACGCGCTCCACCTGCTTCACGCGCCTTTCGACCACCCAGCGCTGACAGACAGGAGACACATGCGCTCGCTCGATCTGAACCGCCTGGATCTCGCCAGCCTGCTCGTCGCGTTGAGAGACGTTCCGGACCCGAGGAAGCGAAGAGGCATCCGCCACGATCTCCCCCAGATCCTTTCCATCGCTGTGCTCGCGACCCTTCGAGGTGCGACCAGCCTGTTCGCGATCGGTGAACTCGCAAGAGAGTTGCCAGAAGAAGCACTCAGCCGCCTCGGCTCCAGGGTCTCGCCCACGACAGGCACGCGGGTCGCGCCAGAAGAGTCCACGATTCGAAGGATGCTCAAGGCGATCGACGCTGACGCGTTCGACCAGGTCGTGAACGCCTGGATCGCGGCTCAGGTCGCCTCTGGACGCCTTGGAGAAGAAGAAGCAGTCGAGGTGGACTTCGGGGCGATGGTCGAAGACGACGAGCGCGAAGAGCACGGGGACGGTGACGAGCGAAGCGGGTTCCACAAGGCGATCGCGCTCGACGGCAAGACGCTGCGCGGCGCTCGTTTGGAAGAGGGCCGCAAGGTCCACCTCGTCTCGGTTGTGACCCACGAAGAGGCAGTGACGATCGCCCAGGCGAACGTGGACACGAAAACCAACGAGATCACGGTCTTCCGTCCACTTCTCGGATCCGTCGACCTCGCCAATGTCGTCGTGACCGCTGACGCGCTGCACACCCAGCGTGAGCACGCCCGGTTCTTGGCCGAGCGTGGCGCGCACTATGTGCTCGGAGTCAAGGAGAACCAGCCGAACCTCGCGGGAGCAGCACAACGATCGCTCACAGGCCGCAGGGTCACCTACGAGAGCCACGATCGTGGCCACGGGCGGATCGAGCACCGCTACGTCTCGGTCGCACCGATTACAAAGAAGCTGGCGGACAAGCTCGGCTTCCCCTCTGCCCGCCAGTTCGTCTCGGTCTACCGCGAGCGTGGGGATCTCGGCGACCGCATGGAATCGTCTGAAACCTCGTACTACGTCACCGACCTCTCAGCCGCCGAAGCATCCCCTGAAGAGCTCGGGACCCACATCCGCCGGCACTGGACCATTGAGAACCGGAGCCACTACGTGAGAGACCGGACCTTCGACGAGGACCGCTCACAGGTGCGCACAGGCGGCGCACCACAGGCGCTCGCAACGCTGCGAAACCTCGCGATCTCGGTCCTGCGCCTCGTCGGGTTCACCAACATCGCCCAGGGGCTGCGCTGGATGGCCTTCGACCACCGAAGGGCACTCCAGATCCTCGGCCTGTAGCTCAGCTCCTCTCGTCGACGACGTTGGCCGACTGACTCCTGGCCCCAACGCGCCTGTGTGCGCTCCACGATGCCACTACACGGTGTGGATAGGCATCCATGTGCAAGCGAACACCCCGCTTCACACCGATCACCCACTAGCCGCTACATGAACCGCCGTTGCGGAGCGGTGCATGCTGTTCGACATTGCCGATCACCCTGACCCTCTTACACAGACCTCCCCACAGGCCCGCCGGCGCAGGCCGAGACCGGCGCCCCAGGGTGATCGTGGTGACCGCTTTCTCCCACGACGAGTATCTCCTCGCCGCTCTAGCCGCAGGGGCGAGCGCTTTCCTACCCAAGTCGACGCCGTGGCCAGAGATGGCCGCCACTATCCGTGCCGTAAACCAAGGTGCAGCGGTCATCCCCCCGATGCTCACCCGACGGCTACTCGACCTCGTCATGGCCCCCGCCGACAACACCGTCGTGTTGACCGAGCGTGAGACGCAGATCCTCACCATGGTCGGCACCGGCCAAACCAACGAGCAGATCGCCGGGCGCTGCTACGTGTCAGTCGGGACCGTACGAACCCACATCGAACACCTACGCGCCAAACTCGGCGTCGCCAGCCGCGTCGAGCTCGCCCTAGCAGCACGACGCTACGGGCTCGGCTACATCATCCGCCAACAACCTCCCACACCAACCTGAACCGGGGGTTCGTGCGCCCTTCGTTCATGCGCCCCGAACTTGCCGCAATGAGGTAGGGGGGCCAGCTTTCGGAGAGGCTTCGGTGGCCGGACCCTGGCGGGTCCAGATCGACGTAGAACCGGCAACAGTGAACCTCCGCCCGATGTCGGCCCGTCAAAGGCCGAGCCCGGGGCAAGGGTGGTCGATGCGGGGAGTGTTACGGACAGGGGTCGAGGAATAGTCGTACAGGCGTTGTCGATCCCACGCTCGGCTTCCTGAGAGTGACCGGCAGACAAGTACGGATGGCAGGCCTCACCGACTTCCCCAACAATCGGCGTCCTACAATGGGAACCTCGTCGGCATTTCAGGGAAGTTCCCAACGTTCATGCTTGAAGACCCAGAAATCCGCCGAATATCCGCGTTTGGACAGATGCGCGTCCAGTCAAGCTCGCGTACCATCACTCAAAGAGCACCGGATAGAAGTGAGTAAGGAGGATCGGGTGTTCCACTAGCTGCCAAGCAGTTCAGAGGCCCGCCACCGAACGTGGCGTCCTTTTTACCAACTCAGCCATTAAGAAGGTAAGAGATATGAAGCTACAAGCTATAGGCAACCATCCGTGTGGACACGCGAAGTGGATTCGACGCGTGATTGTCACGAGTGCCGCGACGGGTCTGGTTCCGCTGGGTGGATTATCGAGCGCGGCGTACGCAACGGCCGGCCCGCGTAGCAACGGCGACATCACGTACTACCTCAACGGGCAGTCGACAACAGTCAACT
>Ga0078972_1016290_pt1 | contig 11059 bp, 8 predicted proteins | sample YelNatPaOPGAMG01_FD_67568 | JGI IMG/M metagenome (GOLD analysis project Ga0078972, IMG submission 67568) | Hot spring thermophilic microbial communities from Obsidian Pool, Yellowstone National Park, USA - OP-RAMG-01 (SPADES assembly) (version 2) | ecosystem: Environmental > Aquatic > Thermal...
TCATAGCCTCTTGGATAAACAGCTTTGTGTTCCTTGAAGTTTTCTTCTCATACACCTTTGCAAAGACAAGCCTACTGTGTTTATCTATGGCTGTATACTGGTAATAAGTTACGCCTCTTAGCATTAGATGTTTTAAATCTATCTGGATCACCTCACCAGGAGCTATGGCTCTAAGGCCTGTCTTTATCCTCTTCTTATTGATGTGATGTTTCCTTTTTCTTTGCTGTTTTATGCTCCTTGTTCTTTCTATTAGCCCAAAGCCTTTTAGTACTCTGTAAATCGTTGAGGGTGATACCTTTATACCCTTTTCTTTTTCTAAATATATTGCTATCTTCTCTTTGCTCCAAGTGGGATTGTTGTTCCTTATTCTTATTATATCAAGTTCATATTTCTTTCTCACAGTTGGAGCTCTTTTTCTCAAAGGAGTTTTAGGCCTGTCTAAAAGTCCTTTCAATCCATCCTTTTGATATCTTTTTAGCCATTTGTAGAATGTGGTTCTTGATATTCCAAAGTATCTGCATGTTTTAGTAACATCTTTCACTTTCTCGTAGTACTCTATCCACTTTAGTCTTAGCTTAGCCTCTTTTGTAAGTTTTACATCATTGACATATCGAAGCTTTCCTATTAAACTTTTTGAATAGAGGGCGAATAATGTGGTTTGGGTACCTATCCTTCCCTTCATGGTACCCACCCCCTTTTTGAAACTCTTTCCATTCTCTCCTCAAAGTTCCTAAACATACACACTTACCTCCTTGTCAAATTTTAAGGAATATTTTAACAAGGTATGTGTTCACAGTCTATCTGAACTTATACACAATATAATTGAGTAGAGATTTATGCATGAGCTAATACACAGTTGATAAATTATGGTAAATTGTAAATTTATAGCGATAAGATTTTCTACCACGCCCTCAAGTCTACTCTTGCAGCCAAAAAAGTATAACTCATCCGCTTTGTTTGTATTAAAATAAATTTATGGACAATCTACAGCCCCACGATACATTTTTTAAGCAAATATTTTCTGATCCCAAAAAACTAAAGACGCTTCTTAGTGTCTTTACAGAGGATATAGCACAGGATATACATTCTATAACACCTATAAATACCGAGATACTTTCCGCCAAATCTCAAAAGTTTATGGCTGATTTACTTTTTAGCTGTAAGGTAGAAGATCAAGATGCATATATCAGAGTAGTACTTGAGCACAAATCTTATCTTGATAAAGAACTACCTATTCAGCTTTCATACTACAACAGTGCTATCTGGGAAGAAGCCATCAAAGAAAAAGACTACTATCCTCCTATTATCAATATTGTTTTTTATCATGGAAAAGGTGAATGGAATATACCCACATCTTTACCATCTGTTAAAAATACCAAATTAGAAAAATACACATCCAAGCTAAATTATATACTTATAGATCTAAATCAAATATCAGATGAAGATATTATAAGCAAGACACATCAAGATCTTTGCACACAGTGGGCTATGCTTGTAATGAAACATATATTTGATAGCATAAAAGGCTTTGTAAAAGTACTTGAGCTTATAGCCGATTATATAAAAACCCATGATTATATAGAAGCATCTCATTGCATATTTTTAACGCTTGATTATATTGTATTTGTGAAAGACAACGCCGAAGAAGTTGAAACTATTTTAAAAGAACTAACAGGAGGTGATAAGAAAATTATGACACTAACAGAAAAATGGAAGATGGAAGGTAAACAAGAAGGATTGCAAGAAGGATCTCTTAAAACCAAAAAAGATGATGTTAAGAGCGCTATCCTTATTAAGTTTGGAGTATTGCCAAAAGAGCTTGAAGAGAAGATAGAAACTACAGATGATATACAAACTTTGGACGAGATATTTAAGAAGGTCATACTTGCCAGCAAGATTGAAGAGATTTTGTAAGCTAAAATAGACGATTTTTAAGACAAGCACACCCTACAAGTCTGCCACGCTCCCAAGTCTGCCACGCTCCCAAGTCTGCCACGCTCCCAAGTCTGCCACAGTTTATAAATCTATTACAGTTTATGTGTTTATGATGTATTGAACTTATACACACTTGTTTTCTTAATATCTATTATAATTTATTATTTGATGAAGAAAGTTATTATATTAGGAAGTGGGCCAAATAGAATTGGGCAAGGCATAGAGTTTGATTACGCTTGCGTGCATGCTATACAAGCGGTGCAGGAAGAGGGTTTAGAAGCTATCATGATAAACTGCAATCCAGAAACGGTATCTACAGATTACGATACTGCCACAAGGCTATATTTTGAGCCTATCGTGATGGAAAACGTAAGCTATGTGATAAAAAGGGAGAGTGATGTGCTTGGAGTACTCTTACAGTTTGGTGGTCAAACCCCTTTAAAACTTGCAGGGGAGTTTAGAGAAAAAAGTATAACTGTTCTTGGCACATCCCCAGATAGCATAGATTTGGCTGAGGACAGGGGAAGGTTTAACGTCCTAATGAAAGACCTTGGTATACTTCAGCCAGAAGGGGGTATCGCCATCACCAAAGAAGAGGCTATAAAGGTTGCCAAAGACATAGGATATCCAGTTTTGGTGAGGCCCTCTTACGTGCTTGGTGGAAGGGCTATGAAAATTGTTTATACACAAGACGAACTTCTTGATTATCTTGAGCAAGCGGTGGATGTAGGCTACAAAAGACCTGTTTTAATAGATAAATATATAGACGATTCTATTGAAGTGGATGTGGATGCTGTATCAGACGGGAAGGATGTTTTGATAGGGGCTATAATGGAACACATTGAACAGGCTGGCATTCACTCTGGAGATAGCGCTGCTTCTATCCCTCCTTACACATTGAGCGATGATGTGTTAAAAGATATAAGAGAGCAAACCATAAAAATCACAAAAGCCCTAAACGTAAAAGGTCTTATAAATTTGCAATTTGCCGTAAAAGATAATATACCTTATATCTTGGAAGTAAACCCAAGAGCCTCAAGAACAGTGCCTTACGTTAGTAAAAGCGTAGGTTATCCGTTGGCCAAGATAGCCACCAAGATATCTATAGGTAAAACATTAAAAGATATTGTTCCAGAGTTGTTTGGACTTGATCACCACATAGCTTCTGATTTCTTATCAAAAGATTTTAGATATTTTAGCGTAAAAGAAGCTGTGTTTCCTTGGAACAAGTTTCCAGAAGTAGATCCAGTGCTTGGGCCCGAGATGAAAAGTACAGGCGAGGTGATGGGCATAGATACTTCTTTTGGCATGGCTTATTATAAGGCCCAACTTGCCAATGGTAGCAAACTGCCTCTTTCTGGAAGCGTTTTTATCTCAGTGGCTGATAAGGACAAACCAAAGATTGTAGATTTGGTATCTTGGTTTTTAAAGCTTGGCTTTAAGGTACTTTGTACCGAAGGTACAGTTTCTTTTTTAAAATCTAAAAACATAGAAGTAGAAAAAGTCTTAAAAGTATCGGAAGGGCGTCCAAACATAGTAGATTATATCGCAAATGGCGATATACAAATCATTATAAATACCCCATCTGGTCATAAAGAGCGTTCTGATGCTTTTTATATAAGAAGAGCTGCTATAAACCATAAGATACCTTATACCACCACCGTAAGAGGCGGATACGCCATATTGGAAGCTATAAAAGCTTTTTTAAACAAAAACGGCCAGATAGAAGTCTTTGCTTTGCAAGACTTAAAAAGAGCCTTAAGCGAATAATGTAAAATGAGCAACAAAGAAAAAGTCCTACATGCCATAGTGGTGATGATAGGGGCTTTTATGGCAATTCTTGATACTACCATAGTGGATGTGGCATTGCCTAAGATGATAGCTCCGTTACACACAGATTTATACGGCATCCAGTGGGTGGTGACAGCTTACATGATATCCTCGGCGGTACTACTTCCTCTTATTGAATATATAGAATCGAGGCTTGGTTTAAAAAATATGTTTGTTATAGGTATCGGGCTTTTTACAGGAGCAAGCTACCTTTGTGGAACATCCCACAGTCTAAGTGAGATTATAGTATTTAGAACCGTTCAAGGGGCGGCAGAAGCCCTTATTATGGTATCGGCGCAGGCTATTTTGTTTAGTATTTTTGAAAACAAAGGCACCGCTATGGGTATCTTTGGCCTTGGGGCAAGTTTAGCACCAGCGGCAGGTCCTACCATAGGAGGGTGGTTAACTCAACATATAGGCTGGGAGGCTATATTTTTTGTAAATGTTCCAGTAGGTATTTTAAATACATTCTTGTCTATTTTTTTTCTTAAAAACCTTAAAACTGGTAAGCATGTAGAAAGTTTTAACCTCATAAGCCTTTTGTTTGTTAGTGTATCTACCATCTCTCTCATAGTACTATTATCAAACGGCCAAAAATGGGCTTGGTTTAGTTCAAATATCACATTGTTGTTTTTGTACTTTGCAGTGGTGAGCTTTTTGTTGTATCTAATATCAGATATCTATTCAAAAAATAAGCTTATAGATCTTACTATATTTTCCAAGAGAAACTTCTTGATGTCGTTTTTTGCTTATTTTTGGATCCTTGGATTTTCTATGTATGCGGTTTTTTACGCATTACCTTTGTTTTTTGAAAAGTTAAAAGGAATAGAAAGTTTTAAAACTGGTCTTATACTGCTTCCTTTTGCCATATCAATAGCGGTATTTTCAGCTATAGGAGGCGCTCTAAGCGATAAGAAAAATCCAAGAATCGTGCTTTTGATATCCACAGTTATATATGTTCTGAGTCTTTATTTTTTTCTTTTAAGATTTGATTATTATACGCCAAAGCTTACGGCGGAGCTTCAGCTTATAGTAGTAGGTGTTGGGCTTGGGCTATTTTTCCCTCCAGTTACTGTTATAGCGCTATCCGGTTTAGAAGAAAGGATGCTTATAGTGATAACGATCCTTGATTATATAAGATTTATAGGTGGATCTTTTGGCACAGCCATAGCTACAAATATACTAAATACAAGAACCGATTATCATTTTGACAACATCACCTTTATGCAAAGTTTTAACGCTTTTAAGATAAAAGAGTTTTTAAACAGTTATTTTTTATTAAAACCAGTGAGGGAAGCAATACTTTACAAGAGTATAGAACTTCAAGCTTTTTCGGAGGCTTTTCAAGATCTTTTTTTCTGGTGCATAGTTTTTACGCTAATAGGTATATTATTTTTCGCCGTAGATATAAGGCTAAAAGGGAAAACTTAAAAAACACAATGTTTTATTTATATTTTTGATATATTGTTATTATGGATAACCCAAGTAAGCAGTGTCCCAAATGCGGAGGAAAAGGCTTCGTTATAAAAGACGACAATACGGTAGAGCATTGCGATTGCGTGTTATCTTCCAAAGAGATGTTGTTTAAAGCCATGAATATACCAAGAAGGTACTGGAATGTAATAAATGATATTGAAAACGCCAATATTTTTGATGACAATAACCAAACCAATGCTTACATAGGGGTCATTGACTATGTCCAAAACTTCAACGACAAAGAGGGAAAGGGTTTTGTGTTTATAGGACCACCGGGGGTTGGTAAAACGTACCTATCTATATTTTTGTTGCTATATTTAGAGCAAAAACACAAAATAAGGGGGCTGTTTTACGATGTTAGGGCTTTGATATTGGATCTTAAGATGCTTATGGGGAGATCCAAAACCCAAGAAAGCGCCTACTCCAAACTCCTTAGAAAGATCTTAAGAACCCCTGTGCTTGTGCTGGACGATCTTGGAAGTGAAACCCTTACAGATTACAACAAAGATATCATAACTTACATCATATCTTATCGCTACAACAATATGAAGCCTATTGTCATTACCACAAATTTGGATTTAGCTTTATACAATATCAAATTGAAAAACCTTAACAAAGAGAATGAACGCTCCAGTATACAAGATAACTTAAATTTAAAAAATCAGTTTGATACGTTTTCTATGCCCAAAAGAATGAACTCACCTATAAAAAAATCTATAAAAAGCGATAATGCATTGGCTAGTTTACAAAATAAAAATCAGCTAGAGCATCCTGATATTTTAAAAAAATCCATTTATTACGAAGAACTTCCGCAAGGGATCAAGCAAGAGCTGAGCAGTAGGCTTGGAGAAAGCATAGCCTCAAGGCTTGGGGAAATGTGTGAGTTTATGTATGTAGTGGGTGAAGATAAAAGGTTATCGAAAATAAAAAGATGAAAAGAGCGGTATTTTTAAAAGATATTTTTACAAAAGATTGGCAACTGAAGCTTTTGGCTTTTTTTATAAGCGTTGGACTGTGGCTTTATGTAAATTATGGAAACTATGTACCGATAGAGGTCTATAAAACTGTTCACGTAAAGCACAAATCTCAGGATTACGTTTATATAGTAGAACCTAAGAACGTTATTTTAAGTGTAATGGTAGTGGATAGGGTTTTAAACTCAAAAACGTTAAGAGATACAAAAGCTTACATAGATGCCAGGACCCTTAAGAACGGTATAAATATAGCAAAAGTAAATATAGAAGCACCTATACCTTTTTTGGTAAAACAAAATCTATCAAAACCTACATATGTCAGAGTTTTTGTTAAGAAAAAACAGTAAAAATAGCTTATAATGTAATTATGATGATAGAAGGCTCTTTTTTAGGAGAAGGTTTAAGAGTGGGCATAGTGGCCTCAAGATTTAATTCAACAATTGTAGATAGGCTCGTAGAAGGGGCTTTTGATGCTTTTAAAAGGCACGGTGTAAAAGAAGAAAATATCATGCTGACAAAAGTGCCGGGTGCTTGGGAACTTCCACTGATTTGTAAAAAGCTTGCAAAAAAAGATATAGACGGTATCTTAGCCCTTGGAGTGCTCATAAGAGGTCAGACGCCTCATTTTGATTATATAGCTGCTGAGGTATCAAAAGGTTTGGCTGTTATATCTTTAGAACTTGAAAAGCCTATAACATTCGGCGTTATAACAGCAGATAGCATAGAACAAGCTATAGAAAGAGCTGGGACCAAACAAGGCAACAAAGGGTTTGATGGGGCAATGGCTTTGATTGAAACCATAAATGTTTTAAAAAGCCTTTGATTATGTTTGATATACTCATAAAAAACGCTCACTTAGATGGTGCTGTTTTAGATATAGGTATAAAAGATGGTGTTATTAAAAGCATAAAACAAAACATAGAAGAACCAGCAAAAGAAACTATAAACGCAAAAGATAAGATCGTGATGAGCGCTTTTTGTAACATGCATACTCACGCCGCCATGAGCCTTTTAAAAGGTATAGGCCAAGATCTCACGCTCATGGATTGGCTTCAAAAAGTTATATGGCCTTTAGAATCAAAATTTGTATCAAAAGAATTTGTAAAAGATGGTACACTGTTGGCTGCTGCAAAGATGATAAGAGGAGGCACTACTTTCTTCTTGGATATGTATTTTTTTGAAGAAGAAGTGGCCAATGTGGTAGAAGAAGTTGGTATAAGGGCTGGTATTGGTTTTGGGATACTTGATTTTCCAACAAAAGTTGCCTCTACTCCAAAAGAATACCTTGAAAGAGCAAAATATTTTTTAGAAACCTTTAGATCTCATAAGTCTGTTATACCGGTTTTGTGCCCTCACAGTGTTTATACCTGTTCTAAAGACACACTTCAAAAATCCCTTGAGCTAGCAAAAGAGTTTGACGCTTATATACATATGCACATATCTGAAACCAGAAAAGAAGTAGAAGGAATATTGGAAAAATATTCAAAACGTCCGTTAGAATATTTAGATGAAATAGGTATATTGTCTGATAAGTTTATAGGAGCCCATGCTGTGCACCTTAATGAAGACGAAGTATCTATAGCTTCTCAAAGGAAGATAACAGTAGTTCATTGTCCGGATAGCAATCTAAAGCTTGGATCTGGCATAGCGCCTATTTGGGAGTATGTTAAAAAAGGTGTCAAAGTAGCTCTTGGTACAGACGGGGAAGCTTCTAACGATAACCTTTCTATGCTGGAGGAGATGTCTATTATGGCTAAACTTCAAAAAGGTTATTTCGAAGATTCAACCGCTATGCCTGTAAACACCGCCATAGATATAGCTACCAAAAATGGTTTTGAGGCTTTTAATATAAAAGCTGGTATTATAAAAGAAGGTTATGACGCTGATATACTTATAATAAACCCGAACGAAGATATATCAAATATCCCTATTTACAATGAGAAAGCACTACTTCTTTACTCTTTAAACGAAAGTTCGGTAGAAACTACTATAGCAAGGGGCAAAGTGTTATATCATAAAGGGGAGTTTAGAACTATAGACATAGAAAAACTCAAATTCAACGTAAATCGCTGGAAAGAAAAAATCCAAAGCGCTTTGGCATGAATGTCGTATACCTTGGTATAGGAAGTAACTTGGGTGATAGAATTTCTTATCTAATAAAAGCCTTAGACAGGTTAAAAGAGATATCTTATGTAGAAAAAATATCTTTTGTGTATGAAAGTTTGCCCTTTGGTATGGAAAATCAGCCAAAATTTTTAAACTTTGTAGCAAAAATTCAAACTAATTTAGGTGATTTTGAGCTTTTAAAAACTATAAAACAAATAGAAAAAGATTTAGGAAGACAAGAAAGACCAAGATGGCATCCAAGAGAAATAGATATAGATATATTACTTTTCAATAAGAACATCATACTCACAAAACCTTTAGAAGTTCCGCATCCATATCTTTTAGAAAGAGATTTTTTTTATTATCCTCTGTTAGAAATAGACCCTGAGGTATATCATCCATTAAAAAGGGCAAAGATAAAAGATATAAACACAAAACCTATAAACAGGTTGGAGTTTTTCTCTGGGCTTTATATATAAACTATATTACAAACTGATTTATACCCCTAGAATCCACAAGCACTTCTAAGTTTCCATCTTTAAAGGTATAAGCTACGCCTTTTAGCTTGTCTATTATTATAAGCCTTACCCATTCGTTAACCACTAGTTTTAAAGCCTCTTTTACCTCTTGGGCAGCTTCTAAGACTTTTTCGGCAGGTGCTTCTATAAAGGTTAAAAGCCTTATGGGTTCATGATAAGGTATCCCGTCGTGATAGACAGTTTGATAAGGAAGGCCTGTCCTTAGATCACCGTAGTTTCCTGTCCAAACACCTACTTTTGCCACTACGTTGTGGTATACTTTAGACCCAGCTCCAAGCCTGTCGTTGTCTGTAGTAGAAAAATAATGTTCCATATTTATCCATTCGCCTATTATGAATGGCCCTGAAAGGATGTTTTTGAGGATTTTGTTGTCTTTGTCTATCTCCCAAACGTAAGATTGCATGAAAAATCTATTTTTTAGAGCTATATTTTGGGTGCTGGAACGCTTTCCTACATAAACCCCCATATTTTTTGAAAGTCCCCACTCTGGTCTTGTTTCAGACCAGTCTATAGCCCTAACAGGTATTCTATCGCCAGAACCTGCATAGGGAAGTGTTTTTGCCCTTTCTTCCCTTGTTTTTTGAGATGCTATTTTAAAATCTTTTACTATTTTATCAAATAACGCTCTATCTTTTTGAGGTATAACTTCTGTATCGTAGAAAGTTATCTCGTCGGTGGTAGTGTTGTGTATGCCTGGTATAAATATTGTATCTTCTGGTATTTTGATACCAACTTTCTCTAAACCTTTTCTTATTTGGTTTTTGTTTGCTATATTTGCCAGTATTCTAACGTTTGGAAGTCCGTTGTTACCACCACAAGCACCACAATCAAGGGCAGATTCAAAAGGATTGTTATCGGAAGTGCTTCCATGAGCTATCAAAAGTACAAACTTTGGTATGTTTTCTGTAAGTCCTATAAGTTTTAAAAAGTTTTCTACAAGTTTTATCTGTTCTTCTTCTGTATAGCCTACGTTTGAAAGTCTAATCTTTTCCAGTTCGAAGCTTTCTTTGTTTATATTGTATTTTGTTTTTAAAATCTCTAAAATACGTTCATCTATACCTTTGGTGTTTCCATTTATAATTGCTTCAAATAAATCTTTGGCTTTTTTATCGTTTATATGTTTTTTGAACTCTTGATGATAAGCTTCTTGAATCTTTTGTATAAAAAACTTTTTTGCATAAAACTCTATTTCTTCTTCACTTAGTTTGTCTATTGTAAAACGTGTTTTTGGTTTTTTGGCTTTTATAAAGGATAAAATCTTTAGTGTAAAATCTGGAAAAAGGGTTTTGCCAAACAAGTTTACACCAAAAATCCATCCCATAGCCTCCACCATAAAAAACGGTGTGTAGGGGTTATTTTTAAGAGATTCTAAGGTCTTTTTAAATGTGTAGTTTATATTGTGCTTTGTCTTATAATCATGGTGCTCGTCTTCTGGAAGCTCAAATATTATTTTTTGAGGTTTTATCAAAGCTGGACATAAATATTGCTCATGGCCTTTGTCAAATTCTATAAAAGCTATTGGAGTACCAAAAAAGCCTGCTACTCCGTAGGTGTTGTAGTTTCCAAGCCTCTCAATATGTCTTCTTATGGCCTCAGATCTTACATCTATACAAAAAACGGCGCTTGCCAATATATCCCTTTGAATTTTTTCGTTAGATTGCAAAAAATCTATAGTGTACTCTTTTATATATGAATCTTCTAAAGACTTAAGCCATATGTATCCTTCCTCTTCTTTTAACTTTTCTATTAGAAATGCAAAATCCGTTATATCTTTTTGTTTATCAAGGTGTAGTAAAAGTTCGTTTGCTATGTTTTGAATACGGTAAGCCTCTAAAAACACCTCTTCTGAAAGATAGTCGCTTAAAATAGCTTTTGGGCTATCTTTTTCTTCTAATCTATCTATATATTTTGATGGAAGTATGTTTTTGGCTTTTAAAAGCTTCAAAACAAAAATCGTTTTATTTTGCTCAAAAGCCTTTTGAAGTTCTACAAAATTTGATATAGGATAACGGTTTAGATACTTTTTCTCATAATGAAGCCTTACGGCTAAATATTCAAGCAAAGATGCTGGGTGTATTTGCTGGAAATAATAATCCTCGTTGTCTTCTCTATATTTTATAAAAGCTGCCCATCCAAAATCTTTTAAAAGATGATTTAGTATATATCTTTCAACATTTTTTGGAGAGAGCTCATGTAGTA
>Ga0078972_1016291_pt1 | contig 11059 bp, 7 predicted proteins | sample YelNatPaOPGAMG01_FD_67568 | JGI IMG/M metagenome (GOLD analysis project Ga0078972, IMG submission 67568) | Hot spring thermophilic microbial communities from Obsidian Pool, Yellowstone National Park, USA - OP-RAMG-01 (SPADES assembly) (version 2) | ecosystem: Environmental > Aquatic > Thermal...
GGCTCTTGCTGCCGTAGTGGTTCTTGCGGCCCACGACCACGCCGCGCAGGGCGCGCTCGGCGCCGTTGTTGTCCAGGGGGATGGCGCCGTTCTCCAGGAAGGCGGTCAGGCCGGTCCACAGAGCCCCCGCGCGCATCATTGGGGCGCGCAGCTGCCTCCTGGCAGGTGGAGCTTCAGGCCCGCGCGAAGTGCACACTCCATGCACTAAGGGGGACCATGATCTGTTCTGGTTGCCCTGGAAAGCAGGCTTATCCTGCTTTATGATGAGCGCAACCAGCCGATGGGAGTGCGGATGGGCCGAGAAGATCAAGGCAGTGGCTTACCGGTCCCGACCCAGCTCGCGGACCAAGGTCGCCGTGCCCTGCCCGCTGAGGGTGCACCGGTGGCCTCGCCCTCCGAGCGTGGCCTCTCCTCTTCCGGTGAAAAAACGGCCTCCAAGCGGCAGGGGAGGGCGCTGGTAACGACGCCATCCCAAGCCAGACCGAGGCTGCTTAGTCCGGTGCCCCCGGATTCTTCCCGAGAAAGGCTTACCGCGCGGCACTCGGTCTTCAGCCCGCGCCTGGAGCTTTTCGAGCTCAGGCCGCTGGAAAGAACGGGGGAGGAGCTGGGCCTCGCCGACACCCTGATGGTCATCCAGCGCTGGCGGGAGGCTCTTCTCAGCCTCTCCAACGGCCTCCCCGAAAAACTCCGGGAAACGCTGAGCGGCCACACCCCCGAAGGCAGGCCGCTGGAGGGGCCCCACCTCGCCCTCTTCCCCCTGGCCGCCGTGGGCTTCCCCTCCTCCGGCGGCCGGCTCCTGGGCCTGGGAGCCGCCCTTCCGGACGGCCTTGCCCCGGAGGAACGCCGCCGCCTCGTTCAGCTTCTGGAGCGCGTAGAGGAGCTTCTTCTCGGCCCCCGCGGGGCGTGGCGGGTCACCGGCCGCCGGGAGGCGCCCCCCAGAGGGCCTCTCCGTTCCGCCGCCTGGACCCTTCACCCCCACGGCGCCACCCGCTGGTCCACCGTCACCCCCATCGTCTTTGACCGCCACTCCAAGGCCAAAACCCCCCTCGCCCGCCGCCTCGAGGAAGAAGAAAGCCTCGTGGCGGGATGCCAGGCCATCGGCCTTCCGGCGCCGCGCCAGGCCCTGGTGACCCCCGTCTCCGCGCACCTCGGCGTCCCGCCCGCCCACCTCTTTCCCTTCCTCCGGCGCAAGGACGGCAGCCCGCGCCGCCACGCCCACGCCATTCTGGTCTTCGACGAACCCGTGACGGGGCCGGTCCTCCTCGGCGCCGGCCGCTACCGCGGCTACGGCCTCTGCAAACCCATGGATACGGAGGGATCATGATGAAAAAAGGAGCCTTGAAACATGGCGGCAACTGACCCCAAGGAATATCTTGCCCAGGTGCTGGAGCTACCTCCAAACCAAACCCCCTTTCCCTGGCAGGTGCGCCTCCTGGAGGAATTCCTGCAGGGCAGCATCCCAAAAGCCCTCGGCATCCCGACGGGGCTGGGGAAAACATCCGTAATGGCCATCTGGCTCTTGGCAAGGGCCTATGGCGCAAACCTTCCACGACGTTTGGTCTACGTTGTTGACCGCCGGGCCGTGGTGGACCAGGCGACGGAGGTGGCTCTCTCCCTTCGCGCTTTTGTGGAGAAGAGCCCCGAACTAAAAGGCAAGCTTGGGCTAAACGGCCGTCCGTTACCCATTTCCACCCTGCGCGGGCAGTTTGTGGACAACCGGGAGTGGCTCGAAGATCCGGCGGCTTCTGCGATCATCGTGGGCACGGTAGACATGATCGGGTCGCGGCTTCTGTTCGAGGGCTATGGCGTTTCGCGGAAGATGCGGCCGTACCACGCGGGCCTTCTGGGTGTGGATGCGCTGGTTGTCCTCGACGAAGCCCACCTTGTGCCACCGTTCGAGCACCTCCTGCGTGGCATCGCGCGGGAATCTTCTCTTCGGCTCCGCGGCGCGGGTTGCGTTCCCCCGTTCCGCTTGCTCGCGCTCTCGGCCACCGGTCGCACGCAAAGCAGTAATATAGTTGGCCTGACGGATCAGGACGACAAGCACAATATCGTCAAGAAGCGGCTGAACGCGAGCAAATCCCTACGGATCGAAACACTCGATACGGACGCCAAGCTCGAGGAGGCGCTGGCGAAGCACGCTTGGGAACTCAGCGGCCAGGGAACCCAGGCGGTGCGTGTCCTCGTCTATTCCGACAGCCGCGACATCGCCCAAAAGGCCAAAGAAGCGGTCGAGAAGCTCGCGAAGGGTGACCAGAAGCAGGGCAAACCCGCGGTCGAGATCGAGACCGAGCTCTTCGTGGGTGGCCGCCGCGTGTTCGAGCGCGAGGAGGCCAAGAAGCGATTGGAGAGCCTCGGGTTCATCGCCGGGAGCACAATCAAACGCAGTTGCCCGGTGTTCCTCTTCGCCACGTCCGCCGGCGAAGTCGGCGTGGACCTCGATGCGGACCACATGGTGTGCGACCTGGTCCCGTGGGAGCGGATGGTCCAGCGCCTCGGCCGCGTGAACCGGCGCGGCGACGGGAAGGCGACCGTTGTGGTCATCCCGGGACCCGAGCCGAAGAACATCCAGGTGTTGCTCGCAATAAGCTTGGACCAGCTCACGGGCAAAGAGCGCAAAAGCGTTGACGAGGTCATGCGGATAAGAGCGGCGCGGAGCGCCCTGGAACAACTTCCAAGTAATGGTCACGGAGTGTTTGATGCCAGCCCCGGTGCCGTGCAGGATCTCATGAGCCAGGCCCAGGATAATTCCAATTTGAAGGAGACCCTCGAAAAGGCGATAACGCCCGAGCCGCTTCGTCCCGCACTGACGCGGCCGCTCGTCGAAGCCTGGTCCATGACCTCCCTCGAAGAGCACACGGGCCGGCCTGCCATCCAGCCGTGGTTGCGAGGCTGGGTCGAGGATGATCCCCCCCAGACGGCGGTGGTCTGGCGAACGTACCTTCCGGTTCGCGCGGGCGGCCCGGTGCCGCGAAAGAGGGAGATAGAAGCCTTCTTCGAGGCCGCACCCGTGCATACGAGCGAAATCTTGGAAACCGAGACCTTTCGCGTCGTCAAGTGGATCGCCGCTTGCGCCGAGCGCCTGCCGAAGCAGCAGGCGGGGCAGGAAAGCGCCGGGGAAGGGCAACGTCTCCGTAAGGAGGAGGTGGTGGCCTTCGCACTCGATCCCGACGGGGGGCTGCGAAAGTCCTTCACGCTTGCGGAGCTCTATCCACGCGAAGACAAGAAAGGCAAGGAGGAGTTCAGGAGGCTGCTTGCAGGAACCACGCTGATCCTCGACGCGCGCCTCGCGGGATTGACGGACGGTCTGCTGAACAAAGATGAAGCGGTTTCTCCTCGCACCGCCGACGACGGGCAGGATTGGCTCGGTGAGGGCGGGGCCGGCTTCCGCGTACGGAGCGTCGAGGCGCCGGCGGTCCTTCCGCGGGACAGGGACTGGCGCGAGCGATTCCGCTTCGCGTCGGCCGTGACGGAGGACGGGGTGGCGACTCACTGGCTTATTGTTGAGAAGTGGCGGCATGACGCGGCGACCGAAGAGGACCGCTCGGCGGCGAATCCGCAGCTTCTCGATGAGCACCGGTCGTGGACAGAGGACCGCGCTCGCCATCTGGCGACGGCGCTCGGTCTCGACGACGCGCTCGCGGATGTGCTTGCCCTTGCGGCACGCCACCACGACAAAGGCAAGCGCACGAACCGATGGCAGCGCGCGTTCCATGCGCCGAAGGACGGCATCTACGCAAAGACCAAGGGGCCCATTGACTATCACTTGCTCGACGGCTACCGGCACGAGCTCGGCTCGCTCCTTGAGGTCGAGAACGACGAGGGGATCCGTAACCTCTCCGACGAACACCGTGACCTTGTGCTCCACCTGATCGCGGCGCACCATGGGTTCGCGCGCCCGGTGATCGGCACGAGCGGCTGCGACAACGCGCCACCGTCCATACTCGAGGATAAAGCGGCCGAGATCGCGCTGCGCTTCGCCCGCTTACAAAACCGCTGGGGTCCCTGGGGTCTGGCATGGCTGGAAGCAATCCTGCGCGCCGCCGACCAACAGGCTTCGCGCGACAACGAATCCCGGAAGGCCAACCAAGGAGAGGCATAATGGCGCAAACTTCGATTCCCGTCGATCTCTTCAACCCTGGCCAGGTATTCGCCTGCATGGGCTTGCTAGAAGCAGCCGATATCCTGCTCGGAAACGCAGAAGGCCGATTTGATTGGGAATCAGGTAACGAGACCTTCATCGTGCGAGCAGATGGAAACGAGCACCCTGTTGGCGCAGCCCTGTCTTTTCTTAAAAGCGCAGCCGTAAAGTGGCTTAGTCCGTGCCTTGACCTTAAGGAAAGAGACGGCGGCGACACAAAGGTTGTTCCAGGAATATCGGCCTCCGGCGATCCCAAGGCACCAGACCTACCCGGATTTCTCCGGGGCCGGCTTGGCAGCGCGGGGTTCAAAATTCCATTTGGTTTCTGGGCGGATGGTTCGGGACGATTTGCAATAACTTTCAAAAAGTCCACCAACGGCGCTTCGTCATACGTTCGGTTCCAGAACGCCTTGAACGCAATTAAAGAACTGAATACAGCACAGGCGGTGTTGGACCCATTCGGCCAAGAGGCTCGGACGGAATCCCTGTTTCGATTGGATCCTCGAGGAATGATTGTTCCGATTCATGGCGGCTTTTCGCCTGACATTCTGCGCAAAGGCCAAAGAGGTGGGCTCGACATCAGGGTGGCCACCTATCCGATGTGCGAGCTGCTGGCAGTCCTCGGCTTGGAGCACGCGAGGCCAAAAAGATTGGCCGCCAATCTTTTTGGTTACTGGGTCTGGGGCTGCATGCTACCACCAATGCTTGCGCGTGCTGCCCTCGGGGGAAATCTTGGCTTTGGGGGCATCCGGCGTTTCGTCGTTGAACATGAGGAGACCAAGAAAGGCGGCGACAGGAAAATGAACCACGTGAAGGAGGAACTTGAAGATGGACAGCATACCAATGGAAGCGATGGACAAGTGGGCTACGGAAGCTGACGGTCCGGTGGCGCTGCGCCTGAAGCAGACGCTCTTGCCGGTGGAGGAAAGCAGGATCATTTTTCCTCCGACCTACGCCGACATCGGCTACAACATCGACACCCTCTCGGACGGTACCCGCGTGGCCACGATCGACAGCGTAGGGTCGCAGGCCAATCGTCTCGAGCCGATCTTCAAGTCGGAATCGAAGGACCCGGAGCATTGGCTCGTCCCGCAGATCGAGATCGTCCTCCGCAAGGAGGACTGCGGCGAGTGCGAGGCGTGCAGGAAGAACGCGGCGCAAGCGGAAGGCAAAAGTGCAAAGAAGGACGCGTGCAAGCAGCCGCGCGAAGTGACACGGTCCCTGCTCGATCTTGCGCACCGTGCCGCGGATGCGGTCGTGCAGTCCTCCCCCACGCTCCTCAAGCTCATCGCAGCTGCCTTCAAGAAGCTTCAGCAAGGAGATGCGGGTCCGCTCTGCGCCATCGCCCCGACGTCGCTCGTCTTCGGAGTCTGGGACTCGCGCGGTGACACGGGCGAGAAGCGACCGCGGCTTGTGCGCTCGATCATCCGCGCCTGGAACGTCGAGCCGCTCCACGCGGCGGCGCAGTTCAACTCCGTCTGGAAGCTGCTCAACGAGGAACAGCAAGAGGAGCTGGAGAAGGCGGTCAAGGACAAAGACAAGGCGAGCAAGCTGTCAACCGCTGGCTTGAAGGACGCGCCGGCCATATTTCGAAAAGTCAGCACGGCCGCGGCAAAGTACATGCAGGAGTTTGGCGACGGGTCGCCGAACCCGGAACGTCGAGTCCTCGGCGGTGTTCGGGTCAATGGCCGGATCGAGCGCGAGGTGACGGTGAACCTCGTAGCGCTCCGCGGGCTGCGCGGCGCGAACAACGACGAGACGCTCGCGATCCGGAAGTACCTGCTCGGCCTCTCGCTCATGGCCGCAACCGCCGACATCGAGCTTTTCCTGCGAGAAGGGTGTCTGCTGCACTACGCCGAGAATGGCGACGCGTGGTACCAGGTGCCCCGGCGGGGGGAGCCGACGACCATCACGCTCGACTCCGCGATGGTCACGAACTACGCCAAGACGGCCGCCAAGCACTTCCGCTCAAGGTGGCCGAAGGGCGACAACCTCAAGCACGAGTTCAACCTCGCCGAGGCCAAGAAGCTGCTCGCCAAGAAGACCGCCGAGGAGGAGCCCGCGCAGGCGGGGCAGCCTGGATGAGCGCACTCGTCCTTTACGTTCGCATGCACGACGGGCGCTATCACGGATGGGGAGATTGGCCCCCTTCTCCCGCCCGTTTGTTTCAGGCACTCGTCGCAGGTTGCGGCCTCCGCGGGCCGATTAAGCCTACCGAGAAGGAAGCGCGCGAGTGGCTTGAGCGGCAGAAGCCGCCTCATCCGGAAGTTCCGGAGGATTGTGCTGTGTCTGGAAAGGAAGCGCTCGAGTGGCTTGAGCGGCAGAAGCCGCCGCTCATAGGAGCGCCGTTTTCCAGACGCGCAAAGCGCAGCGTGCTTCTCTACATGCCGAACAACGACACCGACGCCATCGGGGGCGATCCAGCGAAAATGGCGAAAATCCGGACCGCCACGAAAGTCTTCCAACCGTACTTCTTCGACGCGAGGGTTCCATTCGTCTACGCGTGGCCGCTCGCGGGTGCTCCCAACGATGAGAAGCACGCCCGCGCAATCTGCGCGCTCGCAGAACGCCTCTACCAATTCGGGCGAGGCATCGACATGGCCTGGAGTTGGGGTGAGGTGCTCAAAGAGGATGCCCTCGAGGATCTTCTGGCTACCTATTCCGGTTGCCTCTACCGTTCCGCGGCAGGTCGAGGTGGGCGGTCTCTCTTGTGTCCCCGCCCCGGATCGCTGGAAAGTCTCACGCAACGCCATGCCGCTTTCGGAAAGCGGTTTAGGTATAGCCAACAGGGCAACTCTGTAGAGGCAGTTTTTCGAAAGCCACCTCCCCCGCGATTTCGGGCCGTTGCTTATGAAAGTCCTCCTTCCCGCCAGTTATTCGAATTCAGAGCCCCTACCCCTGAAGGAGGCTTCACCGCGTGGCCGCTGGAAAAAGCTTCTTTGCTTGCGGTTCGCCTTCGTGACGCTGCCGTCCAGCGCCTCAAGGAGGCAAAACCTGACCAGAGCGCAGATATCGACCGCGCCTTGATCGGCCGCAAACCCGATGGTAGCAACGGCTGCCCGCCGGAGGACCGGGTTCGAATCATTCCCTTGCCCTCCATTGGACACTTCCACGCTGACCGCCAAATCCGGCGGGTCCTCGTCGAAGTGCCCGGAACGTGCCCGCTCCGTGCGGATGACGTTTTTTGGGCCTTTTCCGGCCTTGAAGTGATCGACATGGCAACGGGCGAGATCCAGGCGGCCTTGATTCGAAAAGACGATGATGGGTTCTTGCGTCACTTCGGGCTGGAAGAGGCCACGGCCTACCGCTTATGGAGAACGGTAACGCCTGCCGCGCTTCCCGCTTTCGCTGGGCGTCGCAGGAGGCAGACGGGCCTGGACCCTGCAAGAAAGCTAGCAATTGCTGCAGTTGCAGTGTTCCATGCCCTCCGGCATGCTGGCGTCAGGACGAAAGTAAAGACCATGAAGCTCCAGCCGGAACCTTTCGAATTCCATGGCTCGCGAGCCGAATCTTTCGCGGAAGGGACACGTTTCCCTGAGTCCCGCTTGTGGCATATCGAAATCCAATTCTGTCAGGCCGTGCTGGGCCCGCTGCTAATTGGCGATGGACGGTTTCTTGGCTTGGGATTGATGGCGCCGGTTAATTCGCAAGCGCTTCCCCCAGACCAATACCCTTGCGGCGATTCAGAAGGTAAGGGAGAGCCGGTAGAGAACGTTCCTTATTCAGAGCCTACCGCCACATGATGCCGAGGCCGCTGGCTGCCCCTCGCCCGAGGCCATTGCTTTCGCTTGCGCCTTTGCCCTTTCATCCTGCGCACGCAAAGGGAAATGAGGGCACGGCCCTGGGCAGAAGGAGAAAAGTCGTCCCCTGGGCCAGATGTTCGGGACGTTCCAGCCCAGCATTCACAATCCTCCGCAGGCCTGGGATGTCCTGTCGGCCTGCCTTTTCGGCAAGGGAGATTCTTTCGGTGGCCTCTTTCTCTCGGTCAACCGGACCTAGGGAGACGAGAAGCTGGCGGTCATCCACCGGAAGACCCTCTTGCTGGCAGGGATGGTTCTATTGAAGCCGTAATAACGAAGCGGTAGCAGGAGATGGCAGAAGATGCGCCAACCCGACGGCAACCAGGCCCCGCCGTCCGTTCCCGAACTTATTCCCGCTCGCATGCTCAACGAGTTCGCGTACTGCCCGCGCTTGGCGTACCTCATGTGGGTGCAGGGGGAATGGGCGGATAACCTGGAGACGGTGGAGGGCCGTCACGTCCACCGGAAGGCGGATGAGCCGGAAGGCCCCCGGGCCGAGGTCCATACCCGCTCCCTGCACCTCTCCAGCGAGACCCTGGGCCTGACGGCCGTGGTGGACGTGGTGGAACGCGAGGGCAACCGCGTGCGGCCAGTGGAGTACAAGCGCGGCAAGACGCCGCTCCTGCCCGAGGGCGCTTACGAACCCGAGCGCGTCCAGCTTTGCGCCCAGGGCCTTCTCCTGCGTGAGCGCGGCTATGAGTGTCACGAGGGCCTCGTCTACTATGCCGCCTCGCACGAACGCGTGCGCATCCGCTTCACGCCCGAGCTGGAGGCCCGCACGCTCGAACTGCTCGATCAGATGCGCCGGCGCCTCAACGACGGCGCCATTCCTGAGCCCCTGGAGGACAGCCCAAAATGCCCGCACTGCTCGCTCGTCGGCATCTGCCTGCCTGAGGAGGTCCGGTTTCTCACCCGAGCTGGCAGCGTCCGCCCCATCGCTGTGGCCGACCCCGCACTCTACCCCTTCGTGGTCCAGGAGCCGGGCGCCACCATCCGCGTGGACCACGAGCGTCTCGTGGCTGAGGCCAAGGGGAAGGAGCTGGCCAGCGCCGGCTTCGAGCGCGTCTCCCAGGTCGTGGTCATGGGCATCGTCCACGTCACCACCGCCGCCCTCCAGCAGTGCATGTCGCGCGGCGTGCCCGTGGTTTTCCTCAGTGGCTCTGGCTGGTTCTATGGGATGACCCGCGGCCTCTCCCATAAGAACGTGGAGCTCAGGGCCCGCCAGTTTGCCGCTGCCTCGGACGGCCGGTTTGCTCTCGCCCTCGCCAAGAGTCTCGTGGCCGCCAAGATCGCCAACGCCCGCGTGCTCTTGCGCCGCAACGGTGAGCCTTCGCAGGATCTACTCGACGCCATGGCCTCGGCGGCCCGGCAGGCCGACGAGGCGGACAACGCCGAGAGCCTCCTGGCCATCGAGGGGCAGGGCGCCCGCCTCTACTTTTCCGCCTTCGCCACCATGCTCAAGGAGGGCAAGACCCTCGGGGATCGCTTCGACTTCGAGGCCCGCCACCGGCGTCCGCCCACCGATCCCGTCAACGCCTTGCTCTCCTTCGCTTATACTCTTCTCACGAAAGAGTGGACGGTTATTCTGGAAGCCGTCGGCTTCGACCCGATGATGGGGTACTACCACAAGCCGCGCTACGGCCGCCCTGCCCTGGCGCTCGACCTCATGGAGCCCTTCCGCTCCGTCATCGGTGACAGCGTCGTCATCTCAGCCCTCAACAACGGCGAGGTCGGCACCGGCGACTTCTATGAGCGGGAAGGCGCCGTGCTCCTCAAGCCCGAGGCCCGCAAGCGCTTCGTGGGCGCCTACGAGCGGCGCCTCATGCAGGAGATTCAGCACCCCCTCTTCGGCTACGCTGCCACCTACCGGCGGATCTTCGAGATCCAGGCGCGCCTGCTGGGCAGGCTTCTGTTCGGGGAGATCCCCGCCTATCCGGCCTTCAGGGTCCGCTGACGAGGCAGAGAGATGGACACGCACTGCTACGTGGTCACGTACGACATAGGCGATCCCAAGCGCTGGAAGCGGCTCTTCAACCTCATGAAGTCCCTCGGCGAGCACGTGCAGCTCAGCGTCTTCCGGTGCGATCTCGAACCCATGCAGGTGGTCAGGCTGAAAGGCCACATCGAGGAGATCATCAAGCACGACGAGGACCAGGTGATACTCATGGACCTGGGCCCCAGCACGGCGACGGTGCTCCAGGAGATTCAGGTCATCGGGCGGCCGAAGGTCTTTCGGCTGCCAGGTCCAACCGTTGCATGAGGCAGAGGGAGGTTGTACGTTGGGAGAGGCTATGCGGACCGGGTGCGAGCGGTGTTGCGGGGAAGAAGGGCCGCTGAGCGCTCGCGGCCACCAAACCGCCGCCGGAAGAGGCTCTTTGAAAATTCGGAACGCATGCCTGGAAGTCAGATCCAGGGATGGACTCGCACCCCTCGCAAAGGGCCGCCGGAATGCCCTGCCGACGAGGCGCCCAATGCGAGCGGTTTCCATCCTCGAAAGAGGATGGCCCCATTGAAGCACAACCGTTCGGTTTGCACCCTGAATGGATACACTCAGTTTCCATCCTCGAAAGAGGATGGCCCCATTGAAGCATTTATTCCTGCTGATGTTGTATAACAGAAAAAGGAGGGTTTCCATCCTCGAAAGAGGGTGGCCCCATTGAAGCTCCGGGCCAGGCCCTATAAAACCAAGGAGGGTGCCTCCGTTTCCATCCTCGAAAGAGGATGGCCCCATTGAAGCGGCGTTTTCGGGGCAGATGGTGCTCATGGATCGCCTCGTTTCCATCCTCGAAAGAGGATGGCCCCATTGAAGCGAAAACTAGGCAGTTTGCCCGAACCTGTTACCCGTAGTTTCCATCCTCGAAAGAGGATGGCCCCATTGAAGCCAGCATATAGATAGATTAGCCCGCCCCGCCGGAGCACGTTTCCATCCTCGAAAGAGGATGGCCCCATTGAAGCTTGAAGTCGCCGAAGCTCTTTCCCTCGCGGAGGTTGCGTTTCCATCCTCGAAAGAGGATGGCCCCATTGAAGCTCTGCTTGGCGGAGAGCACGCTTAGTGAGGTTCGTCAGTTTCCATCCTCGAAAGAGGATGGCCCCATTGAAGCTCCCCGCTCCCGCGCGG
>Ga0078972_1016292_pt1 | contig 11058 bp, 4 predicted proteins | sample YelNatPaOPGAMG01_FD_67568 | JGI IMG/M metagenome (GOLD analysis project Ga0078972, IMG submission 67568) | Hot spring thermophilic microbial communities from Obsidian Pool, Yellowstone National Park, USA - OP-RAMG-01 (SPADES assembly) (version 2) | ecosystem: Environmental > Aquatic > Thermal...
GGCCTGGGTAAGACCGTTGAGGCCGGTCTGGTCGCGCGCGAGCTTTTGCTGCGGCGCCGGATCGATTTCATCCTCATCGCGGCCCCGCCCGCTATGACGATCCAGTGGAAGGACGAACTGGCAGCGAAATTCGGGCTTTCGTTCGAAATCATCGACAGGGAGCGGATAGGCGAGATGCGCCGGCTTCGGGGCTTTTCCGTGAATCCATGGGCGACCGGCTCGCGATTCATCGTCTCGCACCGTCTCCTCACCGATGAGGTTTATGCGGCTGGACTGCGTGACGTGCTTGGCGAGTTTCGTGCCCGTGCGCTATTCGTTTTGGACGAGGCGCATCACGCAGCGCCCGCGGCGGGCATTCGCTACGCTATCTCAAGCCAGCTCACGAAGGCGGTTCGTGAACTCGGCGAGCGGTTCGAGCACCGCCTTTTCCTGACAGCCACGCCACACAATGGGCACTCGAACAGCTTCTCGGCTTTGCTTGAGATGCTTGATCCCCAGCGCTTCACACGGGGCGTCGAGGTTCGCCCAAAGGATCTTGAGCCCGTCATGGTCCGGCGGCTTAAGGCCGATCTTCGGCGCCTTGGCGAGGCGTTCCCGGAGCGGATCATCGAGGCGGTTCGAATCGACGGTCTGCCGGAGGACACGCCTGAACTCGCACTCGCCCGGCAGCTTGCCGCCTACGGCGAGATGCGGATGCGGCGCATCGCCAACCTTCCGACCCAAAAGGCGTCGATGGCGAAGCTGGCCTTTGTAGGTCTCCAGCAACGACTGTTGTCATCGGTCGCGGCGTTCGCGCGGACGCTGAAGGTTCATAGGGCGACTTTGCAGCGAATGCTTGATGGTGAAGAAGCCGGCCTGGTTGCTGCCGCCGCGCTCGCGTTTGTGGGCGGCCCAGCGAGCGAAGACAGCGCCGAGCTTGGGCTCGAAGACGAGCGCGCCGAAAAAACTATCGACGCGGATGACGACGCCACGGCCGAGGCCGCTTCAGCCCTTGGCGTTGCCGATGCAGCGAAAGGAGACATGCGCGCAGAGCTTGCCGCGGTCGACGATATGTTGGCCGTAGCAGAGCGGTTCGCGTCGCGGCCCGACGCCCGGGTGCGCTGGTTGACCGACTGGATCAAAGCCAATCTTCTCAGCGGCCAAAACTGGAATCGCCGGCGTCTCATCATTTTCACAGAATACGAAGACACGCGGCGGTGGCTCGAACGACGCCTGCGCGAGGCGGTGTCGGACACGGATCGCGCTGACGATCGAATTGGCGTCTTCACCGGCGCAACTGGATCGGATCGAAGGGAAGATGTGAAACGAGCGTTCAACGCGGATCCCGACGTTGAGCCCTTGCGCATCCTCATTTGCACTGACGCGGCCCGCGAAGGCATCAACCTCCAAAGCTATTGCTCCGACCTGATTCATTTCGATCTACCGTGGAATCCGTCCCGGCTGGAGCAGCGGAACGGGCGCATCGATCGTAAACTTCAGCCGGCGAAACAGGTCATTTGCCGTTACTTCCGCTACGAGCAGCGCGAAGCCGACATCGTATTGGAAGCGCTGGTCCGGAAGACGGAGACCATCCGCGAGCAGCTCGGATCGGTCGGCCAAGTGATTGAAGAGCGCATCGCGAAGCGTCTGGCCGAAGGCGGCATTTTGCGCGGTCAGGGCGCGGCGATCGCTCTGGCCATCGCTGAGGAAAGCGATGCCGAACGGCTCAATCGCGCGCGCGCCGAAATGGACGATGACGAGCGCGCGCGTCACGAACGGTTGCTGAAGGAGCAGGCCGATCTGCGGCGCGCACTCGAACGGTCGCGCGAGCGCGTCGGTGTCGACCCAGAAGATCTTCATCGTGTGGCTGCGGCGGCATTGTCACGCGCCGGGTATGTCCTGGATGACGCCCGGGGGCCGGCGGTCGGCAAGGTGGAAACCTACAGGCTCAATCCCAACGACCCGGCATTCACAAAGGATGCGGGTTGGGACGATGCCTTCGACGATCTGCGGGTGCGACCGCGGAAGCGCGGAGAGCGTCTCGGCGATTGGCGGCGCGATGCGCCGATCCGGTCAATTGCCTTCAGTCCGCCGATCATGGCCGACGGCCGTGACGCCTCGGATGTGGTGCAGGTGCATCTTGAGCACCGCCTGGTCAGACGGCTGCTGTCTCGCTTCCTCAGCCAAGGCTTCCAGTCGAAGCTTTCGCGTGTGTCGGTCATTTACGGGCCGGGCGCGCAGCCTCGTATCGTGCTGATGGGACGCCTGGCGGTCTTTGGCGCGGGCGCAGCCCGGCTGCATGAAGAAGTCATTCCGATTACCGCCATCTGGACGGAGTCAGAACGCGACCACAAGGCGCTCCGACCGCTGGGCGAGAGCGGCGAGGAGAAGACCCTCAATCAGCTCGAAGACGCCCTGCGTGACGCCCGTGAAGCGTCCGGAGCCGCCGTCGCCCGTATCCAGGCTCTCGTCGCTAAGGATATCGCCGACCTTGTCCCGGCCTTGGAAAAGATTGCCTCACAGCGACTGACGACGGTTACGGCTCAACTACAGAAGCGAGGAGAGGAGGAGGCGCGCTCGCTGTCAGACCTGCTTGAACAGCAGCGGTCACGCATCGCCAAGGCGGCAAAAGAGTTCGATCCAAATCAGCTCACCCTCGATCTCGTGCCCGAGGAGCGGCGCGAGCGAGAAGCTGACCGGCGGCATTGGGAAGGTCGCCTGACGCGCCTTGAACGTGAATTGCGCGATGAACCGAAACGGCTTCGCAATTCCTATGAAGTGCGAGCGCACCGCCTGGAGCCGGTCGGCCTTGTCTATCTCTGGCCGGTATCGGGGTAAGCGCCATGGCTGCGGAAATCTATCGCGATCCCGATCTCGAATGGCTGGACCATGTACCCCCGGTGGGCCTCGTGGTCGCGCCGACGCTCCTCAAGGAATTGGGGTTATTGCCGCTCAGGCAAACGCCAATCGACACCGGCAAGGTTGTCGAGATTATCGGCTCGGAGCTTTCCAAACCTGCGCTCACTGATCCCTGGGCGTTCTTTGAACAGGTTCTGGGCTGGGAAGCGCGCCACGTCGCTGGTGCGCCCGGCGGTCCTGCCATTCCGGACGAACTGCTCGTGGCGCTCCCGGAGCACGGCACCACACTTCGACCGACATGGGCTGTCGCGGAGCTCGGTGACGGTGATCGCCGCTGGCAACTTCTCGTGCGGATCGAGGCGCCAGGAGTCGATCCTGGTGCCCGGAACGCCCTCGACGGCTGGGAGGCCACCCCGCATCAGCGCTTCGAGCGGCTGTTGCGTGACACGGGCGTCTTTGCTGGCCTGCTGATCTCCGAGCGCGACGAACGCAAGGATGGTGAGGTTCGGTACTATCCCGAGTTTCGCCTGATCTATGCGCCGCGCGGCGAAACGTCGGGCCATCAGAGCTTTCCAATCCGGCCCATGGCGGTGGTCGCGGGTCGGCCCATGCTCGGCGGTCTGAAGCTCCTGCTCGATCGGTTTCGGCTGTTCTCGGATGCCGATGATCGGCGACTGCCCGCGCTGCTGAAGCACAGCCGCGACGCCCAGGCTCTGGTTTCAACCGCGCTCGCCGAGCAGGTGCTCGGCGCGCTCCACGAACTTCTCCGCGGGTTGGACGCCGCCGAGCCGGCGCTCGTTCGCGAACTCGCGGCCAGCCGTCCCGATCATCTCTATGAGGGGTTACTGACCGTCCTGATGCGGCTGGTCTTCGTGCTCTACGCAGAAGATCGGGACCTGCTTCCGTCTCGATCCGATGCCCGTGCGCGGGAGATTTACGAGACCAGTTATTCGGTGCGCGGGCTCTACGCGAAGCTCACGGAGGACGCGACGCTCAATCCAGACACCATGGACGAGCGGCGCGGCGGATGGGGTGGTTTGCTAGCGCTGTTTCGCCTGATCCACAAAGGCCACAAGACCGGCTTCGTTCAGGCGCGTGGCGGTAAACTGTTCGATCCGGACGAATTCCCCTTCCTTGAGGGCCGCGCCTCGAAGGATGAGCCAGCCCGGATCCTGGCGGTCTCCGACGGTTGCCTGCTTCGAATCCTCGAAGGGCTGATGACCCTGAAGCTGCGCGGCGCCGAGCGCGAGCGCCTGTCCTACCGGACCCTTGACGTCGAGCAGATCGGCTCGGTTTACGAGACCGTCATGGGCTTCACGGTCGAGGCCGCCGAGAGCCGCGTGCTAGCCATCAAGGCGGGCAAGAACAACAAGACGCCCGTGTTCGTCGCGCTAGACGCCATTCTGGCGAAGAAGGGCAAGGACCGGATCAAGGAACTGAAGGAAAACGTCGGGCGCGCGTTGACGGCGGCGCAGGCTAAGCCGGTCGAGGACGCCAAGAGCGTCGAGGATCTCGTGGCGGCGCTCGATAGCATGGTCGATGAGCGCGGTTCGCCAAAGAAGCGGGTTGCGGCATCAGGAACGCCAATTCTGCAGCCCACCGGTGAGCGTCGGCGGACCGGCAGTCACTATACCCCTAGGTCACTCACCGCGCCGATCGTCAAATATGCACTGGAGCCAGCCTTCGAGCGGCTGGGGCCGGACGCGACACCGGATCAGGTGTTGGAGCTGAAGGTATGTGACCCGGCCATGGGCTCGGGTGCCTTTCTTGTCGAGGCCTGTCGTGCTTTGGGCGAGCGCTTGGTCGCGGCGTGGGCGCGCTGGCCGGAAACGCGGCCGAGCATTCCGCCGGACGAAGATGAGGAGCTCCATGCCCGGCGGCTGGTCGCACAACGCTGCCTATATGGAGTCGATAAAAATCCGCGTGCGGTTGATCTCGCGCGTCTGTCGCTTTGGTTGGCCACTCTGGCTCGTGACCATGAGTTCACGTTCCTCGATCACGCGCTGAAATGCGGAGACAGCTTGGTTGGGCTGACAACGGGGCAGATCGCGGCTGCGAATTGGGACGAATCAAAACCTGGCCTTCCGTTGTTCCGTCAGCTCATTAAAGATCGTGTGGTGGAAGCATTGAGGGCGCGCGCAGAAATCCAGTCGGCGCCCGATGACACGCTGCGTGCTGTCCAAGAGGCTCGGCATCGCACTTTGGAAGGGCGACAAGCGCCGATCCGCACAATGGCCGATGCGGTGATCTCGGCTTTTTTTGCCGCCAACAAACCGAAGGCGCGTGAAAAAAAGCGAGCGGAGGTGGAGAGCTGGATCTCGACCGCCTCGGCTGGAGAATGGGGAAAGCTGAGCGACGCTGCGGCTTCCCTTCGCAATGGGGAGCACTCGGTTCCGCCATTCCATTGGCGAATCGAATACCCGGAGGTGTTTGTCCGTGAAAATGGTGGATTTGATGCGATCGTGGGAAATCCCCCTTTCCTTGGAGGAAAGCGGATATCGAGCGAATTCGGCGATAATTACGCTGAGTGGATTTGCACACAGCACCCGAAATCTAGTCAAAACACAGATTTAGTCGGACATTTTTTTGTTAGATGTTTCGATCTGCTTCGCGAAAAAGGCGCGTTCGGATTGATTGCTACGAACACAATTCGGCAAGGCGACACCCGCGAAGGAAGTTTGGCCGTCATTTTGGGCGCAAATGGACATATTTATTATGCCCGACGGCGCCTTCGGTGGCCTGGAGAAGCGGCTGTTGTTGTGTCAGTAGTCCACATCTTAAGAGGTCCCTGCCGAGCTGCAGTTCTGGACGGCCGGTCTGTGACCAGGATATCTGCGTATCTAGTTGAGGGGGGATATGATTTATCACCCGCTCAATTGAGGGCTAACTCAAAGCGTTCCTTCATTGGTTCTATTATACTAGGAATGGGTTTCACGTTTGATGATGAAAATGCTCATAAGGGGGAAGCATCTAGTATAACTGTAATGAACGATTTGATTAAAGCTGATGATCGCGTATCTGAGAGGATTTATCCATATATCGGCGGAGAGGAAATTAATAATGACCCGCAACACCGCCATCGCAGATTTGTGTTTAATTTGAGCGATCTCAGTGAAAGCGAGGCACTTGTAAAGTTTCCGCAGCTGTTAGAATTAGCTAGACTTAAGGTAAAGCCAAAAAGAGATGCGCTAAAGCGACCTGTATATAGAGATAATTGGTGGCGTTTTGGTGAGCCGCAGGCTGCGCTATATATGGCAGCAAGCGGATCACAGCATGTATTAGCTATTTCGAGGGTGACGCCACATCTTGCTTTCGCAAGACTACCAGTAGGAATGGTTTATGCTGACAGTACAGTTGTGTTGGTGAGGGCAATAGACGGATTGTTTTGTGTTGTGCAGTCGCGCGTACACGAGGCATGGGCTCGCTTTTTTTCATCCTCAATGAAAGATGATCTGCGTTACACGCCATCCGATTGCTTTCGTACTTTTCCCTTTCCACCCAATTCCGATGGCGCTTCCGGTTTGGAGGTAGCTGGCGAGTCGTACCGGTCATTTCGTGCAAGTTTGATGATCGACAGGAGCGAAGGGCTAACCAAAACCTATAACCGCTTCCATACGCGCGGCGAGAACGGCGTCGATATTGGCCGCCTTCGCGCGCTACATTCCACGATGGATACCGTTGTCCTTCGCGCCTACGGCTGGGACGATTTGGCTGACGGAGCTGCAGCAGAATTCATCGAGCAAGACGCAGATGAGGGCAAAACTGCAAAGACCCGCTTGGATTGGCCAGACGAGTTTAGGGATGAGGTCCTCGCCCGCCTCCTCGCCCTAAACGCAGAGCGCGCCACCTCTGAATGCGCTGCCGGCGTCACCGTCGAGACGGAGGATGACGAGACAATAGACGACAACGATGACGACTAACCCTGCGTAACAGTGTTCCGGCCTATTACGGCCGGCGCCACTTGTCCGGATGGCCAACCTTGGTCTGCCGAACGCGCTCGACGAAAACGTCCGCGCCGCGTTGCTGTGCCCAATCAATCGCTTTCGCCTGGGTCGGCAGAACGGCGCTGGCCCGCTCCGAGCCTGGCTTGCGAACCGCGTAATCGCCTTCGCCGGGGCGACGCTCGATGAATGCCCGCTTATCCGTCATCGGATCCTCCATGGGTCAAAGGTCAACCAACTCGACCTCATGACGTAAGATAATCTTGCAATCCGCTATTTGCAAGATTATACCCATCCGGCGGGGAGGCGGACATGACCACGAACTTCATAGGAGCGAGGATTAAGGCGTTGCGCGAGGAGCGAAGGCTCTCGCAGGACGACCTCGCGCGCCTGTTCGGCTTCAAGGACCGCCAGACGGTTTCGGCGATCGAGACCGGCGAACGGCGTGTGACGGCCGAGGAGCTCGTCCTCGCCGTCGAGAAGCTGGGCGCGTCGCTGGAATACTTCACCGATCCCTTCATGCTTGTTGGGGAGGGCCGGTTCTCGTGGCGGCAAACCGATGTCGGCCCGCAGAAGCTGAGCGCCTACGAGCGGAGCGCCGGTCGCTGGATCGCCGCGTTCCGCGCGATCGCGCCTCAGGTCGGCCGATCGGCGCCGCTATTGCGCCGGTCGCTCGGCATCACGCGCCACCAGCGCTTCGAAGAAGCCATGGAGGCCGGAGAGCGCTTTGTCGCCGAATTTCGACTGGGTGACGTGCCGGCGATGCGCCTCGTCGAGGTGATGGAGCGCGAGTTGGGCATCCTCGTGCTGATGGTGGATGCGTTTCAGGGCATTTCGGGTGCCGCCTGTCGCCTGCCGGAACTGGATGTCGTGGTGATCAACCGGCACGAGGTCGAGGGGCGACGTCACTTCGACCTGGCGCACGAGCTTTTCCATATCCTCACGTGGGATGCGATGCCGCCTGAGCATTCCGAGGAGGCGCGGGAGACTGGCGGCAATCGCGTGGAGCAACTGGCCAACAATTTCGCGTCGGCGGTTCTGATGCCAAAGCCGGTGCTCGATCGGTATGGCGATTGGTCGGCGATCGGCGTCGGCGATCTCGCTAGTCGCTTGAACGTTGTTGCGAATGAGCTTCAGGTCACGGCTTCCGCTCTCAAATGGCGGCTCGTCGCCATGGACAGGCTGAAGCCCGCAATCGCGCGGTCGGTTCCAGATGCTGCGCTTCGCAACAATGGACGTGACGCTGTGCCGGCGGCGGTGCCGGCACTGTTTTCGAAACCGTTCATGGAAGTCATCGGCCTCGCCGTCGACGAAGGCCGCGTTTCGGCGCGTCGGGCCGGTGCGCTACTGGACCTGACAGTTGACGATCTGGCTGACCTCTTCACGACGCATGGGGTTTCGTCCCCTGTCGAGCTGTGAGGTCCAATGGCTCGCCACCAGGGACCGGTCCTCATCGATACCAACGCCATCCTGGAGTGTTTCCGGGTCGGATCCTGGCGCGCGCTCTTGAACGGCTACAGCGTCGAGACGGTCGAGGAATGCGTGACAGAGACGCAGACCGGCTTTCAGCGCCGAAGGGCGGAGTTGCAGATCGATGCCGCGCAGCTCGTGGCGTCGCTCAAGGCGGTCCATCCGGTGGAGGATGCGCAGCGCGCCGTTGTGGCGGTTCGAGCGCCCGACATCGCGCTGGACGTCGGCGAGCGGTCTTTGTGGGCGCATGCGCTGACGCGAAGCGACGTGTGGGTTCTGTGCGGGCCGGACAAGGCCAGTATGCGTTTCGGCGTTCGGCTTGGGCTCAAAGATCGGCTGATCGCTCTGGAAGCGCTGCTCGACGATGCAGGGCATCGGCCTAAAGAGGCCTTGAAATTGGCCTACACTACCAAGTGGCTCGAAAAGGTCCTTGGAGAACTGTTTATCTCAGAGGGGCTTGGGCGGTCATGACGAACTCGGTAGATATTCGCGCCCACATCGTGGACGTCTTTCGTCGCGACCTCATCGGCCCGGGGCCGCAGGACGCCGACCTTGCCAGCGAGCGCCTGAACGAAAGCCCAGCACGCTGGTATCTGGCCGGATTTATCGCGCCGGCAGAGGATGCGCTCGCCCTCGACGGCGATGATGACGAGAACGATCCGTCCGCTCAGGAAGAGATGGAAATCGACGTCGAGGAGCCCGATGCAGATGGCGCCGGCGGCGCCGCGACCGACAACGAGGAGCCTGAAGCTCCCAACGCGCGCCGGCGTTTTCTCCCGTCCTCCGTTGGGCTGACGGTACTGCTCGATCCGGATGTGACGTCGATCGAAGCACGCGTTTCCTGGGGTGACTATCGAACCGAACCGCCGCTGCCTGAGGCGATCCTTCTGCCCGAGCCCTTACCCGAAGAGCTTGGCGAGGACGGCAAGCCCAAGCGCGTCGAGCGGCCCATGGTCGAGTGGGTTCGGACCCCGAAAGACCGGGTCGTTGCTCTTCCCATCAAGGACGGCCGTAGCGGCCCGTTTGTCGTGCCGGAGAGCGCGGCCGAACAACGCCGCGGTGGCGGCCTGGTGCTGGAAACCCATTCCCGCTTGTTCAGTTACACCACGCCGGACGGCAAGACTGAGCGCGTCCGTGCCCTAACTGTCTTCCTTGTCAATCGGCGGGCTACCGTTCATCGCTTCTACGCCGATGTCGGCTACGCCTTTCAGGCGCGGCTCGAACTTGTAAGCGAAACGGGGTTCCGTCCGCGTCGCGACCTTTCAGGCTATCGCGCCCAGGATTGGGACCTGCGGATTGCCGATCTGCACTATCGCGACATGCGTGAATGGGCCGTGGGACGAAACGCGGCCGCTGGATGGGACACCTCCGAAGACAGCGCCAACGGCGTGACCCGGGTATGGACCGATCCGTTGCCGTCGGCGGAGGTCGAACGCGTAGCGCCGAACGAGGACGCTGAATTCAAGGCGCAGGTGACGTTCGGTATGGAAGCGCTCGCGCAGTTGGCGGAGGGCGACGGCACCGCCCTTCGCGCCGCCTTGGCCGATCTGCCATCACTCTATGGGATTTGGATCGACGCGGAGCACAGCAAACTCGCAGGCCTTCCTGCCCGTCGACGCGAGACCGGCGAACGCCTTGTTGCCGAGATGGTGACCGCGAAGGACCGGATCGCAAAGGGCATCGAGATTCTATCGACGGACGCAAAAGCCCGCACGGCGTTCCGGTTCATGAATCTTTCCGTATCCATGGCCGCGCGCCGTCGTGTCGCTGGCGCGACAGGCGATCCGAGTGCTCTTGATGAGCCACAGTGGCGGCCGTTTCAGCTCGCCTTCGTGCTGCTCAACATGGCCGGCCTAATCGATCGAACTCATGTCGATCGTGAGACGGCGGACCTGCTGTTTTTTCCAACCGGCGGCGGCAAGACCGAGGCCTATCTCGGCCTCGCGGCCTTGGTGATTGCGCATCGTCGGCTGGGCGGGTCGGGCGTGCTCGGCGCTGGTGTCGCCGTCATCATGCGTTACACCCTGCGCCTTCTGACGCTCGACCAGCTCGCTCGCGCGGCTGGTGTCGTCTGCGCGCTGGAACTGATGCGCACCGACGCCAAGAACGTCGATGAGCGCGGTCGCCGGATGCTCGGTGACTGGCCAATCGAGATCGGTCTGTGGGTCGGCTCCGACGCCTCGCCGAACAAGCTGGGCGGCAAAGGAAAGTCTGACGAGACAACAGCTGTCGGTCGAATTCGGCGCTATCGCAACGGGCGTGACAAGCGTGCGCCGGCCCCGCTCAAGGCTTGTCCGTGGTGCGGAACCGAGTTCACGCCGTCATCGTTTTCCTGCACGCCGAACGAACATGCGCCAACCAATTTGGAAATTCGGTGCGCCAATACCAGCTGTGAGTTCAGCAGGAATCGACCGCTGCCGGTGCTTACGGTTGACGAGCCCATCTACCGGCGTCTTCCGGCGTTTTTGATCGCTACGGTCGACAAGTTCGCAGCGCTGCCCTGGGTGGGTGAGACCGGCGCATTCTTCGGGCACGTTGACCGTTTCGTAGATGGCGTCGGCTTCTATGGGGCGGCTGAGCCGGGCGAAGGCCGACCATTGGGCAACGGATGGTCGCTGGATCCGCCCGATCTTATCATTCAGGACGAATTGCACCTCATCGCCGGTCCACTTGGAACGGTCGCCGGTTTGTATGAAGCGGCGATTGATCAGCTTGCCTCGCGAGGCTCCGGTGACAACCGCGTTCGTCCGAAGATCGTCGCGTCGACCGCCACCGTGAGACGGGCCGCCGATCAAATCGCCGCTCTGTT
>Ga0078972_1016293_pt1 | contig 11057 bp, 10 predicted proteins | sample YelNatPaOPGAMG01_FD_67568 | JGI IMG/M metagenome (GOLD analysis project Ga0078972, IMG submission 67568) | Hot spring thermophilic microbial communities from Obsidian Pool, Yellowstone National Park, USA - OP-RAMG-01 (SPADES assembly) (version 2) | ecosystem: Environmental > Aquatic > Thermal...
CCGGATAGGGTTCCCTTGGACTTGTTCATAACGCCAACCGCCTATCTTAACGTTAAGCGGTATTTAGGGGTTCAAGACGAGGATACGGTGAAGTGGGGTTGGGTTGAACCCTTAAAGGTTTGCGAGAAGATTTTGGAGAGGCTTCACATAGATGTTCGCAGAGTCTATTTTAGCCGTCCTAAAAACTGGGTTCCCAGAAGGCTTCCCGGAGGAGTTGTGGAGGATGAGTGGGGTAGAAGGTTTAAGGTCATCGGTGAATACTATGAGATAGTTCATTACCCTCTAGCGGGGGCGGTGGAGGTGGAAGATGTTGAAGATTACCCTTACCCGGACCCCTACGCGCCTGGGAGAACCGAGGGTTTAAGGAGAAAGGCTAGGGAGTTGTTTGAGAAAACTGGCTACGCCATCATGGGGTTTCCCATGTTGCCTTCCATGGACATGTTTGACCCAGGCCTCTGCTTAATGGGGATGAAAAGCTTCCTCCTTAACCTTAAGTTAAATCCTAGACTTGTGGAAGCCTACATGGATAAAATGTGCGAGCTCCTCATGGGTTTCTATGACAACTTTCTAGGCGAGGTTGGTGAATATATTCAAATAATCTATGGAATGTCGTTAGATTCAGGGCATCAACGGGGCATGTTGCTTTCACCTCAAGATTGGAGGAAAACCTTTAAGCCGAGGCTGAAGAGGCTTTACAGCTACGTTAAGGGGAAAGCGCCGGAGGCTAAAATATTCTTCCATAGCTGCGGAGCCATAAGGCCCATCATAAAGGACCTAATAGAAGTAGGGGTTGACATTCTTAACCCGATTCAACCCCTGGCGGAGGGGATGAACCCCGAATCCCTAAAGGAAGAGTTCGGGGAGAAAATATGTTTTCACGGAGGAATCGATGTTCAACAGGTTATGTCCTCTATAGGAGCGTTGAAGGATGTTGAATATGAGGTTAAGGGGAAAATTAAGGCCCTAGGGCCTGGAGGAGGCTATATCCTCGCCTCATCCCACAACTTGCAACCCGACTCCTCCCCTGAAAAAATAGTAGCCATGTACGACTACGCTTTAAAATATGGCAAATACCCCATAAAAATCAACTAGGGGAGAAGAATACTGGAAAGCTAAAGCATCCTATTGATCTTGGATGTTTCAGGTTGCAGAAAATCGTTTAACGCGATGAATGGTTCAGGGAAGCTAGAGTAGATTGAGCAAGGTAATCATTTCTGGACAGGGTGGACGAACAACACGAATCTCGGTAAAGAGAATTGAAAGACCCCCTAGTAAGTGGGGGTGTTCTCCAATTAATCGGAGATTCGAAGATTCGAGTAAAGGGGATTGAAGGTCATTGAGAGGGTTGTCTTCGAAAAAGTCGTTTATCTTCCTTTCCAAATCATTTCTTTTCAAATCAATGTGATTCTTTAAAGTTGCTTTTAATTGTGATTCTCTTTTAACATGGCAAGTTTGGTGCGGCCGCCGGGATTCGAACCCGGGTCACCGGCGCTCTGCTCGGGTTGGCAGGCCGACGTCTTAGACCAGGCTGGACTACGGCCGCCCATTTAGACTACTCGGTTATTCTTAAAATGTTTTACTGTCAGGGCTTTTAGTAGGTTGGCTTCTATAATCATCTCTACGACGGTTACTTATTGAAATTTTTAACGGTTACCTGATTTGGAAAGGGTCGCTTTCTTCAGCCTCATGGTGGGCTTACCATTTACCCGTTAATGAATGAAACCTTATCGCAGTTAGGTGCTCCGAAAGATGGATTTGGTGCCGAGGGCGTGATTTGAACACGCGATTGGGTCGGATGGAATCCGTCACCCCGGTTTCTTCCGGTGAACAGTCTTCAGCCGGGTGCTCTCCCAGGCTGAGCTACCTCGGCACCTTACTATAAGTAAGTTTCAATACTAGATTAAAGTTTTTTGGCCATATTCGGCTTCACTTCTTAATCCTTTATTTTCTCCAGTATGATTGAGGGGCATACTTTTTTTACGCCCTCTGTTCTTCCGATTTTTTCGGATATTATTTGGGAGAGGTGTTTTCCATCGGTCGCCCAGACCTCGGTCATGATCATGTGGTCGCCTGTAGATGTGGCGACGTACTTAATTTCTGGGATTTGGGAAAGCTTTTCGCAGGCCTCTAAAAGCTTTGTAGGGTCTACATCCAGTCCGATGATGGCGACCGTTTTTAAGCCGATTTTCACAGGGTCCACTATTATGGTGAACTTTTTTATGACGCCCCTTTCCTTTAGCGTAAGGATCCTTTTTCTCACGGTGGCCTCCTTCATCTTAAGAAGCCTCGCGATCTCGGCGTAGGGTAGGCTTGAATCCTTCTCTAAGACTTTTAGAATTTCGAGATCGGTTCGATCGATCATTTTAGATCAAACTTTTATCAGTTTTCATGATTATAAAAGAATTATATGTAGTTTTTTGTGACGTAAAATTAATATATATGTCCTGATTATAAACTTATCGTTCACCAAAGGTTGGTGTAAAAAACGAAGAAAATGACGAGGTCAAATCTGGAAGCCGCCTACTCAGGAGAAAGCCAAGCTCATATGAGATACCTAATTTTCTCCATCAAGGCTGATGAGGAAGGCTTCCCCAACATAGCTAGGTTGTTTAAGGCGATAGCGTTCGCAGAGCAAGTCCACGCGGCCAACCATTACAAAGCTTTAGGAAACCTCGGAACCACTAAGGAGAACCTTCAAGTCGCCATCGACGGCGAAACCTACGAGGTAGAGGAAATGTACCCCTCCTTTAACGCGGTGGCGAAGCTTCAGGAGGAGAAAGGAGCTGAAAGAACCACGAACTGGGCCCTTCAAGCCGAAAAAGTACACGCAGGCCTATATCAAAAAGCCAAACAATCAGTCGCTGAAGGAAGAGATCTCGAGATAGGGAAAATACAAATATGCTTAGAATGCGGATACACCGTGGAAGGAGAAGCCCCCGATAGATGTCCCATATGCGGGGCGCCTAAAAGCAAATTCCTCTCATACTAAAAACGAAGCTGCAACGGTCCAAGACTAAGAGGGAGCGATCAATAGCGCAACACTACAGCGCCATGCTAACCTCTCCACTACCTTTTCCACAAACTCATTGCCGATGCTAACCCCTAAGCGTCAAAAATTTCCTACCCAGCCGGTTAAACCCACCTCAACAGAGTTAGATTCAGCTCAACCCTGCTCGATGGGCCTTTAATGAAGACCAGGCTTCCAAACTGAAATTACATCGGTGTTTACTGGAACTTTCATGTAATTGGAAACCACTTTACATTTGACTCTGAATAAGTGGCATATCGGCTTTTTAATTATCGAACGGTACTCGGTGAGGGTTTCAAAATTGCCTTGACCTTTCGCGATCACTAGGTCTGACGTTCTAAGGGCTTCTTTAAACGCTGGGGAAGAGGTGTCGAGGTGGACGCCTATGCGATCTTCTCCAGTCGAGATTACCTCGCATATATCAGGTAACCCAACCATGCTTGCGTCTTCAACCGTAACGTCGTTTAGGACTGGACTTTGCTTAACCACGGCGACGATCTTGCATTTGAATAGTTGAGTAACCTCCTGTATAAGCAGTTTATCAAGGACGATTTCGCCAGCGTTATCAAGCAAATATATAATTCTTTCAGAGTTTTTAAGCAAAACCAACAGTTCATCTAAATCATTTATAATCGGATCCCGATCTAAACACTTTGCTAAGTTTGATTCGAACTCTTCTAATTTAAAATCGTAGTCTTCAACCTCAAAGTCCATCGCGTTGCCGTATACGGAGGCTTTAAACATCACCTTCAAACGCTCTAAACGATCCAGGTTGTTCACCATTTTCGTAAGCGAAGAGGCAAGCTTTAAAGCCCTTTTATTACACTCCTCTTTAATCGACTTGAATGGATCCGGGTTCCCAGTTACCTCCTTCACGATTCTTGAAACAGTTGTATGCAGCTCAGCGGGCGTCTTTTCCAAGGAATCCACGGCGGAAAGGAACCATAAAGTTTTTCTTAAAATAATTAAGGCTTTTCGTTCATCGTTAGAGGCCTTTTCAGCCATGTCAAGCGCCGCTCTCACGGTGCATGGAATGCATTTAACGCCCGCCTTCATGACGCATCAACTCCTAACCAGCCCATCCCCGATTCAGGTTAGAGGAACTTCATGGAGAATGCGGAATAAACTTAACATTCAAAGCGACTAATATTTAATCACGAAGCTTTTAAATTCTCCCGTTGGGCTTTCCCATTTCACATCCACTTGTGTGACGTGAGCGCCGGGGGGGCCTCTCCGACAGAACTCTATGAGTTTCTCCACTTTCTCTTTCTCACCTTCCACCAAAGCTTCAACTTGGCCATTGGGAAGGTTCCTGACCCAGCCGTTAACGCCGAGTTTAAGCGCCATGGCCTTCGTTTCGTACCTGAAGAAAACGCCTTGCACCCTACCGCTTATATATAAATGAGCCCTAACCAACGCCACTTCACATCGCCCAAAGAGGCCTTCATAAAGCGTTTCATTACGTATGGATTAATAGCATGTAAACACTCTCAGAAGTTATCCCTATTGACTCACTTATTTTTATTTTCTCTTCTTCCTACTCTCAGAGGGAAAATCCCTACGCGTTAGCGTCGAGCTCTTGAAGGTGAATGTTAGAGAGTCGTTAATCGATGCGCTTCAACTTTTCTCACGGGATCCTTCGAATCGGCTTAGATAGTCTTCTATCTTGGACTTTAACATCTGGTATGGGTAAGCTCCCACCAACTTATCCACTAAAATTCCCTTATGGAACACTAACAGGGTTGGGATGCTCATAATTGAGAATTTAGAGGCCGTAGATGGATTTTCATCCACATTAAGCTTCCCAAAGACGATTCTTCCAGCGTATTCTTTAGCGAGCTGATCGATTACCGGGCTGAGAATCCTGCAAGGAGCGCACCATGCCGCCCAGCAATCAACGATGGTTAATCTATGTTTTCCGATGAAATTGGAGAACTCTCTATCCGTTATATCAACTGGTTTGGTGTTTGATTCTTTAGTAGAAGGCCTCTCAGCCATCTCCCTAAGTTTTTTCATCCTAATTCTCAAAAGTTCCGAGTCCTCTTGACCGTTCAAGGCCATTTCGACCACAAGGATCCCCATGACACATAATATAAACTTTTCTCGCCAATTGATTTGCTGAATGAATCATCTTACGCTATGAGAAATTAAATATTAACCGAGCATTGTTAGGCTATTTCCAAAAAATTAACACATTTAAGTCTAAAATGCTCCTTCATTTAACACAACGCGCCTGGGAAATCTTTAAATAACGGCTTGCTTGCTTTTTGCTAGATACTATATGGCGGTGAGAAAACATGAAGGTTTATTTATGTGGAAAATGCAGCAGTTGTCCAGCCTTTGAATTCGATGGCGAAAAAGTGATAATTGGGGAAGAGGGAAACAAAGTAACCTTAAGCAAGGAAGAGTGGAACATTCTAGTCGCCAAAATTAAGTCAAATGAGCTGAAAGCTTTATAGGTCTCTGGCTAGAATCGAGAACTTCTCCCACCTTTTCTACGTCAAAACCCTTTTTCCTTGAAACCGTGGGAAATCCTAATTAATTAGAAGATCGATTAGAAGAATAAATGTTTGATTTTCGCAGATATAGTTAAGTCCTCCGCCACTTTACTCTAAGCGTATCCAGAAATTCATCTGTTATGGGATTTACTTTGATGGTTTTCTGAGCTTTTCCTCTATGTACAGCTACCTCCACAGGTGTGCGTTGATAATCCGAGTACCTCGCAGTTATGCTCGCCGCCAATTCAATCACCTCATCCTTCACGGGTCCCTGTAATAGGGTTATTGGGCTTCCACACCCTAAAGCTTCAAACCACACATCGTTAGGGTCTTTCAAAGATAAGAGTTGTTTATTCTCCTCTTCACTTCTCCCGACTATAACTTTGTTTTCTCCGAACCGGAAATGTCTACCGACCTTCAGCAACGCTATATCCCTGAAGCTTATTTTATTTTGATGTTTGAAGAGGTCCCTGACTTTGGCTGCGAATTCCCTGTAGGTTAACAGGCATCCGCCGGATGGGCATGGATAGTTTCTTATCTCAAACTGCTCCGCCAGCTCTATCTGCTTTTTCCTCGACCTACCCTTTATGTCTAGGAGCTTTGACCTGTCAACCCAACCCCTTTTCTCCGCTTCGGTTTCAGGGAAATGTTTCGCGGACAGAGGTCTAAGTATTTTACCAGCTAACCCAGCTTCCTTTTCGATAATCTCTAAAGCCTCCCTACGCTGGGACATGGGTCTTTCACCCAGAACCTCCCCTGTAAAGATGAAGGCCGCCCCTATCTTATCGGCGTATTCCTTCGCCTTTTTCAACATATAGATCCGACAGTCTATGCATGGATTCATGTATCGACCATAACCATGTTTGGGGTTCTTCACCACTTCCAGGTAATCTTCGTCCACGAACACTTTTTTCAAAGGAATTCCCAGCTTCTCAGCTGTGGACGCCGTTAAACATCCACCCTTACCCTCGCAGAGGCAGAAGGGGGATGCGAAGCTTAACGCCTCCACTTCTATACCTTGCTCAAGCATCAGCTTCACCGCTAATATGCTGTCTAATCCGCCGGAGAACATAGCTAAGGCTTTAACCCTCTCCATGGATTAACCCTCAACTATCAACTTTAAATGGTTCGCAGGGGGTTTATCCTTTCTGGATGTGAATAAACGTTCATTCTCCGTCCCCTCGCGAAGCAGATCAATGTGACTCCTGTGAGGTCGGCGGCGTAAACTCCGGAGGATAATGGAGCCCTCAAGGAGACTGATATGGGAATTCTGCACCTCGCAGCTTTTAAAACGATGTCCGCTGGCTGTCTGCCCGATGTAACAAGCACGGCTCTTTGAAGAGGGGCGTCCTTCATTAAACAGGAGCCGATCGCCTTGTCTACGGCGTTATGTCGGCCCACGTCCTCAGCGAACCCTTCCATGGCTCCATCAATGAATAGGGCGGCTGAGTGCACACCACGCGTAGAGCGGTATGTCACTGACCTCTTAACCAACTCAGCGGCCATACCTAATATGTCTGAGGCCTCAACTCGTTGCTCGAGGGGGAGTGGGCTCATCTTTAACTCCTCGATTACGCGGTGAAAATCGGTTCTAGAGCTGCAGCTTGTCACGATAACCCCTGCGCTTATGGATTTGAAGCGATCCAAGTTTATTCTTCTAGATTCAACCCAAACCTCGTTTTTATCAATCGACACATTTACGACGTCTCCCGGTTGAGGCACCACGCCCTCATCGATGAGGAGACCGAAGGCCATCTCCGCTAAATTTTGTGGTGAAGCCATTACGGTGGCTAGGTGTTTTCCGTTTAAAAAAACCTTAATTGGCGCTTCAACGGCCACGTTTTCGTATTCAAACCTGTCCAGATTCTTGTCCAAGTCTATTTTCCGCGTTTTAATCTTCATCGCGGCGCCTGCCAAGTTCGTCTCCATAAAGACACTTTGTTGGGTTAATATTCATTTGAAGTTTCGCGTGGGATAATGAAACATGTTTACAAGATCTTTAAGGGATGTGACTACGGAGTTAACGTTCAGGGGATTGAGGTGAATCTTTTAGAGGCTTCTTGATAACGTTTAAGCTCCGCTTCTGAAATCGGCTTCACCTTCTTCAAAGCCTCTTCGAAATGCTTCATGGATATCTTGAGCTCTTTCGCTTTTTTCTTAATTTCCTCCTCGCTTTTGTATTTATCCATGTGCTCTCGGATGGCGAGCATTACGGCGGTGTTGCATATGGCCGCTATGTCGGCCCCTGTGTACCCTTCCGTGGCTTCCGCCAGTTTGGTTATCTCTACGTCCGCTGTCAAGGGCTTCCTCTCGGTGTGAATTTTAAATATCTCCTTTCGAGCTTCTAGGTCGGGCAATGGAACGTATAAAAGTTTATCAAATCTTCCAGGCCTGAGGAGCGCTGGGTCGATTATGTCCGGTCTGTTCGTGGCGGCGATCACCACCACGTCCCTTAACTCCTCTAATCCATCCAGCTCCGTGAGAATTTGGCTGATAACCCTTTCCGTTACATGTGAGTCTCCGAATCCCCCTCCTCTGGCGGGGGCTATGGAGTCGATTTCATCCATGAAGATGATGCAGGGAGCCGCCTGCTTCGCCTTTCTGAACACTTCACGTACAGCCTTTTCTGATTCGCCGACCCATTTTGACAGTAGCTCTGGACCTTTGATCGAGATGAAGTTGGCTTCACTTTCATTGGCCACAGCTTTGGCTAGTAATGTTTTGCCGGTTCCAGGTGGACCGTAAAGCAGTATGCCCTTCGGCGGCCTGGCGTCGGTGTGCTCAAAGAGTTCAGGGTATTTGAGAGGCCACTCCACCGCTTCGCGAAGCTCCTCTTTAACCTCCTTCAACCCACCTACGTCGCTCCACCTTACAAGTGGAATCTCTACTAGAACTTCCCTCATGGCGCTGGGCTCTACATCCTTGAGGGCCTCGTGGAAATCCTTTGAGGTAACTGTGATTTTATTTAGTATTTCAGCTGGTATGCTCTCAGCTTCTAAATCGATGTTAGGCAGCATTCTTCTAAGCGCCCTCATAGCCGCCTCCTTGCACAACGCCTCCAGGTCCGCTCCGACGAACCCATGGGTGACATCGGCGATTCGAGATAGATCGACGTCTTCGGCGAGGGGCATTCCTCTAGTATGGATCTGCAATATTTCCAGCCTTCCCTGTCGGTCCGGTATGCCGATCTCAACCTCTCTGTCAAATCTTCCCGGTCGCCTTAAAGCGGGGTCTAGGGCGTTCGGCCTGTTCGTCGCGCCGATGACCACTACCTTACCCCTGGATTTTAAGCCGTCCATCAAAGCCAAGAGCTGTGAGACAACTCTTTTCTCAACTTCCCCTGTTATCTCCTCCCTCTTCGGCGCTATGGAGTCAATTTCATCGATGAAGATGATGCTTGGGGCGTTTTCCTCCGCTTCTTTAAAGATTTCTCTGAGCCTTTGCTCGCTTTCACCGTAATATTTGCTCATTATTTCAGGCCCACCGATATGGATGAAGTTCGCGTTCGTTTCGCTCGCCACCGCCTTGGCCAACAAGGTCTTACCGGTTCCAGGTGGACCGTAAAGCAGTACTCCTTTAGGGGCTTCCACCCCCAGCCTTTCAAACAGCTCTGGATGTCTAAGGGGCAGCTCTATCATCTCCCTTACTTTCTGAATCTCATCTCTTAATCCTCCAATGTCCTCGTAGGTTATTCTCGGAACCGCGGCGACGGCTTCAACCCTCTCCTTGAGGGAGATCTTAGTTGAAGTCGTTACGATCAACGCGTTAACGGCTGGCTGAGTGGCCGTTACAGCTAAGTCTATTTTTCTCCCCATTATGTTGATCGGTATGTAGTCTCCTCTCGTGACAACGCGTCCCTCCAAAAGTTGGCTTAAATACTCTTCTCCGCCGACGATCTTCAGCGGTTCGGTTGGTGAGAGCGTTATTTTCTCAGCCTCTTTGGCCTCTGATTTCTTCACCGATACCTTGTCGTCTATTCCTACGCCCGCGTTTCTACGAATGTATCCGTCGATTCGGATTATTTCCTTACCGAGGTCGGCTGGGTGCCCTGGCCAACTGATCGCGTATGTTTTTCTTTTTCCTGTTATTTCGATTACATCTCCGGAGACCAGTTTAAGTTTCTCAGCGACTTGGGGATCTATTCGGGCGATTCCCCTGCCTACGTCTCGACGTTCAGCGTCTTTAACCCTAAGGGTGACTTCCATTTTTAATCCACCTTCCTTCTAAACGGTTTACTTGAAGTTCCATGTGAGTTTTGGGAAATTGGTGTCATCTACTCAACATCTCCTTAACTTGTCAAATTTATTTTGACAATAATAATTTTTGTTTAACAGAAATATATAAATATATCTTTTGTTAACAACATTTCATCAAAAAGACCTCTAGGGATCGATATGAACCGCGACATAATAGCCAAGTACGAGATAAAACGCCTCCGTCCTCCCACAAGGGAAGAGCTCCTGGAGGACGTCGAATGGTTATGCAAGTCGCTTGGATTCCTAAGCGAAAGAGACAAGGATAAAACGGCCATCAAAATTTTCGAGAAGCTACTGGAGCGGGCGCACAACCAAATGGGAGTAACCAGCGATGAACTAGCTGAGTTGGTGGGAATCACCCGAGGCGCGGTCGTCCATCACCTGAACAAAATGATTCGATGCGGCCTCGTCCTTAGAAGAAGCAGATACTACGAGCTCAGAACCGACAGCTTACAAATGACCCTTGACGAAATCGAATCTGACATACATAGAATAATGGAGAACATAAGAAAGATAGCGAAAAGCATAGATGAAAGATTAGGGTTGAAATACAGGAGAATGTAAAAAGGAATAATTCGAGGCTAAAGCTATAGGTCGAAGCCCTAAGATTAAGCCTCAAGATTCAATCTTCTCACGATAACTCTTCAAATGGACGAGACAGCGCTCATCCGAGCCTTTGGGATTGTCAACTTTAGGACTTCGGTTTATATAGGGTTTTAAAGGATCGATGCTTAAGTTGACAACCTCCTGACTATAGCAGTGAGCTTTAAATTTAAGCTTAAACCTAATTAATTGGGTTTAAGCTAGTTGACCTCTAAAATCGATCAAATCCTTGAAAGCGCCAGGTCTGAAAACAGGAGAATCCTTTACGAGCATGAGGCGAAAACCATATGTATGGAGTATGGGGTTGAGACGCCGAGGTTTCAGTTGGCCGACTCGGTGGAGAAGGCTGTTGAGGCGGCTGACAGCCTTGGATACCCGGTGGTGTTGAAGGTTGTTTCGCCCCAGGTAACGCATAAAAGCGATGTAGGCGGCGTCCTCGTGAATTTAAAGGATCCTGACGAGGTTAAAACTGGGTTTGAAGCCATCGAAGCGAACCTGAAGAGATATGCGCCGAAAGCGGAGTTTAAAGGCGTGTTAGTGCAGAAAATGGCGCCGCCGGGACTTGAATTGATCATCGGCGCGATCGCTGATCCACAGTTTGGCCCAACCCTCATGCTGGGCATGGGCGGCTTATACGTTGAACTCTACAGGGATGTGTCATTTCGAATCGCT
>Ga0078972_1016294_pt1 | contig 11057 bp, 13 predicted proteins | sample YelNatPaOPGAMG01_FD_67568 | JGI IMG/M metagenome (GOLD analysis project Ga0078972, IMG submission 67568) | Hot spring thermophilic microbial communities from Obsidian Pool, Yellowstone National Park, USA - OP-RAMG-01 (SPADES assembly) (version 2) | ecosystem: Environmental > Aquatic > Thermal...
TCGGCATCTCCGGTACGCATTGTATTGTTTCCCGAGACATTAACATTACCCCTCACATCATCGTCTGCTGCAACGCCGTTGCCCTGAGTGTTTGCCCCAGTGCTAGCAACAGCGCTAGCGCTATTGGTTACAATAGCTACATCTCGACTTCTACCTCTAGCCATTGCCGGGACGACTAAAGCCAAAACTAAGGCTCCGGCACCGACTAAAGCAGCAATTTTTTTCATTTATCTTTTCACCCCCTTTCTTTCAACCCCCTCTCATTCTCCGGAATGGAGGGGCAGGATTCTTATAAAAATTCAAAATTCTTTCGGGTGGGCAGAAAACAAAAAACCAGCACAATTTATGCTGGTTTTATAGACGAAAAAGTTAAAGAATTATTTTTTATCTTCATATGCCTGCCCTAAAAACAAAAAAGAGGCGCTTTCAGCGCCTCCGTGTGCGGTCAGCCCTTACGTATTTTTACAATACCCTATTTTTCACAGGTTGTCAAGAGTCAATTTTACTTTTCACAGTTCTTTTTCGTTTCGCCCTCGCAAATATCCACTCCCAAACCACCGTCTAGCCAATCATTACCTTCTTGACCAAGCAAAATATCATTTCCGTTTCTTCCTCTTATTTCATCGTTGCCTTCTCCACCCTCAATCCTGTCATTTCCATTTGAAGCATCAATAATATCATTTCCTCCGCCGCCAAAAAGTAAATCATCACCATTACTTCCGTCTATTTTATCATCACCCTCTCCGGCCAAAACAACATCATTTCCATTACTCCCATCCAAAATATCATTTCCCCCTCCGCCCACCAGACAATCATTGTTATTTGAACCATTAATTCTATCGTTTCCCTCAAAGCCAAAAATTAAATCATTCCCATTTGTTCCCTTTAAATTATCATTTCCCGCGCTTCCATAAATAATTTTGTCAAAACGCAAATTTTGGCATTCTGCCGGAATTTGTAAAGAAACCCCCAAAACCAAATCAAAAACCAGCGAACTTCCCTGAAACTCATTTCCCGCTCCCTCCAAAAACTTCACCAAAAATTTTATTTTCTTAGTTTCCCCAGGATTTAAGTTAAAAAGAAAAATACCATCCGGCGGTAGGCTATCAGCAAAAAACTGAAAAAGAGTTTTTGCTCCAAGACTTCCTCCATAAAGATCAGTCCCATTTGAAGAAATAGTAAAATTTAAAACCCTTGATAAATCGGCTTTTTCTGAATTTTTTATTCCCCGAACACCAATTGGTTGAGTATTGGGAGTATTGTTGGTAATTGTTACCTCTCTTTCTACTTTTTCCCCGGGCAAAAAGTTATTAACAACAAAAATTGCCTCCCCCGAAGGCACTCCCCAATCTATTGTTAAACTCCCACCGGCATAAGCTGAAGACCGGCTCTTTGCCCATTGAAAAACCAAAGTTCCTAAAACAAAAATTAAAAGCAAAATTTTTAAATATTTTTTCTTCATAATTTAACTCCCCGGCGTTGGCGAGCTGCGATCAACAAAATCTCCCGCGGTATCGGTATCTTTCCCCGCCGGACTTCGTTCCAAAGAATGACCGGCGGCTATATCCGGACATGGCGGATTAAAAACCGAGCTATCATTTCCATAGCTCATTTTGTCCACAACATTGCCTGAATTATCTTTCAAAATAACTCTATCACCATCGTTACCTAAACTCAGACTAGGACTAAAGACTACTTTTAAAGCTTCCGGTGGCATGGTCCAATATCCCCAAGTACTTTCATTGTTAGTTATTACAGCAAAATTTCCCGGCCTTAAAACCTGGGAAGAGGCGGTAATAGAGCGACAATATTGATTATCGCAAAGCTGCCAGTTTTGTAAGTCTACAGGTTGAGAACTAGCATTATAAATTTCTATCCATTCATTCGCCGGCTCATCTCCCTTTCCCAAGCCAACATCATAATAAACTTCATTAATTACTAAATGACTCGCTACTGGGGTTGCGGTTGGGGTAGGCGTTGAGGTTAATTCTGGCACGGGCGCTGAAGGAGTCGCCGTAGGCTCGGCGGTAGGAGTAGGCGTAGATTCTGGCGTTGGCGTTCCCGAAACCCAACTGGTCGCCACCAAAAGGACATTGCCAGTAATTTTTTCGGTATCATTAAAAAAAGATTTGGTTGACCTTACCCAGAAGGTAGTGGCTAAAAAAATAAAAAAAGCTGAAAATAAGGCAATTTTTTTCATTAAACTACCGACACTTTTCTTTTACAAAAAATTTTTTGAATTTCTTTTTTAATATTCAAAATTTCGCTATAAATAATAATTGTTGCCGGAACAACAATCAGGGCAATAAATCCTATTTGGCTTTTAGCAAAAGAAACTATAAAGCCCAAGTAGGGCAGGGAAAAAATTACTTTTCCTAAAACTCTATCTTGAGGAATTTTTTCCACATCAGCCCCAGGATTAGCGTCTCCTTTGGTTTTGTAAAAAATTTTTCCGCCGTTTTCTTCAACTTCTACTATTCGGTGGGTAAAAGTTTCTTTGCCAGCCAAAAAAGTAATAATTTCTCCTTTTTTAAATTGGGGATAAAAGTCTATTGGAGAAACTAAATTTTTATTTTTTGCCAAGACTAAAATCACCGAACCAGATTTTATCGTCGGCTCCATTGAGCCAGATTCAACCGTTAAAAGGCGAAAGTTTCCCGGTCCGGCAATTTTTGAAAAAGTCGCCAAACTAGAAAAAACAAGCAAACTAAAAATTATTAACCAATAAAAGGTTTTAGCAATAATTTTCATTTGCCTCCTGGCGTGAGGCGCGGCGCTACCAACCGCGCCTCACATATTTCTGCCTACCCTTTTCCCTTTACAAATCCGAGTCATAATAATCCATCAAACCAGTCTCAAAAAGGTAATTTGCCGGGTGCCAATCAACTAGCTTATTGGCACTTTCGTCGTAATCCGCATCGGTTACTAACCAAATTTTGGCATTAGTTAGATTAGCTCCCAACTCCAAACTCGTTTGCGGGATAGAAACAACACCGCTTCCATCGGCAACGGCTGACCCTAAAGTTGTTCCGGGGGTACCAAATGGATCTCGATATTCAATTAACCAGTATTTAACACCTGGTTGCATCCCCGTTGCGGTGAAAGAATAATTAAATTTGCTATCCCTTACTCCGTAGGTTAAAGTACCCTGTCTGCCATCTCCTTGAATGATATCCCAATCCGGGTCGCCAGTTTTATTCTCAAGGACTAAACTACCCTTTAACTGCTCTCCAGTAAGAACAATATCAAAGGTCATTATATCTCCCTGAGCCCAGTTAGTAGTATCGTCTTTCATATGGTAGCTTTCGGTAACATCCATATACCAACCGACGGGAATCATTCCGAGAAATACATCTGTTCCCTTAATATTAGACAGAGTCACATCTTTGTTGTAAAGCATCTGGTGCCACCTAAGATTACCGGCGTTATCATAAACTTTAACCGCAAGATCATACTCAATTACGGTATCAATATCACTTTTCTCTTTATAATCTCCCGTGCAGTTTTGTCCGCTCCAGCTTCCTCCGCCTTCTAAACACTCCGGCTCCGTAAGGACCCCGCTATTTGTTGATACATTCTCAATCCTTTTAAAAACATTGACCGGATTTGTTCCTACATTATTAATCCGAAAATTACTGTATTCCACCTGACTTGGTTTCATATCAGCAAATTGGTAGGGAGTGCTTCTGGTCCAAGGATTAGTTCCGTCAACCGCAATATCAATTGTTCCGGCGGAAAAGGTGTTGCCAGCGCTTGTCTCCGTATCGGTAAAGAAAGCCTTGGTAGCGCCAAAAACACCGGCAGAAACTATACCAATAGTCATCAAGCTCAAAAGAATCTTTTTCATTTTTTTCACCTCCTTTCTTTAAGAATTTCTAATAAATGTTTTTTTCCATAAAAAAATCCCAGCTAATAAATTTTGCTGGGACTTAAGCTCTTTTTTTAATAGGCAGGTTTTAATCATTCTATAGTAAAAATACTATAGGTTTACAAATATCTTACTGAATCCAGTCTATAGTATTAGAGAGATCCTGTCAAGACTCAATTTGGAGGCTATGATTGGTCTTTTTGATTGCTCTCTTGGTTATTTGGGTAACTTTACCGTTTTGAACAAAAACCTCTATACTCCCCCATCCACCCAATTCTTGAAGGGCTTGAAAAATCTCATCAATTAAACGATTATTTTTTAAAAATTGGGGTTTTTTGGTCATTTTAAAACCCATCTGGGGCAGATGGGCATTAAGATTAAAATATCACTTTTTAAGCCTTTTTGTCAAGTTTAGCCAAATGTTTTGGAAAAAATTAGCAATTTTAAACCAAAGGTAATTTGGAGTTCTACTTTCTTTTTTTATTGGAGAAACACCCTTTTCAAGTGAAGGAATAGGTGAAGAATTAGGCTCTCGGGTAAAAATAACTGTTGGCTTTCCTTCGCCTTCTTTTTTCATTTCCAACTCGAGTTTTCCCGGCTGATTGCTTTCTTTTTTTATGGTTTCTCCGTTAACCGTTGTTTCCACCGATTGATAAACTTTTACTTCTCCTCCTTCAACTTGAGTTTCTACCACCGATTTTGCCGAACTGGCGAAAATTTCTGCAGGGAAAATTAAAAATAATAACAGCAAAAATATCTTTTTCATATTGGGGCAGGAAAATTTTATTTGGGCCAGAAATAGTCTTGGGCAGTAGAGTAGCTATTGCCGTCAGAACAGGTCACCTGATACACTGGCAAATTTGCGCTCTTTGAAGCAACAGTCCAACTCTCATTATCTCCAGAGTCGGTATAGTAATAAACCGTTTGTCGCCCCCAATTATATTTGTAAGCCTTGTATCCGTAAATCCCCGAGGCACATTTACAAAATTTCTTTGCTTGGCTGGTATTTCGATAAAGATATTTATTACTCCCACTCCAGCAAAGAACTTTCTGCCCAGGGGTTGGAGTGGGGGTAGGAGTTGGGCTAGCGGTAGGAGAAGGAGTTAATTCTGGCGTTTGGGTAGGTGTTGCCGTTGGGGCTGCGGTAGGACTTGCCGTCGGTGTTGGTGTAAAAGTAGGCGTGGGCGTAATGCCTTTCAAAGCAGCGGCGGCATCAACCAATCCCCAACCGTAAACATCATCCCTTCCGGGCGTGCCTTTATCTTCGGCAGTCTGTTGAAGAATAGTTCTTACTTCGTAAGGAGTATTTGCTTTTCCCGCAGAAAGCAAAAGGGCAGCTACTCCGGAAACATGAGGAGCAGCCATTGAGGTCCCCTGAAAGAAATAATAACCCCAATTAATTGTTCCCCCATTTTTAGTAAAGGTCTGTTGTAAAACTCCATCACCATAACCATCGCCATTCTGGTCGACACTCGTATTGCCTCCCGGAGCAACTAAATCAAGTGAGGGTCCATAATTTGAATAAGGAGCTTTTGTTTCATCATATTGAGTAGCACCAACGGCAATTACATAATCATCATAGGCTGCGGGATATAAACAATTAGGTTTATTATCATTTCCGCAAGCGGCAACTACCGTAACTCCTTTTTGGTAAGCATAAGCCACGGCATCTTTTAAAGTTTGAGACTCGGCATCTCCACCCAAGCTTAAATTAATTACTTTCGCCCCATTGTCCGCCGCCCAACGAATTCCAGCGGCCACATTGGCGTAAGTCCCCGAGCCGTTAGCATCCAAAACTCTCACTGCCATTAAACAACTTTTATAAGCGATCCCGGCAACACCTAGATTGTTGTTTGTACTTTGGGCAATCGTTCCAGCAACATGAGTTCCATGGCCATTATCATCAGTAGGATCACTATCATTCCCCACAAAATCCCAACCAGAAACAAAACAAGTATTGGCCAAATCAGTTCCCTTTCTTATTCCCGAGTCAACAACAGCCACTGTCACTCCTTGTCCATTGGCAACATCCCAAGCCTCTTTCATATGAATCCCTCCATAAGTTTGATTATCAAAATGCCATTGGTAAGAAAAATAAGGATCATTTGGGGCCATCAAAGCGTAGGCAAGATAGTTTGGTTCGGCATATTCTACCTCGGCTTGCTGGCGGAATTCTTTAATTTTTTCTTTAACTTTACCAGAGGGGACTTTCATCACCCGGAAAGGCTTATCATCTTTTTTAAATTTCACGATAATTTCGTCAGCAACATAAGGAGGTTCTTTTAGAGAAAAAGAGGAAAAGCCCTGGATTTTTTGGGCAGCAAAAATTAGAAAAATAACAAGTACAGAAAGAAAAACCAATTTTTTTCTCATTAAATTAAATATAAACCCGAATTAAGTTCCAGTCAAGTTTTAAACCCAAAAGGATGACTTTGATGCCACTTCCAAGCAGAGCGAATAATTATTTCCAAATCGGAATATTTTGGCTGCCAACCTAAAACTTTTTTGATTTTTTTATTATCTGCCCAAATCGCCGCCGGGTCTCCTGGTCTTCGAGGGGCAATTTTTATCGGAAAGTCAACCCCACTTATTTTTTTAACCATTTCCAAAATTTGTTTATTAGAATAACCATTTCCTGTTCCTACATTAAAAATATCGCTGCGATTTTCTTTTTGGAGAAATTCCAAAGCTTTTATATGCGCTGAAGCTAAATCTAAAACATGAATATAATCCCTAATACAAGTTCCATCCGGAGTAGGATAATCATCTCCAAATAAGGTAAATTCTTTTTGTTGACCCAAAGCAGTCTTAATTGCTAAGGGAATAATATGAGTCTCAGGTTGATGGTCTTCGCCAATTCTTCCTTCTAAATCTGCCCCAGCGGCATTAAAATAGCGCAAACAAATATTTTTAATTCCATAAATTTCATCGTACCAACGAAGAATTTTTTCAAAAGTAAGTTTTGATTCGCCATAAACAGAAACAGGATTTAGAGGCGAACTCTCAGTCACCGGCAATTTTTCAGGATATCCATAAACGGCGCAAGTAGAGGAAAAAACAATATATTTTACGCCAAAATCTTTCATTGCTTCTAGCAAATTTAATCCTCCTAAAATGTTATTTTCAAAATATTTTCCTGGCTTACTCATTGATTCTCCCGCCAAAGCGTAAGCGGCAAAATGGATCACTGCCGTAAATTTATTTTCCTCAAAAACTTTTCTAACTGCTTTTTTATCCAATAAATCTCCAACTACTAAGGGGCAAGAAACAGCCTCCTTATGTCCATAAACTAAATTATCAAAAACTACTACTTCATATCCCTCTTTTTGAAGCAAATCAACGGTGTGGCTGCCAATATAACCCGCTCCGCCAGTAACTAAAATTTTCATTTTTTCTCCTCTAAAATTATTTTAGCTAAAAATGCTCCACTAAAATCAACTATTAAATCCTGAATTTGAAAACTCCGGGTAGGAACAAAACTCTGATGAATTTCGTCAAAAAATCCATAAAGAAAGGTTAAAAACAAAGGTAAAAGAAAGTTCTTTCCTGCCTTGCCGGCAGGCAGGTTTTCCTTGCTAAAATTTATTGCCCGAAAAAACAAAAAATAACCTATTCCATAAAGAATAAAATGGGCTCCGCTGCGCAAAATCTCATCCCAAAAATTGCTTTGAGAAACGCGCAAATTAGGAATTGAAGACAAATAAAAAACTATTCCCATCCAAAATCCAACTGGTAACCATAGGCTAAAAATTTTTTTCATTTTAGTTTAGTGTACCACAAAGAAAAAGCAGCTCCAAAAATAGCCACTAGTCCTGCACCGATAAAAATTCCTCCCAAAATTTTATTTTTACTATTTTTATTTCCCGCCGACGTGGCTTCTTTTACTTCTTTCGCCTCTTCTGTTGCCTCCAGGGGATAAAATTCTCCAACCGTCGCCTCTTCTTCCTCACCCAACACTTCCCCACTTTTGTTTGCTTCAGTCGGGACAATTTTTAGAGTCGGGGTAGGTTTGGGAGTTGGAGTTGGAGAGGGTGGTTTTTGAGTTGGAGTCGAGGTCGAAATAGAAGTTGGGCTATCCTCTTCTTTTGGACACTCTGGATTTGGAGTGTTCGGCGATGGATCAAGCTGACACCATTTCCCATTTTTATCTTTTGACCATGATTTCCCTTTTGACGTAGTTTCAAAAGAGACCTTATCTTTTTCCACCTGATTAGCATTTAGTAATCTCACATCGTCTCCGCCATTATTCAAATAAGCATTACTATTTAAGGAAAATTGTTTTTGCGACTTGGGAGAAATTATCCCGGAAATTTGTCTCGGGGGACTACCCCCCTCGGCAATATCGTCAATATACCAACCATATAGATCTACTTCAAAATCATTATTGTTATAAAGCTCCACCCACTCATCCCCACTTTCCGGATAAGCCATAAACTCGGAGATGAAAATATTTGAATAATCTTTTGGGGTTGGAGTGGAAGTAGGGGTAGGAGTTGGGGTGGGCGCAGGTGTAGGAGTGAGAGTTGGCGGAATAACCTCCTCAAAAGATAGATCATCGAAGTAGGCTGAGGCCAAAACCCCTCCTGTTTTAGAAGATAAAACGGCTCTTACTTTAGCGCTAACTACCCCTGGGGGAATAGTTTTCTCAACTACTAACCCTGACCAATCACTAACTCCAGTAATTTGATTTGAATCACTAGTGCTCTTTTGGTTTCCATTTTCATCATACCAACCAACTCTTAAAAAAGCTTTCTCAACGTTCGGATCAGTGATTTTAACGTAGCCAGAAAGTCGATAGGTTTTTGCTTCTGAAATTCCCTCTACTTTCTGTTGAATACCATAAGAAGAGGTGGAACTATTTTTAACTTCAACTGCAGCTGTTCCACCATGAACGGGATTAGAAACAATACTGGCTGTCGCTCCCCCTCCAGAACTCTCCCATGATTCAATCCCCTCCTCAAAACCCGGATTTTTTAAAAAATTTTGGCCAAGAACATTTTTAGAAGAAATCAAAAAGCTTACCAGCGAAATTGCGAGAGTAATTAAAAATCTTTTCCGGGCAGGTATTGACCTCACTTTAATTAATTAAACAAAATAATTTAATTATTTAAACTATCTAATTATGCCGTAAAATGGTCATTTTTCTTTTTGAATCCAAAATTAAACTGAATTTTTTCTCAAAAATATCTTTTCTCCCCAAAAGAAACGGCGTACTTTTATCTTGAGTAATTGAGGCGCGGATTTTTAATTCTTCCTGGCCAATTTTTATCGGAATTTCTAAATCCCAAGTGGGAACAAAAATACCTCCTACTCCTTGAGTTTTACTTTTGCTTAGCTTTTTAAAATCAACTCCTAAAAATGAGGCGGCAGAAAAAGGAAGGGTAGTTAAATCGGCGCCGGTATCGACCAAAAAATCAAATTCTCTCCAACCAAAAATCGTTTTAAGACTAACCTGAATAACCGGATAAAAAAGAAGTCCAAGAGATTCGACCTCAACATAGGCAAATGGAAATTCTAAAGACGTATCTGGCTCCATATTTGGGAATCCAACTAATGATAACCTTATTTTCTTTAAACTCTTTTTTGTTTTTTATTTTCGCTAAAAGAGAGTCTGGCCGTTTCGCATAGGCAATAACCCTCCCTGTCCCTTTAACTCTCGCTACAAATCCAGGGCCATATTTTTTAGAAAGAATGGTAAGATTTATTGGTTTGGCCATTTATTTCTATCATACTATTGAAAATACTACCTGTCAATTGTTAAATCCTTCAAAAACAACAAAACTTAGGCCAACATCCACTTTAATTAATTAAAAAAATAATTTAATTATTTAAAGACGACAATTTTATCAATTAAACCGATGCTATAAAAATCTTTAAAGTTTTTATCATAGCCATGCCAAGGATCGTGCATAATATAATTGTCTCCTTCTTTTTTCTTAATAACAACAAAATGACCATCGCCCCCCAAACGTAAATGAACAATTACCGGTTTTCCTTCCGCTAATTCCTTATCCATATTACTTATTCCATTAATCTCTGTGTAACTTTTACCCGGCGGCGAAGGCCAAGGTTGGAGCATATAAGCGGTAGTGCTAAAAAAATACGAAGGATTAGAGGCAATTTCTACAGGAGTAATATTTTGACCATAATATTTAAAAATCATCGCTACACTGGAGACCAAACATCCCACATCAAAAATAGTTTCCGAAGATAAGCCAATAGTTTTATTTGCCCATCTTTCGTCCCTTTGACTATAAAACCAACCATCAGGACTGTTTTGGGGAGGTAAAATTCCCCCAGTTTGTTTAGAAGTAAATCCTTTAAGACTTCTTACTTCCGCCGCCGCTTTTGCCAATAATTCTTGATATTTTTTCTCGTTGTTTTGGGTTATTCTTAAAAGATTTTCCTTGGCGGTTTTTTCTTGGGCCAATATTGCTTTTTGGCTTTCTAATTTTTTCTTTGCTGCTTCTAGTTCTGCTTGTTTTTCTTCTTTCAAATTTTTTTGATCTTCATAATTTGTTCTTACATTTTCTAGCTGAATCATCAATTTTTTATCATGAGCTTGCATTACCCGGAGATACTTCCAACGAGAAACAAAATCAGAAAAATCAGCGGAAGAAAACAATAAAGTTAGAGGCTCAATTCTTCCTTTTTTATAGGTTTCGGCAATTCTGCGAATTAAAACCTGAGAGATTTGGTCTAAAGAAATATCCAAACGATTAATTTTTTGTCCTAAATCTGAAATTTCTTTTTCTAATGCTTCTATTTGTTTGGAAGTAGTATAAATTCTGGTAGTAGTTAAACTTATGGCAGCATTAAATTTATCTATTTCGTTTTTTAAAGTTTGTTTTTGCTGACCCGCCTGAGAAAGAAAATCACTAAAAATTCTTTCGCATTCTTCTAACTCCTGAGTATTTAATTCTCCCCTACCTACTCGCTTTTCACACTCCTCAATAGTAATGGCTAAAGCTTTTTGGGGAACAATAAAAAAGGAAAAAATTAATAAAAAGAAAGCAATTTTTTTAAAAAAACCAAGCATTTCATTTAAGATATCTTTTGACAGCAAGTAAACTTCCTAAAATGCCAATGATCATCCCAACCAAAATTTCTCCTCCCAACATTGCTAAAATAAAAACTAAAGGAACGGGTAAAATTGGAATTCCTGCTAAAAACTCAACTAAAAACGGAG
>Ga0078972_1016297_pt1 | contig 11053 bp, 10 predicted proteins | sample YelNatPaOPGAMG01_FD_67568 | JGI IMG/M metagenome (GOLD analysis project Ga0078972, IMG submission 67568) | Hot spring thermophilic microbial communities from Obsidian Pool, Yellowstone National Park, USA - OP-RAMG-01 (SPADES assembly) (version 2) | ecosystem: Environmental > Aquatic > Thermal...
TAAGAAAATACTCGGTGAAAAATGCTGTTTGATGGGCAACGTTCCTTCATCATTACTGATTACCGGTACCCCAGCGGAGATAAAAGCATACTGCCGCAATCTGATCGAGGTCTGCGGAAAAGGCGGAGGCTACATCCTCTCTCCAGGCTCAGCCGGTATTGATCGAGCTAAAATCGAAAACCTGCGCGCCATGGTAGAAGCTGCCCGGGAATATGGCGTTTACCGGCGTAGCTAACAGAAGAATAGCAGGTTGGCATATTAGCTGTTTGTTCAAAAATATCTTCCGGAAACATAAGATCACTTTCACACATTACTGAAGCCGCCGAACTGATTAATTTGTCGGCGGCTTTCTTTCTGGTTCCGAGGTTTAGCGGAATTCAGGGTATTTAAAGTCACGATCTCGTAAAGCAAAAATGCTCCCCCAATACACTCCTCATTTTGTAACATTACCTTAGACTGCTAACCAGATAAAATGAGACACCACGGAAAACAGGCATAAGATAAAGGAACAGAATAAAGACAAGAACATTCCTTCTATAATATGCAGAGTATTAGACCACAATATAATATGGTTGTTGTACAGATATTAATATATCTTCTTCCCGAGCTTCAGGTGAGGACGGATTAAAGAATTACCATCTTTATCTGAGGGATATTTTCCAAGCATCCTGAGCCATAATGTGAGCGATAAACTAGAAAGTCACCAGCCGAAGGACTGGCTCCATCTATCTTTTCTCAGGCCCAAAGATTGAGTCCATCACGACCTTTCGCTGGATTCAGATTGCCACCGTAATACTTAGCCAATTTGATGCTCACAGCGGTTTAGCAGCACGATTTTTACTGATCAGGAGAAACAATGTTCTTCTTAACATAGTTCAATGTTGTTGAAAATGCAACGAAAAGTATGGGCCTATCTACTCTGGTCACCCACAATGGACAATGCTTTATCCCTTTCGGGCAAAATACAAGACAACTCTTAGTAATAAGATACTTTTCGTCTTCGATCCAGAATTCGACCTCACCGTATAGCTCTTTGGGATTTTGCGGATCACTGCCAATAAAGCCAATCACTTCGTCAAAATCATGGGTATGTTGTGGAGTGCCTGGTTTATCAGTAGCTTTCCAGTACCATGACAGGATTACACTGGGAGCACCTTTAATCACAAAATCTTCAAGCCATAATATACGAGTTGCCCTCTGGTTGTATTCCGCAAGACGTTTTTGACTGTCTTCAGGCAGTTTTAAATCGTATATAAAGTACTTCTGGTATTTTAATTCAGACATTTTGATTTCACTCTCTCTTTTTCTTTATTGTCCTTGAAGACGCCGGTCACAAGACCACTTCACCAGTACAATATTACAATGTTCCCCTTAATCTGGGATCAATGGCATCTCTGATACCATCCCCTACCATGTTGAAGGCATAAACGACAACCATGATCGCAATTCCGGGAGCCATGGATAATAGTGGGTTGGTTAACAGATATTTATAACCATCATTCACCATACTTCCCCAGGCTACAGTAGGTTCCTTGATACCGATACCAAGATAACTCAGCCCGGCTTCCGCCAGTATGGTGGTACCTATCATAATGGTCATCATTACTATCATCGGAGGGAAAGCATTAGGCAGTATATGACGGAACATCGTGCGCAGGTTACTGGCGCCTACACTGCGGGCTGCCAGTACATAATCATTTTCCTTGATTGAGATTGTCTGTGCGCACATCACCCTGGCGTATCCGTTCATCATCCCGATGCCCAGAGCAACAATAACCATATGCATTCCACCGCCTAAAAGGGCGACGATAGTGAGGGTAAGCAGCATAGCTGGAAAAGCCATCAACGCATCAATAAAGCGCATTATAATGGTATAGATTATCCCTCCAAAATAACCAGCGAGTAATCCAAGTGTCATGCCCAGTGCTGCTGAAAGCCCTACTGATAAAAAGCCTACGATAATAGCAGTGCGTGCTCCATAGATAATACGGCTTAGCAAATCTCTCCCCAGGGCATCTGTACCCAGGAGATGCGCAGAACTCGGCTGGGCCAGGACCTGACGCAAATTTTGCTCGGTAGGATCATAAGGAGCCAGTAAATTGGGAATTGCGGCGGAAATGAATAAGAGTAAAATAATAACTAGTCCAATAACCACTACTGGGCGACTGAAGAAAACTTTCATGAATCGCCGTAATTCGTTGACACGCTGTGGACCTTCAATAAAAGTAGCTCTTTGTTTTACCTGAACAGCCATTGAGAGCGCCCTCCTTTCCAGGATAAGAACTGTGTATTAAGAATATCTAATTCTCGGATCCAGCCAGGCATAGGAAAGATCAACCAGTAGATTAACCAGGAGGACTACGGCACCGGTGACTAACATAACACCCTGGACTATGGTATAATCCTGCGAGAAGAGCCCTTCCACAGCCAGTCTGCCCATGCCGGTGATGCTAAAGACTGTTTCGACGATGACCGAGCCTCCGACAATGTGTGCCAAGCCCATTCCTTTCATGGTGACAACCGGAATAAGCCCGTTTTTTAAAGCATGCCTGATAATAATCCAGCGCTCCTTGAGCCCTTTAGACCAGGCAGTACGGATATAATCCTGCCGCATGACTTCCAGCATACTGGAGCGAGTCATCCGGATATCGGTAGCTATAGGTGGGACAGCCAGGCAAATAACCGGTAATATCGTCTGTTTTATGCTCATGCCAAAATCCACAAAAGGTGAGGTAAAGCCAAAGATCGGCAGCCAGTTCAGCTTCATACCGAATAAATAGATTAAGAGAATTCCCAACCAGAAAGCTGGCACTGTAATTCCCAGATTTCCGATGCTGGTTAAAACATTATCCAGCCAGGTTCCACGTCTTACTGCTGAAATAACTCCCAGGGGTATTCCAATAATGATGCTGATGATAAAAGCTATACCGGATAAATACATTGTGATCGGGAGCCTTCTGGCGATTTCATCTGAGACGTCGCTCCGGCTGATAATGGATTTGCCCAGATCACCCCTCAGTGCATGACTCAGCCAGTCAACATACTGTACAGCCAGATTGCGATCCAGACCCAGGTCATGGCGAATCACATCAAGCTGTTCCTTATTCAGGATCTCCATGTTTTGCTGGGTCATATACAAAAGAATTGGATCTCCCGGTAAGAGCCGGACCATAAGAAAGACCACAATAGAGACCAGCAGGAGCACCAGCAAAATTTGAAACAACCGGCGAATGATATACGTGTGCATAATTTTCTCCCTTGGAGTATTGTTATTAGCCCCGGCAATCACCAAAACTGCTGAAGCCGGGGCTAATTATTATTTAGTATCAGCGTGCGCTCGGTTCCAACCAGGCTTCCCAGGGATAGAAAGCAGTCAAAGAATAACGTGTTCCACCCTCGTCATGAGCTCCTTTAACATAGAAGTTATAGACGGATTCATCATTTTTGTGCATATCACGTTATCACATAAATGCAGTTAACCTGGTAATGTCATTCCCTGAGCGATAAGCCTTTTTTGCAAAGTTTTGATATCTACGCGCCTTGGTTGTACTTGAGTCTTAATCGCCAGTGCCGCTGCTGTGCCAGCAGCCTGACCCATCTGGATACAATGGGCAATAATATTGAACATTGAATTAGCCCCTTGATCGGATGAAAAACAGCGTCCAGCAACGAGTATTCCATCCAATTTCGCTGGCAATAAACACCGATACGGCAGGCAAACATTAGTTATCGGTGGTCCTGGCGGCCAGGAAAGAGGCACACCCTTTTCAAACATAACAACAGTATCATCAAACTTTTTACCCGCACGAGCATCTTCTTCAGTTAAAACATAATCTCCAATCACACGACGGCTACCACGAGTACCCAATTGAGAAGCGCTATCAAAAATATAACTATTTTCAAAACCAGGTACATTCTCTTTTAAAAATTTATGATAGGGAATCATAATCTGACGAACATGAGTTTCTACCCAGGTGATATCTTCAACATTAAGACAACTTTTATTACGAATAAAATTATTGACCCAGAAAACGTCCGGGCGCTGAGCAGGAATGGGGGCAATATGAAAACCGGCTAGCTTAAATCCTTCAGCTCTTTTTTCCTGCCAGACGGCGGGTTGATTTTTCCGAAAATCTGCAAACTTATCAAAGTCGACGCCGCCAATTCTGAAAACTACGGCTAAATCTGAGATACGGTAACCTTTATCCAGAGATGCCTCAAAATCAGCTCCAGCGGATGCAAAGACATCACCGTCACCCGTGGCATCGATCACAATTTTGCCCATTACAGCTTGACGTCCGGATTTGCTTTCGATTATGACGCCTTTGACAATGTTTTGTTCGACTACTGCTGCAACGCTCCATGAATGAAGAAGTAAATTCAACCCGGAATCGAAAGCCATTTCATTTAATATGCATTTAAGGAGTTCTGGATCTACCATCAGCGCATGTCGCCATTCCGGCTCTCTGGTTTTGGATAAATCGTGTACACCATTTACTTTATTAAGACGGGATAACCATTCCATTCCCATCCCGGGAGCCGGGTTAAACATAAGTACGAGTCCTCCAGTAGCCATACCACCAAGATGACCATAACGTTCGATTAAAACAGTATGGGCACCTTCCCTGGCAGCAGCAATTGCAGCAGTAATTCCGGCTGGCCCTGCGCCTACTACAACAACATCAGCCTCAGCCAAAATCTCGGTTTTCCGAGCCTTTTCATGAACTGCTTTTCTGGTTGTCATTTTTCCCTCTTACGTCGTTAATTTAAACCGTAAAAACCTCTTAATACCGTTTATGGTCATTAATTTTTAATTATTTAGCTTATTCGATTATTCAAATCACTTCTTAGGTTTATCAAAAAAGGGTTGCCCCGGCCGCAAAAGTTAGAAGTTGAGAGACCGGGGCATAAATTACTGGTTATTTTCTAGCTTCGGGTTCGAGCCACGCAAATTCAGGGACAAAAAATGACAGATGAAATTTCTGACCGCCATCGTCATGAGCGCCTTTGACATAGAATACTCTGACTCTGTCTTCAACGTAAGGAATCATGGTAAAATCATCCGCCAGAGCTTTATAGGCAGCCTGAACTTTAGCCGGATCAACTGTTGGTGAAGCCAAAGACGCATTAAGTAGATCGTAAAATCCATCCGGCCTCTTCAAGCTGGGGAATGTGATGTTATTCTGCGGCAGGTACCACGTAGCGATGGCATTAGGATTCGCCAGATACATTAAACCATGTGCTAGCATGGAGTTATTCCAGCCCTTAGTGCGGTATTCCTGATATTTGCCGGCTTCAGGGAAATCGGCATCACATTTAATGCCAACATCTGCTAACATCTTCGAGATAGCCGTGATAAAATCACGGTTGACTACCTGTATAAAAGTATGAATAGAAGTCTTAAAACCGTTGGGATAACCGGCTTCAGCCAGCAGTTGTTTGGCTTTGGCAGGATTATATTCAGTTTTAAGATATTGCCCTTCAGGGAGTGCACAAATAGGATTGCCAGGATAAAGCTGGTAGGCTGGCGACATCAATCCGGCACCGATACCCTGGGCAATAGCCTCACGATCAATGGCATATGAGATTGCCTGCCGAACCTTAATATTGGCTAGAGGCGAATCTGCATTAGCGCTGTCAGGGACTAAAACTAAAGTTCCACCGGTATCAGTAGCGTAATTATAATTTTTCTTCAGCAATTCAGGTGCAACCTGTACCGAGGCATTGAACATATGAATGTCACCCCGTTCGAATAGCAACATGCGTACAGTTTCCTCAGCCACGATATTAATTTCTAATCCATCAAGATAGGGTAATTTCGGATCCCAGTAGTTGGGATTGCGGGTATAGGTTATTTTTGAATCACGGATATATTCTTTAAATATGAACGGACCGGTACCAATCGGATGGGTTCGGGTGTATTCGATGCCGTTTTTATCAAAACTGGCTTTGGAGAAAATGGCATAAAAGCCACCATCAAAAGCTGTAACATCAGTATTCTGGAAAGCTTTGAAATTTACCCGTACAGTGTAATCGTCAAGAACATTAATTGAATCAATATTCGGTGCCTTTTTTGCTGCGACAATCAGATCCCAGCACCATTTGACTACTGAAGCATTGAAATCAGAGCCATCGTGGAACTTAACTCCCTTGCGTAGATGGAAAGTAATTGTCTTGGCTTTACTGTCTATGTCCCAGGAGGTAGCAAGTTTTGGGTAAATGGTGCCGTCTCTCTGGACTCTGAACATCGATTCCAGGACAGGGGAAGCGGCGGCCATAGCATCATTTGCTGATTCCGGAACATAGCCAATTGGACTGGAAGGTCCGACGTTTTGGGCGATTTTCCAAACTCCGCCGTATTTGGTTGAATCTTGAATAGCTGGTGTAGTTGTAGTAGTTTGTGTAGTTGTGGTAACTGGCGTAGTTGAGGTAGCTTGTGTGGTTGTGATAGCTGGTGTGGTTGTGGTAGCTGGTGTATTCGGGGAACTATTGCAGGCTAATATTAATAAGGTCGTTAGAAGAATAAAGATCGCCAGAAAATAATAAATTGTTCTCATACTAATCCTCCTCATCGTTTTATTATTTTTTTCATTTATAAAAAATAAAGCGATCTATCAGGTCTGATTGTTAAATAACCTGAGCTGAGACAAATTTGATTTTTATTTTTAATATCTTCTAAAATAACCGCTTTAGTTCGCCAGAATCCTAGGAACCTTTAGTCAGAATTCTTTTTTCAATAGCAAGTGGCTTTTCCCAGTCGTACTTAAACTCCTTACCTTTATAGTGGTATACGATGGGGTATATTGAGAAGCTATTTGATTCCATGTTGCAGTTCACCAGTTCCGATTTAAGAGTCGACACCGTATCGGTGCGATCTTTGGTTGTCTTACAGGTAGTTCCATCTGTAATGTGACAAAAGATTACATTGGTGCGAGCTTTGATCAGGCTGGCCGTTTCTCGAAAGACCTGTAAGGCAGTAGTATACTTGTCTGTTATGGTAGCAGGATCACAAACATGCACGGAAGCTGCTCCAGGTTCAACACACCTGACCGATTCCTCGGCGATTTGTTGCGTATTGGAGGGGAAGTGCGGTTTTTGTGTGGGCAGGTTTATACTATAGGTTAAAGCTGCGGTAATTTTTAGTTTATCCAATTTGGTCTCCATTTAACATCTCGTGCATGTATTCGTGAGTAGAGAATATCTGTGATAAAGGCTCACTTTTTAATGGCAAGATGAAACAGTAATAATATCATTTCATAATAGAAGTCTTAGTTGATATTTTATAATTAATCAATTAGAGTAAGCTGAATTATATTAATTCCTTGGTAATTTGTCAAGTTTAAGAAGGCTCTTTTTAATGATTTTGTCAGTAGATAAGTAATCAGGGAAAATGTCAGTACTTGAGCAGGAAACTACGCGGGTCTATTTGCAGATGCTGCGAAAGATTGTGCTATAGTAACGAATCATGACTCTTTCGCTGACCATTTTCACCTTTCAACAATGTGTCAACGAAGCTGAAAATTCAATTTCTTTTGCCTGAATTTAATCCAGGCAAAGTTGAAAAGAAAAAGTGCCTGGAACACGAGCATGGCGAGGTTATTGGGAAGAGAGCGGCTGCAAATCTGGCAGGCGGATGATTGTTCCATTTTGATTGGCATAGCGCACGATGGGGCCGCCGAGTGACTCAACCTGACCATCGGGTAAGCATTTTAAGCCGGTCCCGGAGGGAATTCCATATCCAGCAGTACCGGATTTTTCGAGTTTTAAAGCTGTTTTTAATTCAACCCAGTCATCTTCTTCGGCATGGGTATCGCAGATCACCGGGACAATGCCCAGGCAGGGGAATAGCTCAGCGGTCGAATCATCATCGGGATTTCGCCAGCGGACCCATTCACGGGCGAGCATGATGCTACCGGCTGAAAGCCCAAAGAAGGGTTTACCTCCGTGATAGAGTTTGACCAGAAATTCACTCAATTTTTTCTCTATCAAAACCTGCATGCCCATCTCAACATCTCCTCCGCTGATGAAAATGCCGTCAGCCTGTTCCAGTCCCTCTCTAACCTTTCGGAGGTCTGCCGTCGGAGGTAATGTGATGAGATGCTGTACCTGAGCCGCCCCCGCGCGCAAGAACACGTCTGCCATCATACGGTAGAAACCGGCATCATCTTCGCTGGCTGCACCGATATAAGCAAGTAGGGGAGCACGGCGGCATATTCCGGTGATTTCATTCATAATCAGACGGATAAGCGGATCAGGCCTGTTACCGGATCTTCTTCTGCCTCCTGCGAGCAGATAAACTGGTTGCTTCATATCGTATTCCCCTGTCGACTGACAGATTTTGCCAGGTATTTTTCAATCTCGATCGGGAAAAGTGTTTTAGATATCAGGTATTTACCTGAACGCTCCGGAGCAATGTCCTTTTCAAATATAATCGAAATTCGTGCTTCTTTCCCATACAGGTCCTTCAAAATTTCCGTGGCTTCTTTCCTGACAGCTTCCCGATTACCCCGCCGGGTGACGAGATGCAATTCATAATTTCGGCGCTCGGTCTGAACCAGGCTGTATGAATCAATCTTTTCGAGTTTACTCAGAGAGGTATCCAGTTCATACAGGGAGACCAGTCTGCCGGCACAGGTCAAAGTCAGGTTTGCCACCCTGCCTGCCAGAGCTTTTAGCAGGAAGCCTGAATTTCTGCCGCATTGGCAATTACCGGCAGGATCGAGAATTACCAGGTCGCCGACATCAAACCTCAGCAGATAAGACCAGGGATTATTGAAAGGAGTTACCAGTATTCTACCCAGGCCGGGACTGCCATGTTCTTCTTGCAAAGGTTCAAAATCGACCCTGCAGAATTCAGAGTTCTGGTGAAATTTCCCGTATTCACATTGCATAAAGACGTAACCTGTTTCGGTAGTTCCGTACGAACTCGCAAATGGACTGCTGAAAATACGCCTGATTTGCCGGAGATGAAAGTGCGTAGTGTATTCATATGTAAAGGTGATCAGCTCAGGCTGGAAAATAGGTGATTGAATATGTTCCGCGTAACGACATAATCTGGCGAGGAGTGAAGGATTTGCTTCCAGCAGAACGGGCTGGAATTCAGCCAATTCTCTGATCATCCTGTCCATCAAAGCTGGAGTCCAGGTTACAGGATCAGTTTTCTCATTGAGATAGAGAAAGCGGGATAACCGCCTTTTTTCATAAGGCAGATCGGCATCGTCAGAAATGAAGCCGACATTCAGCGGGTTGGCCAGAATAGCTTCCAGGTGGTTACTGTGCGCAAGGTGTGAGGCGTGTGAGTTCAATTGCCAGGAAGCTTTCTCGGACGCATCCCACCATTTCTGGTTCCAGATGTTGGTTATTTTGTCATCTGTTGTCCCGCTTGTTTCAACCAGAATAATCTCTTTGCTGTCCAGCCCGGCGTTGATATCGAGAGATGGTGGGAGTATGCCGGCAGGGAAGTTTTCACGGATTGTCTTTTTCGTCAGCGCGGGCAGAGCAGCGTAGCGGGTATCGATGGGTGCTCCGGGTCCCGGGTCAAATTTCTGCCAGTCCCTGTAGAGTGGAACGGTCTTCAAAGCATTTTCCAGAGTATGGAGAGAATTAGAATAATATTCGGAAGGAAACCTTACAGATTGAAACAACTTTATCTCCAGTAAAATATCTATCAACCTTTTTCTTCAAAACAATCATTCATGGCTAACCCGGTGTCTCTTCCAGTCATGCATATCTCCGTATGGCCGATATGCTTTTTGATGGTCGTTGTTATGCTAAGTCTACTTGTAAAGTTAGGTTAGTGTCAATTTTTCAGGATTAGATATAGCTGTACAATTATGATGGTATATGATAGCCTGATAATACACTGACAGCGGGAGGGACTGGATGGAGGTAATGGCAGATACCATTGATATGATAATCGAGCGTTATGAGCTGGGAAGGTGGGCTACTAACGTCTACCTGGTACGCTGTAAAACAACCGGAAAAAGCTTTCTGGTGGATGCGCCAGCCAATATTTATACTCTGGTAAAAAGGATGGCGGGAGAAGTTCCCGAGTGGCTGCTGCTTACGCATACCCATCTGGACCATATTGAAGGATTGAAGGCTTTAAAAGCGAGAGTTAATATTCCTGTTGCAGTCCATCGTGAAGATGAGTCCAATCTGCCGGTTGCTGCTGACAGGTACCTGGAAGACGGAGATATTCTCAGAATCGGAGCGCTTCAGGTGACCGTGATTCATACTCCAGGTCATACACCGGGGAGCGTTTGCTTTCAACTTGGTGAATACCTGATTGCCGGGGATACCATTTTCCCCGGTGGTCCGGGAAAGACCTGGAGCAAAGAGGATTTTCAGAGGATTATCCAGTCTATTACCGGTAAAATTTTTATTCTGCCAGATAAGACCCAAATTTTTCCCGGACACGGCTCCCCCGCGATTTTAAAAAGAGAAAAGGAGGAATTCGCCATTTTTTCTTCCCGTCCGCACGCTCCCGACCTTTACGGGGATGTTAGCTGGCTTACGAGCTAGCTGATTTTTTCAGCCTGTATCTCCAATAATACACCACGATAACGATATACGTACCGTAGAACGGGATGCGGTGCGTGATTTCCACGCTTCGAGGTTGACAGCCTCGCTAGCTTAGGTTATTATATCACGTAAGATTTATTTCTGCCTGGCAGCAAGCAGAAAAATTTAAAGGAGGAAAGATTGAAAAAGCAAGCAGTATTTGTGGTTTTCCTGATCCTGGTAGTTGCTTCGCTGTTGCTGGCTGCCTGCGGCGGAGGGACGACAACCGCGCCGACCACGGCCACCAAAACCTCTCCCACCAGCACCGGCACTACCACCACGACTCCCACCGGTACAACCCCTGGTCAAACCACCACCCCCACAAGGACGACTCCCACCGCCACCACCGGTCCTAAGAGAGGTGGTATTTTGAGGGGCATCATCACCGCCGGTCCCGCCATGATGAGCTACCGCGGTAAGATGGGACCCGCCGATCACACCTACGTGATGCCTGCGGTGGAATACCTGGTTGAGCCCTACGTCGATGAAC
>Ga0078972_1016298_pt1 | contig 11053 bp, 12 predicted proteins | sample YelNatPaOPGAMG01_FD_67568 | JGI IMG/M metagenome (GOLD analysis project Ga0078972, IMG submission 67568) | Hot spring thermophilic microbial communities from Obsidian Pool, Yellowstone National Park, USA - OP-RAMG-01 (SPADES assembly) (version 2) | ecosystem: Environmental > Aquatic > Thermal...
CACCGGCAACGAATTCCCCGAAACCCTCGGCATGCGCGACGCGGTCGAAGCCAGCTACGACATCCGGTTGATGACCTTGCACCCGGAACCCTCGGTGCTGGCGCTGGGCACCAGCCTGTGCCACACCGACCCCGACGAGTGTTGCCGGCTGCGCAAAGTGGTCCCGCTGACCAAAACGCTGCCCGACTTTTCCGCCTGGGTCACCGCGCTTCGCCGTGCCGATTCACCGAGCCGCGCCAACGCACCGCTGATCAGCTTCGACGAAAAATTCAAGCTGGTCAAAGTCAATGCGATCGCCGCCTGGTCCGACGAAGAGCTGGCCGACTACATCACCAAAAACAAGGTGCTGGTCAATCCCTTGATGGACGAGGGCTACACGTCGATCGGCTGTGCTCCGATGACCACGAAACCGGCCCCGGGCGCCGACAAACGCAGCGGACGCTGGGCGGGGTTCGCCAAGACCGAGTGCGGCATCCACGTCCAGCCGTAAGCGCTCGATTCGCCCGACTTCGTCACAGTCAGCTGCGGTTAGCCCGGAAGTTGTGCGCGAGGGTGAGGACGCAGGTAGCGCGCCCAGGTCAAGATCGCGGCGCCAATATAGGGCACCAAGAAGGCCAGGAATGGCGGTGTCTCGGTCCCGGCCATGAGATAGGACTGCCGTAGGGCCAAGTCAGCGGCCCGGTTCGGAACGGTTACGGCACCGATCCCAGATAGAAAAGTCTCCGTACACGACTTCCCTGAATGCAACTTGGCACCGATGCGGCGCTCGGTCGCTGTGGCATTTCGGCCAAGCCGATGGCGGATCCAGTGAGGATTGCAGTTGACCGCAGCCAAGACCGGGCCCGGCCGATGGTTCCCTGCGGCACGGAACAAGTCTTTCGCCCTGGCTGCTGAACTGCTTGTGCGCCAAGCACATCAAGACCTTTTCTTGTTGCCGGTATGGATGTGTACCGCATGGGTACCCGGTTTCTTCGACAGTTGGTCCAGCAGACTCTCAAGTTGCGCCTTGTCAGTGTGCCAATGCTGAACCGATTCCGGCTTCTGGGAGAGTTCGGCCAGGACGCGTTCGAATTTGCTGGGCTTCGAACCGTCCTTGTCGCGTGCCGTCTCTGATCGGCGCATCGTTGTCACGTTGACCGCGGGCGGGATTGCCTTGCCGAGTGCGCCGCCGACCGCACTTGCCAGGGTCATCTGGCCTGCCAAGCCTTCGATGGCCTTCACCGCAATCGCAGGGGCTGCAGCGGTGCCGGTACCTTGCAATCCGGAGGCCACCAGCTTGACGGTGGGCGTGGCCGCCGCCCAGCTCGGCGGTACTGATAGCCCGCCGGTCAGCCCAGCGCCGCCCAGCTGCGCCGAGACCACCGGGGCGGCTGCCGTCAGGTCCGTATTCAGCGCCGTCATCGATGCAGCCACTTGCGGCCCCGACGCTGCAGACAGCCCCACTGAGGATATCGCGCCTTGCATCCACAAAATGTCGAGGTTCATGCCGAAAATGGTGTTGACCAGGCCAGAAGCTCCCGCTGTAACACCTCTCAAGCTCGTATCCAGGAGCCCCGCGGCGATCGACAACGGAGACGTGAATCTCAACAAATCGAGCAGCGACGTCACCGCTGGCGAGAACGTCTGCGTTGAGGTAGCGGCGTTGCTCAGCGCTGACGGTGTCGTGGACATCAGGTCGGCCAGCTGTGCGAGTATCGGCTGCAACCCACCCGCTGACGCGCCGACCTCCTGAGCGGCCGAGACGGCTGGAGCCGCGGCGCCGCCCGGATTTGTCGTGGGGGGCGCGGCGGTGAACGGCGCCAGCCGGGTGGCAACCGCGGCCGACGCCGCATAGTTGTACATCGCAGCGGTGTCCTGGGCCCACATCTGCGCGTACTGTGCCTCGACAGCCGTGATCGCCTGCGCGTTTTGGCCGAAGACGTTCGTCGCGATCAATGCCGCCAGCTCGCTGCGGTTAGCTGCGATGGCCGCTGGGGGTACCGTCGCGGCGAAGGCTGTCTGGTAGGCGTGGACGGCCATTCTGGCCTGGACGGCGGCTTGCTCGGCTCGCGCAGCGGTGTCACGCAGCCATGCTGCATACGGGCTGGCCGCGGCCGCCATCCGCACCGCCGAGGGGCCGTGCCAGTCAGCTGACAGCGTCGACAGTATCGACGCGTAAGAATCTGCCGCGGAGCGCAGCTCGGCGGCGAGAATGTCCCACGCCGCCGCGGCCTGCGACATTGATCCGGGCCCGGCGCCGGCGTAGATACGGCCGGAATTGATTTCCGGCGGCAACATCCCGTAATCCATCCCTACCCCTTCGGTCTAGGGTGTCCCGTTGCACCGTGCGGTCAAGGGTTATTCGTCGTCGTCTTCGGTTATCAGGATGATGTTTATGGTCGCATCGTCTGCCGCCACAGCATCCGCGGCGCGCACTTTGCCCGTTGGGGGGGTGCCGGTACCGGTCCCGACGATCGCCCGTCCAGCCAGGCCGGAGAGCGCCATGCTGCCGAATAGGTTTCCTTCCTCGGCGGCAGTGACCGCTGCCGCTGCCGCAGCCGGGTCCGATACCGGCACGAGCACGGCAACCGGCTTGATTTCTGGGGCCGCCAGCACCCAACTGTGCGGCACGGATATGGTACTGACCAAAGCCGCACGACCCACACTGACTGACACTTGGGCCGGCGTTGCCGAACTGGCGAGCACACCTCCGAAACCGGACAGGCCCGGCGGGAGACCTAACACGACTTGATCGAACTTGCTGGCTACGGTCGCGAAGTTGACCCCGGTTTGGACTACCGAGTACATCAACAGGCCGACAAGCTCGCCTACTGGCGGCCCGGACAACAAAGTGATTGGCGATAGCGACCCGATGGTGACATTTGTTAGCACGTCGAGGAGCGAAGGCGGGGCGGCCGCCGCCGGGGCCGCCATGGTGTGCAGTGACTGGGGAACCGAGGACAGCAGAGCCGGCAATGTCTGTGCCGGTGTCTGGGCGGCGCGGGCTGCTGCTGCGGCCTGCGCAACCAGACCGTTGAAGTTGGTGGTCTGCGGGGGCTCATCGAACGGAGCCAACGCGGATGCCGCCGAGGCGGAACTGGCGTAACCATACATGGCCGCGGCGTCTTGTTCCCACATCTCGGCGTAATCGAGTTCGGTAGCGGCGATAGCTGGGGTGTTCTGCCCGAAAATATTGGTTGCCACCAGCGATGCCAATAAGCTGCGGTTGGCCGCGATGGCCGGCGGCGGCACGGTGGCGGCAAATGCGGCCTCGTAGGCGGCCACCGCGGCACGGGCTTGGGCAGCGGTTTGGCGCGCGCGGACGGCGCTGGTGTCGAGCCATGTCGTATACGACCGCGCCGCGGCGGCCATCGCCGCGAACGACAGGCCCCGCCATCTGCTAGCCAGCCCAGAAGTTATCGACGAGTAAGCGGCCGCCATGATCTCCAAATCCGTGGCCACACCGTCCCACGCGGCGGCGGCGGCCAGCATTGGGCCTGACCCGGGTCCCGTATACAAAAGACCAGAATTGACCTCTGGCGGCAATAATCCAAAATCCATTCGAATCGTTGCGATAGCCTATCTCGTGCTCGCGTTGTCGCCGGCCCGGCGGGTGTCGCTTTGGAGGTTTATCCGCCGGAGCTCGATGATCGTTGCCAAGTGTCGCATAGTTTCAAGCCCGTTTCAGCAGTGTGCGACGTGGCCAATCTGGTGTCGCGTGCTGGGGCCAGGTCCCTGGCATGACGCTGGGAGCAGAGCACGTAATCGCATATGTTGGGCGACGAGAGCTGCATCCCCGCGCCCACGATCACGTCCTGGTCGGCCAACCCCTGATGGGGTTACCCCGTTTTTCCGGAGACTTCCGAACCAGGTTTGATCTTGATGACCTGCAGAAAGGAAGTCTGCAGTGGGAGCGAATAAGAAATACCCGGCCAAGCTGCGTGAGCGCACGGTGCGGCTGTATCCGGAGTCTGATCCCATGCCCGTGATCGCGCAGCTCGCGCGGCAACTCAACGTACATCCGGAGCACTTGCCCAACTGGATCGGTCAGGATGAGGCCGACCGCGGCGGCGTCCCAGGACGGCAATGATTGAGGAGAACCGGCGATTGCGTGCGGCGGCCAAGGAGCTTCGTGCCGTTAACGAAGTGCTCAAACGCTGCGAGCGCCTATTTCGCCCAGGAGATCGAACCGACCCGGAGAAGGTCATGACATTTATTGATAAGCAAGCTTTTTCGGTCGATCTCGTGCTGCGGGTCCTCGCCATCGCGGCTTCGACCTACTACGACTGGCGCAAGGCTCGACGGGAGCCGTCGCGGCGTGCGCGGGAGGACGCCGAGCTGCTGCGGTTGATCAACGCCATTCGCGGCGAGCACCAGTTCGCCGCCCCTTACGGCTCTCCGGCGAGTGGAGCGCATCATCCGCGCCAACGGCCGCCGGGGCGCCTACCTACCCCAGGGCGGGAAGCACGGGTCCACCAGACAACGCCCAGGGTGACCCGGCCGCCAGCAAAGTGGTCACTCAACGCGCCACCGACGACTCGCTACCGATCCCAGCACTGGCCCGACGAAGGCGATCTCGGTGGCATGCAACGCCGCCTGGGCGTGGCTTTGACCGCGATCGATGAAGTTGATCTGCAGCTCCTGACCAAAAGCGAACGCGAAACCGAGGAAGGAGCCGGAGGCGATCATGTAAAGCAACGAGATCACCCACGTGTCGGGCACCCACAGGATAGATCGCAGGTCGGCCACATTGACGTGATGAAAGAAGTTGTCCATGCGCAGCGCCGTACCGACACCGACCACCGCCAGCAACACCAGATAGATCGCGCAGATCCAGTAGGGTGCTGCGTGACTAGCACTGGCCAGTGCCAACAGTCCGACCACCGGGATGGTGGCCGCCCCGAGATCGGCGACACCACCGGTAAGACCCAGCGCCAAGCCCTTGCGTCGGTTTGGGTAGAGCGCATCGGCGGTGGTGAGCGACGCCGAGTAATTGCCGCCACCTAATCCGGTCAACGCTGCGCACACCAAATATGGCCACAACGGCAAACCGGGATGAGCTAACAACACAATGGTCGTGGGGACCAGCAGCACCGCCGAAGAGAACGTCGCCCAGTTGCGCCCGCCAAACCTGGCCGCAGCGATAGTTCAGGGGATACGCGCAAGCGCCCCGACCGGAATCGCGGTGGCAGTCAGCAGCAACTTGTCGCCGGGTTTCAAGCCGTAGACGGACTGCGGCATGAAAAGCACCATTACCGACCGCAGATACCAAATCGAGGATGCGACGTGCACAGTTGCGATAGCCCAGATCAGGTTGCGGCGGGCGATGACGTGGTTGCCGGCGTGCCAGGCCGCGGCGTCTTCTGGATCCCAATCCGCGAGGCGCCGGGTATGCACCACGTGATGTTCACCTTTCATCGAAGCTGGCTTCCGGTGTAGGAACGTTCTGACGTGGGTATCGCCCGCGTGCGATCACAATTCTACGGGATGTTCGGCGGAATCGGCCGTTAGCAAGCCGGTTTCGGTGCGAACGTCCGAATTCGGTTGCGGTGTTTGTGCGACCAGGTGATCCAAGAGCTGCAGGGTTTCCGTCGCCCCTGGTGTCCCTCGCCGAGTTGATCCCCGGCTACCGCACGTCCATCACGCAGCGGAACCCGATGTGGGTGGTCGCGGTGTCCTGCGACTGCGGTGACCGCGCCGCCGGGCGGTAACGGTGGCAGTATTCCGGCGCGCACAGGTGCGACCCGCCCTTCAGGGTCTGGCTGACCGACGGATCCGCCGGACCCGGCGGTGCGCAGCACGACTTCGGCGGTTGATCGAGCCGATGGTGCGCCGAGAATTCGGTGGTGGTCCACTCCCACACGTTGCCGATCATGTCGTTCAGACCGAATGCGTTGGGCGGGAACGTACCTACCGGCGAGGTTCCCTTCCAGCCCAGCGCGCCGTCGTTGCGGTAGGGGAACCGGCCCTGCCAGGTGTTGGCCATCAGCTGCCCGCCGGGCCGCTCCTCGTCACCCCAGGCGTACGTCGTGGCGGACCCACCGCGACAGGCGTATTCCCACTCGGGCTCGGTCGGCAACCGCCGACCTGCCCAGCGGGCGTAAGCCGCGGCATCGGGATAGGCCACCTGGACGACGGGATGGTTGGCTTTGTCCGCGATGTCACTGTCGGGCCCGAACGGGTGTCGCCAGCTGGCGCCCGGCGCCCAGGACCACCACCGTCGCCAGTCACGCAGGTCGACCGGTCCCGGCGTCGGGCGGAAAGCCAGTGAACCCGGAGCCAGGCTGTCGGGGTCCACACCCGGGTAGAGCCGCGGATCGATCGGTTGCTCGGCCACCGTCAGATAGCCCGTTGCGGCGACGAATACAGCGAACTGGGCATTGGTCACCGGGTGCCGTTCCACCGCGAACGCGCGCACGGTCACGGTGTGGATCGGCGCCTCTTCGGGGTAAAAGCTCGTCGAGCCCATCCGAAACGATCCGCCCGGCACGTCGACCAGTTCGGTCAGCCTGACGTCAGTCACGCGCAAACGCCAGCCCCAGTTGCTGTTTCACGTCCTCATAGGCCGCGCCGGAGATATCGACCGTCACTCGCGCGATGCTGCCGCCGGTGAACGGAAACGGCGCCCGGTAACGGGTCGACACCGGCGAACCACTGTTGCGGCCCACGCTGGTGATCGCGCCGGCCAACCCGAACGAACCAGGCTGTGTCCGCATCTCGGGCAAAACAGCGGCCACGCCGGGACCGATGTGCAGGGTGGCCTCGCCGACCGGAGTGTGGCTGTTGGGCAGCGTCCCCGTCCGCGTATAGCGGACTCCGAACAGATGGCGGCCCGGCGGCAGGGCGCTGGGAGAACGCATCACCTGCTCACGCTCACCGAGAAAGTTGTAAACGTAGACCAGCTGCCCGTCCTGCATGAACAGCGCGTGTCCGCCATGCGCCCCACCCTGCTTGAACACCACGCCGTTGGCACCAGCAACATCGACTACGACCTCGGCCACAACGGTGAACGACCGGCCGCGGATGTCGACCGCGGCGCCGATCCCGAGGTCGGCACTACCCGGGTAGTAGAAAAACGTTGTTCTTTCCCCGGTCAGGTATGGACGCCACCTCGATGAGGTCTCGAAAACGTTCAGGTCAGCCAGCGGCAAGCCGTTGTATCTGGCCGCTTCGGCAAACCACAGCGCCTTGAGCTCCTCGAGTTTCTCCGGCTGCGCGGCAGCCAGATCATGGCATTGGCTGCGGTCCTCGGCGATGTGGAAGAGCTCCCAGCGGTCGGTGTCGAAGCGGGACCACCCCGCGGGCGCGGCCGCGTGGACCGTGTTGGCAAACCAGCCCGCGTGCCAGATCCCGCGCGTGCCCAGCATGCTGTAGAACTGGGTGCGCTTGCCAGTGTCTGCGACTGGATCGGCAAGGGCAGCTTTGAAACTCACTCCGTCAAGCGGTTGTTGCCGGATCCCTTTGACGACCTCGGGGGGTGTCATGCCGAGCATATCGAGAACGGTCGGGGTGATGTCGCAGACGTTGACGTAGCTGTCTCGGACCTCATTCTGGGCTGCAATACCGTTGGGCCAGGAAATGATTGCCACGTCGGCGATGCCGCCCTCATGCGAGGCGTAGCGCTTGTACAACTTGTAGGGCGTGTTGAAGGCCATCGCCCACCCGATCGGGTAATGGGGATACGTCTGCGGGCCACCGAGACGATCGAGGAACCGCATGCTCTCTTCGGCGGTGTCGATGTACCCGTTGAAGAACTTGGTCTCGTTGACCGAGCCGTTCGGTCCACCTTCACCGCTGGCTCCGTTGTCGGAGATCACCACGACGAGGGTGTTGTCCAGCTGTCCGGATTCCTCGAGATAGTCCAGGATCCGGCCGATCTGGGCATCGGTGTAGCTCAGGAAACCCGCGAACACCTCGGCCATCCGGCAAAACAACTTCTTCTCGTCGTCGCTGAGCGTGTCCCATGGCCGTACCGTGTCCTGCAGCGGCCACGGCTGGCCTGCCGGCCCCGTCACATCCAGGTACGGGTTCACCGGCGAGAGTTCGGTGTCGGCCGGCACGATGCTCATCGACTTCTGCCGCTCTAGCACGATGTCCCGGTACTTCTCGTATCCCATGTCGAAACGACCGGCGTATCTATCGGCCCACTCGCTGAAGACATGATGCGGGGCATGCCCGGCGCCGGGGCACACATAGGCGAACCACGGCTTTTCGGGGGCGATCACCTTGGCATCGCGGATGAACTCGATCGTTTTGTCGGCGAGGTCCTTGGACAGGTGATAACCGTCCTCGGGCGTCGCCGGCGGGGACACCGGATGGTTGTCGTAAACCAAGTCGGGATACCACTGGTCGGTCTCGCCGCCCAGAAACCCGTAGAACCGCTCGAAACCGCGCGACAGCGGCCAGTGCTGCTTGGTGGACGCCAGGTTGGCCTCCTCGAGCGGGGTCAGGTGCCACTTGCCGACGGCGTAGGTGTTGTAGCCGCGCTCGGCGAGCACCTCCGAGAGCAGCGCGGTGTCGGCCGGGATACGACCGTTGCAATTGGGGAAACCGTCGGTGAATTCTTCGATGGTGGCCATGCCCACGGTGGTCGGGTTGCGACCGGTCAGCAGCGACGCACGGGTCGGTGAGCACAGCGCGCTGGTGTGAAACTGGGTCAGCCGCACTCCCCGCTCGGCAATGCGGGTCATGGCCGGCATGTCGACCAGTCCGCCGAAACAGTCCCAGGTCGCGATGCCGATGTCGTCCCAGACCAGATAGAGGACGTTGGGTGCATTCTCCGGAGCAGTCGGTGCTGCGTAGGGACCCCAATCCGGTTCGGAATCCCGAATGTCCAGAGCGATCTTGCCGGCGAATCCACTGGGCCTGGTCGACATTGCCGACCTCACTTTCTTCTGGCACAGGTTTTAACGGGGTGGCGTGCAGGCTACACCTCGGAAGCAAACACTGCTGTGTAGCGGCTGTAGAGTGGAACAACCCGCAGCGAGATACCAGGAGGTCGAGTTCGTGCGGATCGTGGCCCTCGAGGAGCATTTCGCCACCGAGCAGTTCCGCGAAGGCCCGGGACGTGACCATTTCCAGCGCATGGCGGCGGGATCGCAACGTTTTCCCGGTGGCGTGGGCGGGCTTGTCGAGCGGTTGGGCGACGTGGCGGCCGGGCGCATCGCGGAGATGGACGCGGCGGGTGTCGACGTTCAGGTGTTGTCACTGACGGCTCCGGGGCTGGAGCAGGTGCCGGGTTCCGAGGCCGTTGCACTGGCCAGGACGATCAACGACGACCTAGCCGATGCGATCCGACACTATCCGCAGCGACTGGCCGGGTTCGCCGCGCTGCCGACGGCCGAGCCGGCCGCAGCCGCCGACGAACTGGAACGGGTGGTGCGCGAGTACCACTTCGTCGGCGCCGTGATCAATGGCCACTGCCGGGGCCGTCGTCTCGACGATGAATTCTTCTGGCCGATCCTAGAACGGGCCGAAGCTCTGGAAACGCCGCTGTACCTGCACCCGACGCCGCCGCCGGAGTCGGTGCTCGGGCCGCTCTACGCCGGAAACTACCCGCAAGCAGTCACCCAGGTGTTGGCCACCGCAGGCTGGGGCTGGCACATCGAAACCGCGACGCACGTGCTGCGGCTGATCCTCAGCGGCGCGCTGGACCGGTTCCCGGGGCTGCAGATTGTCATCGGGCACATGGGGGAAGCGTTGCCCGCCATGATTCCGCGACTGGATCGGACCTTGCCGACGGCTCTGACGACCCTTGCGCTGGCCCCGTCGGACTATCTTCGGCGCAACGTGCACTACACGTTCAGCGGATTCAATTGGACTTCGGCCTTTGTGGAGTTGATGTTTCAGGTCGGCGTGGACCGCATTATGTTCTCCACGGACTATCCCTATGCCTCGATGGCCGAAGCGACGGCCTTTCTCGAAACCATCCCGGTCAGTCCGCACGACCGCGAACGAATCGCCCACGGCAACGCCGACGAGCTGTTGCGGCTTACTTAGCCCGCTCCAGGATTTCGACCAGCCGCCAGCGCTTGGTCGCCGACAGCGGGCGGGTCTCCATCAGCGAGACCCGGTCGCCGACGCTGGCGATGCCGTTCTCGTCGTGCGCCTTGACTTTGGTGGTAGTCCGGATGACCTTGCCGTAAAGGGGATGCTTCACCCGATCCTCCAGCTCGACCACGATGGTCTTTTGCATCTTGTCGCTCACCACCAGACCGACCCGGGTCTTGCGACGGCCCCGCGGCTTCGGGGTGCGCGGAGTGTGCTTGGGGCCCTTGCCATTACCTGGCTCGGTTTGGGCGGCCTCGTTGGGGGCGGTCTTTGTGGGGGCGGCTTTTTTCGCAGCGCCCTTGTCAGCAGTCTTCGCCTGTGCCATCACGATTCCTCATCCTCGGGCCCGGACGCCAGGCCAAGTTCACGTTCACGCAGCACGGTATAGATGCGCGCGATTTCCCGACGCACCGTGCGGAGTCGACGATTGTTGTTGAGTTGCCCGGTCGCGGTCTGGAAGCGCAGATTGAACAGCTCCTCCTTGGATTCACGCAGCCGGTCGATCAGCTCTTCGCCGGTGAGCTCGCGCAGTTCGCCGGCGGAAACACCGACTGCCATCAGAACTGTTCCTCTCGGGTAATGATGCGTGCCTTGATCGGCAACTTGTGGATTGCTCTGGTCAACGCGGCCCGGGCGACCGATTCGTTGGGGAAGCTGAGCTCGAAAAGCACCCGGCCCGGCTTAACATTGGCGACCCACCATTCCGGTGAGCCTTTACCCGAACCCATGCGGGTCTCCGCCGGCTTCTTGGTCAGCGGTCGGTCCGGGAAGATGTTGATCCACACCTTGCCGCCGCGCTTGATGTGCCGGTTGATGGCAATACGGGCGGACTCGATCTGCCGGTTGGTGATGTAGGCGTGCTCGAGGGCCTGAATGCCGTAGTCGCCGAAGGTCACCGTCGTGCCGCCGCTGGCGATGCCGCGTTGACGGGGATGATGCTGCTTGCGGTGCTTGACTTTGCGGGGGATCAACATGTCTCAGGCCTCCGTGTTCTGCGTCTCGAGGGCCGACTCACCGGCGGGGG
>Ga0078972_1016302_pt1 | contig 11051 bp, 19 predicted proteins | sample YelNatPaOPGAMG01_FD_67568 | JGI IMG/M metagenome (GOLD analysis project Ga0078972, IMG submission 67568) | Hot spring thermophilic microbial communities from Obsidian Pool, Yellowstone National Park, USA - OP-RAMG-01 (SPADES assembly) (version 2) | ecosystem: Environmental > Aquatic > Thermal...
GATAATGCAGACCACAACGCATCCATAAATATTAAAAACAGAGTGTCTACGACAGTGTTAAGGAAGAACCTCTTAAAACAAAGCAAATTAGGTAATGGAACGTACGAACCAAAGATTATTACAAAAGATAATGTTAAAAACGTTCTATTATCGTTTCGGCAAAATCTCGCAATAGATAAGGATATGGTTGGAGTTTATGCTTTTGACTATGTTTGATTTGTCGGATTAAATATGAAAACAATTCATCAAACACTAAACAATGTTAATAAATTTGGTAATATCATATTGATATTATATCTTTGTAATATAAAATTATAATTACAAGCGCCCGTAGCTCAGTTGGTTAGAGCAACTGACTCATAATCAGTAGGTCACTAGTTCAATCCTAGTCGGGCGCACGACATAAAATAAATAGGATGTTTTTTTTTATATTATATTTTTAAAAAAGTGAATAGTTATTATGTACAAAACAATATCAAATAAAATTATCAGGGAATTTAATCCGTGTTATGATCCATCGAAGTATATTACAGATGAGAATGAGGAATTGTCTGTAAAACAGTGGATTGAAAAATATAAAAATGTAGTTCCAATAAAAGATATTTTTTGGTTACTTATTAGAAAAGAATATTTATCTTATAAAGATTTAAGGTTATTTGCAGTCTGGTGTGCAAGAGAAGCCTTAAAATTAATTAAGAATCCAGATGAAAGAAGTGTTGAGGCTTGTAATGTAGCTGAACGATATGCCAATAAACAAGCAACAAAAAAAGAACTCATTGAGGCACATGAAGCTATTGTTGAAGCTACTAAGTATCTTGATAATATTGATAATGTTGATAATTATAAACATAATTCAATAATTTCTTCTATTATTTTTCATGCCGTTTCTATTGCTTCTTTTGTTTATTCTGATGATGATTATAATGATAATCTTAATATTGATGATGATTATTACTCTAGTTTTTCAACATTTGTTATTGTTAATAATACTGCTGTTGCTGCTCGTTTTGATGCTTATGATGCTGCTAATGCCGATGGTAAAAATGATATAGACGCTGAAAAAATTTCATCTATTGTTAAAGATAAAACTCATTATAGACAACTAAATCAATTATTAACTTATTTTGAATAAAAATATTTTGTTTTATTAAATAAAAATAGTATATATATTATATATAAATAACATTTTTAAATAAACTTATTATGTACAAAACCATTTCCAATCAAATTATCAGAGATATTAATCCATATTATAATCCTTCAAGATTTATTAAAGATGAAAATGAAGAACTACCAATTAAAGATTGGATTCTAAAATATAGGAATACAGTTCCAGCAGATGATATTGTTAAATTGCTTTGTCGAAATGAATTTCTTTCTGAAAAAGATTTAAGGCTATTTGCAGTATGGTGTGCAAGAGAAGCATTAAAATTAGTTGAAAATCCAGATCCTAGAAGTATCGAAGCATGTAATATGGCCGAAAGATATGCCAATGGAGAAGCAACAAAAGAAGAACTTATTTCTGCTGCTCGTTCCGCTGAATATGCTGCTGATGCTGCTTATGCTGCTGCTGATGCTGCTTATGATACTAATAGAAGTTCTTTTGTTGATGCTTATAATTATTTTCTTGTTGCCAATGTTGTTAGTTACGCTGTAAGTTATGATTCTGTTTCTTATGCTGTTAGTGCTTACGGTGCCGCTGCTAATGCTACACTTGTTAATAATAATGCCAGTGTTACACAAATTGATCAATTATTAACTTATTTTTAATATTATATAAATTTTAAGGCTTATATTTTATATAGATTTAGAATGGTCAAAAGAAAATGAAGTTGACATATGACAATTGCTTTGATGAAGCTAAAAAATATAAAATTTGTACAGAATATAGAACGCCACTTTATCTCGCTTATACATTTAAAAGTTAAAATAAGGCGCAACATAGTAGCGTATATAAACGAGTTGGCTGCAATAAAAGAAAGTAACTTTACAACATGAATGAAATAAAAGAAAAAAAGAGAGCGAACAGGAACAGGACATTGACTGTTTCAGTTCAGGAGCGATATCTGTACTCACAAAAACTCCTTAGAATTGAAGGAAAATGTAATCTTGATCTTGATGCAGTTATTAATAAAACTATTCTTGGAGACTTGTATTCTTCATTAGACAGTTTACCGAAAGGCTTTGCAGACCTTATTATAATAGATCCACCTTACAACCTCAACAAAGACTTTCATGGTTTCAAATTTAAGTCCTCCGACAACGATTCATATTTGGAATATCTTAGATCATGGTTTCCGAGAGTAGTCAGTTTATTAAAGGATAATGGTTCGCTTTATCTATGTGGTGATTGGAGGTGTACATCAGCTTTACAACAAGTAATGGAAGAAAATATGATTGTAATGAACAGAATTACATGGCAAAGGGAGAAAGGCAGAGGTGCATTGTCCAATTGGAAAAATGGTATGGAAGATATTTGGTTTGGAGTAAAAAATAAGAATGATTATTATTTCGATGTTGAGTCTGTTAAAATGAAAAGAAAAGTCATAGCACCATACAAAGTTGATGGAAAGCCCAAAGACTGGGAAGAAACTGAAGATGGTAACTTCAGACTAACTTATCCCTCCAACTTTTGGGATGACATAAGTATCCCCTATTGGTCAATGCCTGAAAATACTGACCACCCCACCCAAAAACCAGAAAAATTAATTGCTAAATTAATTTTAGCTTCATGTCCAATTGACGGGATTGTTTTTGATCCTTTCTTAGGTTCAGGAACAACTTCTGTTGTTGCCAAAAAGTTACAACGCAAATATGTTGGTGTAGAAATGAATGAAGAATATTGTATTTGGGCTGAAAAACGACTTCAGAATGCTGAAAATGATAAGTCAATTCAAGGCTATGTTGATGGAGTTTTTTGGGAACGCAACACACTTAGTATCCAGCAAAAAACAGCCAAGAAGAAACAATCAGAAAATTACCCTTAGAACAGATATAACGGTAAAAGCAATTTGTGATGGCTTTGTTTACAATGAGCTTGAAGGCGAAGGTTTTTTTGTATTAACTGTCAAATTGACCATTCAGCCTGAATATCAGCGTAACTATATTTATGCAGACGGAAAAATAGATGTTGCAGTAATTGAAAGTATTTTAAAAGGTTATCCATTAGGACTTATCTATTTCAATACTATAAGTACTGACAAAGTTTATGACATTATTGCTGAAGAAGATGAAGTAACGCAAATTCTGAATGTTGTTGCTGAAAACATCGTGATTTATAAACGTCAAAAAGCCAAATTATGAAACCATTAATAAAATATAGAGGTGGAAAATCAAAAGAAATTCCACACTTGGAAAAACATATTCCACGCTTTAATGGACGTTATATTGAGCCGTTTTTTGGTGGCGGTGCAATGTTTTTTTATTTAGAACCTAAAAACGCAATTATTAATGACATAAATGCAAAACTGATGGCTTTTTATAAAGGCGTAAAATCAGACTTTGAAACATTGCAAAAAGAACTTTCAGAAATTGAAAACATATATCGTATAAACCGAAAAAAATTTGAAGAACTAAAAGCTAAAACACCAACTGAAAGAGTTGAAGATGAAAACGAAGTTCTTTACTATCAAATTAGAGATATGTTCAATGATTTGACAGATAAAAAATATTCAGATGCTTTGCTTTATTTTTTCATCAACAAGACTGCATATTCGGGAATGATACGCTACAACTCAAAAGGCGAATTTAATGTTCCCTATGGACGGTATGCAAATCTAAACACTTCTTTAGTAACAAAAGCTCATAGCCAATTGCTTTCTCATACAGAAATATACAATCTTGATTATAAAGATATTTTTGAAATGACAGAAGAAGATGATTTTATGTTTTTAGACCCACCTTATGATTGTGTTTTTTCAGACTACGGAAATACAGAACACAAAGACGGATTTAATGAAAAAAACCACACCGAATTAGCCAATGATTACAAGCAACTAAAATGTAAAGCATTGATGGTTATTGGACGAACTCCATTAACTGAAAAACTATACGGAGATTTGATTGTGGACGAATATAGAAAATCTTATGCTGTAAATATCCGAAACAGATTCAAATCTGAGGCTTCACATATTTTAATTTCAAATTATGGAAACGTAGCAAAATAATATTTTCCAAAATTTGAATTTAATCAAGTAATGGCACTTTAATAATTTATGGCAAGAATAGACAGCAAAGAATTCTAATGATTGAAGTTAAAGACATATCGCAACCAACATACAAACAGGACGAAAGAAAAACACCGAACGCACAAACATTATTTATATTTTTTAACATTATAAATTTGGTAATATCAAAATAACAATGTATCTTTGTATCATAAAAACCAACCCAATTAAATTATACAATTATGAAAATTGAAGAAAAAATTCAAGAGTTAGAAAAGCAAATTGAATCTTTGAAAAAAGAATCTCAAAAAGAAGAAATGGAAGAATGGTTCAAGTCCTTATTAAATGGCTTAAAAATTGAGATTGATGATAATGAACCAGATTCAGTATATTATAAAAAAAATGGTGAAATTTTTTTTATATTACATCAATATTCAGGAAAAAAATATTTTTATTGTTATTATTATTTAGTTTGGCCTATTTTTGAAAAAAAATATAAACTTAATAATTATGAAATAAAGGAATTTATAAAGAGTATGGTAGAACAACATTTAAAATTGAGTGAAGTAATACCCCTTTCTTTTTAGAAAAATATTTGCAATATGGTAGAACAACGCTTAAAATTTGGTAAAGCAACATCGGCATGGTCGTCCCGAAAAACATGGCGTTGCTTGGGCGTTGACTAAATCAACAACACTTAATCTTGACCAATTAACTTCAAATCTTAAAGACTTGGATTCACATCAATTGGTTTCATTCATTATCGGAACTCACGGTAAAGAAAGACACATTGCTGAAATTGAAAAATTGAAGAAGAAAGACCCCGAAGTGTATTTAGCTGTTACCCTACTTTGGAAAATAATGACGAGTTGGACTCACGGCCTTAAAGAATACTAATATGTTTGAAACAAACTTTTTATACAAAACGAAGAAGGGAAAAGCTGTTGTTGGTGATTCATTAGAACTAATGAAATCAATGCCCGACAATTCAGTTAACTTAGTAATAACATCACCACCTTTTGCCCTTTCAAGACCCAAAGAATACGGTAATAAAGACCAAGCTGATTACATTGATTGGATTTTGGAATTTACAAATGAAGTTCAAAGAATAATTACAGAAGATGGTAGTTTTGTAATTGACTTAGGTGGTGCTTATCAGAAGGGTTCTCCAATTCGGTCATTATACAATTATCGTTTATTGATAAGAATGTGTGATGAACAAGGTTGGAAACTTGCAGAAGAATTTTTTTGGTATAACCCTGCGAAACTTCCTTCTCCTATCGAATGGGTAAACAAAAAGAAAATAAGAGCAAAGGATTCTGTAAATACAGTTTGGTGGCTTTCAAAATCTGACTTTCCAAAAGCGGATGTGAAAAATGTTTTGACTGAATATTCCGACCGAATGAAAAAGCTCATCAAGGACAGTTCAAAATACTACACACCAAAAATGCGTCCATCTGGACACGACATAAGTGATAGTTTTGGCAATGACAACGGTGGTTCAATTCCTTCAAACCTTTTGCAAATTCCAAACACTGAAAGTAATTCACAATATCTTAAATACTGCAAGGACTTAGGAATTAAAGGACACCCTGCAAGATTTCCTTCTAAATTACCTGAGTTTTTTATTAAGTTCTTGACAGACGAAAACGACTTAGTTCTCGACATTTTCGCTGGTTCAAATACTACTGGTTGGACAGCTCAGCAACTTAACAGAAGGTGGCTTTCGTTTGAGTTAAACCATCAATATTTATCTGCATCTGTTTTTCGCTTTCTGGACAAAGAACCTTTTGAAGATGCTAGACCTAAATATGAAATGTTACAACTTGACAAGAATGCAGAAATAGATGCAGAAGAGTTTTTAAAACAGTAAGTTCTATTTGAACCCCCAACGCTTTATGCAAGCACATTTTAAAATATAGAATTATGGAAATTAAAGAAAAAATTGAAGAAAAAATTCAAGAGTTAGAAAAGCAAATTGAATCTTTGAAAAAAGAATCTCAAAAAGAAGAAATGGAAGAATGGTTCAAGTCCTTATTAAATGGTTTAGAAATTGAAATTAATGACAATAAACCAAATTCATTATTTTATAAAAAAGATGGAAAATATCTTTTTTATTTATATCAGGATCCAAATTATAAAGAAGAAAGATGTTTTTATTGCAATTATGATTTAGTTTGGTATATTCTTGAATATAAATATAATCTTAATCATGATGAAATACAGGTGCTTATAAGGAGTATGGTAGAACAACACTTAAAATTGGGTAAAGTACCAGTCTTGTGGTGGAGTTTTTCCAAACCACTGTGGTAGAACAACACTTAAAATTTGGTAAAGCAACATAGGACTGGTCATAATTAACAATTATTATATAAAATTAAAAACAATTTAATATTTACACTTATGGTAATTGAAGAAAAAATTCAAGAGTTAGAAAAGCAAATTGAATCTTTGAAAAAAGAATGCGAAAAGGAAGAAATGGAACAATGGTTTAAATCATTGTTAAATGGAATAGAAATTGAAATTAATGATAAATATCCCAATGAAGTATTTTATAAAAAAAATAAAAAATATTTTTTTTCATTAGAACAAAATTCAAATAATAAAGAAGAAAGATATTTGTGGTGTAGTTATGATTTAGTTTGGAATATTCTAAGAAATAAATATTATCTTACTGATTCTCTAATACAATTATTTATAAAGAGTATGGCAGAAAAATATTTAAAATTAAAAGAAGTAATAGCTATGAATCCAATGGACTGACCAGCCAATAAGTAGAAAAATATTTAAAATATAAATTATTATAATATCAATTATTATAATATAAATTATTATAATATAAATAAATATAGTATGTTTACAAATATATAAAATTTTATTATCATGTACAAAACAATTTCAAAAGAAATCATTAAAAGATTTGATCCAAATTCAGAATTAATAAATATAATAACAGATGAAAATGAAGAATTACCAGTTAAAGAATGGGTTGAAAAATATAGAAATAAAACACGTATAGTATATATTATTTGGTTACTTCTTAGAAAAGAATTTATGTCTGATAAAGATTTAAAATTATATAAGTCATGGAGTGCTCAAGAAGCTTTAAATTTACTTAAAAACAAGGATAAGGAAAATGGCGAAGCTTATACTATTTATGAAAGATATTATAATGGTCAAGCAACAAAAGAAGAACTTATTGATGCCGCTTCCAATGCTGCTGCTTCTACTAAATCTCGTAAAGCACAATTAGATAAATTGTTAACTTATTTTTAATAAAAATATACAATTATGAAAATTGGACAAAAAATTCAAGAGGTAGAAAAGCAAATTGAATTTTTGAAAAAAGAATCTCAAAAAGAAGAAATGGAAGAATGGTTTAAATCATTATTAAATGGGTTAAAAATTGAAATTCATGATTATAAACCAGATTCAGTATTTTATAAAAAAGATGGAAGATATTTTTTTGAATTATATCAAGATTCAGAAGAAAGATATTTTTATTGCTATTATAATTTAGTTTGGTATATTTTTGAAAATAAATACAAACTTAATTATTTTGAAATACAGGAGTTTATAAAGAGCATGGTAGAACAACACTTAAAATTAGGAGTGATAACACCCCACCAATCAAAACGTGTTAATCCTGCTGGGTAGAACAACACTTAAAATTAGGAGTGGTAACACATCACTTGTCCAAACTGACTGCCCCGATAAGGTAAAACAACACTTAAAATTGGAGGAAATAACATATATTATATATAATTAAGAATATAATTTTGGTAATATTAAGATAAGATGGTATATATACAATATAAATAAATCATTTAAAAAATTATTATTATTATTATTATGTATAAAACAATATCAAATGAAATTATTAGAAGTATTAATTCAAAATCTAATTTGTTGAATATTATAACAGATGAAAATGAAGAATTGACCGTAAGACAATGGGTTGAAAAATATAGGAATGTTGTTCCTCCCAAAGATATTCTTTGGCTACTTTGCAGAACGAAATTTCTTTCTGATAAAGATTTAAGGTTATTTGCAGTTTGGTGTGCAAGAGAAGCCTTAAAGTTAATTACAGATCCAGATGAAAGAAGTGTTGAGGCTTGTAATGTGGCTGAAAAATTTGCTAATAGTGAAGCAACAAAGGAGGAACTTGATGCTGCTGATGATGCTGCTTATGCTGTTGTCACTTCTGCTAAATCCGCTTATTATACTGCTTCTACTGATTATGCTGCTTATTATGCTCCTTATACTGCTGCTTATGCTGCTGCTTATGCTGCTAATTTTTCTCATATTTTTTATGCTTATGTTGCTGTTGATTATGCTGTTGAAGTTGCCTATTGTAATGCTATTTCCGATCGTGATGCTGTTCGTACTGCACAAGTTGATAAATTATTAACCTATTTTGATTAATAAAAGAATAATATAAAAGTTTTAAATAAAATATAGACCTTTTTTATTAATATATTTTATATATTTTTAACAATATAAATTTGGTAATATCAATATAATATTATATCTTTGTAGCATAAAAATTAAACCAATTAAATTATACAATTATGAAAATTATTAATGTATTAGAATTACAAAATGGAGTACCGGCTTCAATCACTAGTTTTTCAAACAAAGATAAAGACGGTAATGAAAAGGCAGAAGAATTGTTTATTAATACGATTGAAATTTATTTAGGAAAACAATTGGACGAAGAAGACAAAGATTTTTATCTTGAAGAAGGTTATTATGGAGATGAATATGGATATGAGATTTATATTCTTCATAGTGATATTAATGAATAGGCATTTATGTACATAAGAAATTTGTTGGATAAAAATGGCAATTTATCAGAAGAACAATTTCTTATTGATAATAGAGTTGTTTTTCAATATTATTACACTGCTATATTAATGAAAGAACATGGTAAATTATATATAGATGAAAATTATTGGATATCTAGTGATATAATAAAAATGAAAGATAATATTAATAAAGTTATGTATATATTAAAAAATATAAATTAATTAGTATTAATTATTAGCATATTAATTTGGTAATTTCAATATAAGAATGTACATTATGTGGTATAAAATTAAATAAATATTTATAGTTATGTACAAAACAATATCAAATGAAATTATTAGAAGTTTTAAACCATGTTATGATCCATCAAAATATATTAAAGATGAGAATGAAGAATTATCAATTAAAGATTGGATTAAAAAATATAGGGATATTGTTCCTATAAAAGATATTTTTTGGTTACTTTTAAGAAGTGAATTTGTTTCTGGAAAAGATTTAAGTTTATTTGCTGTGTGGTGTGCACGAGAAGCATTAAAAATAGTTGAAAATACCAACATTAAAATCAATGAGGTTTATAATATAGTTGAAAAGTATGTTAATGAACAAGCTACAATTGAGGAATTTGTTAGTGCTTCTGATACTGCTTATGCTACTATTTCTGCTGATTATGTTGCTTCTTATATTCCCGCTTCTGTTTATATTTCTTATCATATTTCCCAAGCAGCTAATTCTATTTATATTTCTTATGTTGCTGCTCATGCTGCTTATGTTGCTGCTCATGCTGTTCATGCCACTCATACTAATCATGATGCTATTTATACCGCTGTTTATGCTGATTATGCTGCTAATGCTGCCCATGCAGCTTCTCGTGATGCTGCTCGTATTAATGCCGTTTCTTATAACGTTCAATTAGATCAATTATTAACATATTTTTGAATAATATAAGTATTTAAAATTAAATATAATATTATGTTTTTGTAGTATAAAAATAAACAAACCATACAATTATGACAGAACAAGAAAAAACAATTGCAAATATTTTTGACAAGTCGGTTGAAGAATTAAGAATAATGACAAAATCATTATGCGATGCTATTAAATCAATAAAAACAGAAAAACGATATTTAATGTATCAAGACCAAAAATGCGAGCTACTGGGAACAAGTGATGGAAGTTCTACATTAAATACGGGCGGATTAGCATTTTGTATTATTATGCCAGATGGGAAAGTAAAAAACGTTCAAGATATAGACTGCACTTTCTTATAATTGCATATAACGTTGATGGTATGACCAGTAAGGGATTGCGTGAGATTCACTATCAAAATACAATGATGTTGAAGCGGGTTACAAACCTTACAATTACTACTAAAACCCTTATTTGTTATACCATGTGTTAGCCATAGTTGTTTGTTAATCAGTCAAATATATAAATTATTAATCTTAAAATATTATAATTATGTCATTATTTAAAAAAGAAAAATCATTTTTTAGTCGTTCCGATGCAAGGTTTTTGGATAGAGTCAGTAATGGAGTCACATTTGAGAACACTTTTAGATATATCATAATAGGTGTTATTATCGGTACTATTATTGGAGCAACAATGGTGATTTGTGCTGCACTCAACATTAGGTTTTGATTGAAAATGGTTATCATAAAAATCATAACCAGAAGTAAATCCAAGTATAACAGTAACAATCGAACCTGCAATGACTAAAAAATTTGTCCACCATTCAATTTGTTGTTTTCTTACAAATCCACCATTTTGTTTGAGACGAATCCCTTTAGTTGTTAATGAATATGTTGGCATTTCTATGTTGTTACCTGAAAAATCACCTTTATTCTTAATCACATATCCTTCGTCAATGAGAATATCAATTATGAATAGAACTTCTGAATCAGTCCAATCTAATCCATATTTTTGTTTGCCGAAAACAGCAATATCGATGGTCGGTACTCTTTTAAAAATTAAATTCTTTTCATCGTATAGAATTTCAAGAATTTTGTCAAGTTGTTTTTCAAGTTTCATGTTATATCTATTTATTGGTGAACGGTCTTTTTACAATTATGGCTAACT
>Ga0078972_1016303_pt1 | contig 11050 bp, 13 predicted proteins | sample YelNatPaOPGAMG01_FD_67568 | JGI IMG/M metagenome (GOLD analysis project Ga0078972, IMG submission 67568) | Hot spring thermophilic microbial communities from Obsidian Pool, Yellowstone National Park, USA - OP-RAMG-01 (SPADES assembly) (version 2) | ecosystem: Environmental > Aquatic > Thermal...
CTCTGTCTATTGCTCCTCGCTTTTATGCCTTAAGTCACCAACATGACACACTTTCTTTAGTTGTCACTGAAAGGTTATTTCATTTTGAATTGTGGCGACGTAAGCCATAGTTCTGCTTGTTGGCGGTATGTTTGGCGCCAGCTTTCAATGCTTTTATTTATGTATGCGCCTTGCTGTTCAGGCAGTGCATGTCCCATCCAATATTCTATGTATAGCGGATCAACCTTATGATCGCTTAGGAATGTGCGGAATGCAGCCCTTAACGAGTGTGGGCTGTATGGGTTTCTGCCCTTAAAGTTGCCAGCGAATTTTTGGGCTGTTTTGCGGAAGTAGGCGTGAACAGCCCTAGACGACACATCATAAATCGGCGCCTCATCTTCCAATTTCCGATTGGCTAGATACTTTTTAAGTAACTTTATAGACCAGCTGCCCAAGAATGTTATGAATGATATGCCTGTTTTCTTTCGTGTTAAGCTTAGACAAAGTGGTGCTATGCCCTTTTCAAACTCTTCCTTGACATCGCCGTATCTTAATGCCAAAAGATCTGAAACGCTTAATCCACTTTGAAGGATCGAGGCTGCAATACTCCTATACAATAGCTTGTCCATAGTTGCTATAAACTCGCCTACTTCCTCCATGGTCCAAGGATGCTTCTTGTTTACTGGTTGAGCTGGCGGTAATTGCACATAGCGTAGGCTTATGGGGACGTCAAAGTATTTTGCTAAGCTTTGAACAGCGCCAACGTAAATTCTAATAGTCTTAGGCGAGTAGCCTCTGTTTTGAAGCCAGGCGACAAAGTTGTTAAGTGTAACACGATCTATACGTGTCCTCTGGCTTCTGGGTAGAAGCCTGTCCTGCTCTACACGGTCCAGAAAATCCTTTATGGACCCTTGAGCTGAGTAAAACTCTTGAAAAGCTTCTAAGCCACGGCGATAAACATTGCATGTTCCAAGTCTCAAAACAGAAAGAAACTCTGAAACCTCAGGTTCAGCCTCAACCTGCAAAAGAAGCACCCTAAAAACAAGAGCTTTCACTGCACAACAATTTCAGCGACTTCCTAAAAGATTTGGAGCGTTTAAATTCACGTGAACCAGAAAAAGGGGGATGTTGCGGGAGAAATCGCATTGCGTTTAGGATAGCAAACGTCAACCATAAGGATTTCACCGTGAACATTGAAAACACGCAGAAAGCTGTTATTAAGCCTTTATCAAACAGTCGCCCCAATCATATAAAAGAACGAGTATAGCAAAGCTCTTTAAAACAAGATGAAGATAATTATTAGACGTGGAGGATTAAAGCGCATGTCAATTGAACAAGTTCCCTCAAAGAACGAAATTCTATTTGTCTGGTTTAACCACTACGCTGGAGTAACAATTAAGACGCCGTCCGAAACTTTGATAATAGACCCAGTGGATGTAAAATCTAAAAACTTGAATGTTGACGCAATTCTAATAAGTCACGAACATTATGACCACTTCGACCCATCGCTTATCTCCGAAATTCACAAACAAACCAAATGCCTAGTTGCAGCTGATCAAACATCAGCAAAAAGATTACGCAACATCATTCCCGCGGAAAAGCTGAACGAAGTTCAAATCGGCTCAGAAGTTAAAATAGGCGACGTATCAGTAAAGGTCGAAAAGTGCAATCATCCACCCGCAGCCACACCCGTATCGTTTATAATAACGAGCGAGGATGGCTTGAAAATATTCCATACTGCCGACAGCCTACCATTTCCAGAAATGACTGTTCTAGGCGAGAGGGAAAAATTTGACCTTGTCTTCTGCACAGTTGGCATTGCACCTGGGACATCTCCACAAACTGGAGCTGACATCGCAAGGCTAACAAAACCAAGGGTTGCTGTTCCATACCACACTGGTTCAGCGGCAGACCAGAAGAAGTTTGCGGAAATTCTGAAGCGAGAACTGCCAAAAGTTAATTGTTTAATCCCAGAAGTGGGCAAAATATACCAAGTTTCAAAGAGGACGTGAAATTTTGCCTATAGAGAAAGGCGAAGGGTACGTGAAGGATGAGATTTGCAGAATCTTAAACAAGATAGGCGCTTTTGAGTTCGGAGCTTTCAAGCTTACAAGTGGGAAAATAAGCCCCTACTACATAGATCTTCGGATTGTTCCAAGCTTTCCAGACGCTTTCCAAAAAATCTGCAATTTCTACGTGGAATTCATAAAAAAGGAGATAAATGCTGAAAACTTTGAGAGAATCGCTGGAATACCAGTTGCTGGAATACCATTCGCCTCAATAGTAGCCCACAACCTCAAAAAACCATTCTTATATATCCGTAAAGGAGTCCACCTTCACGGCAGGCAAAGGCGAATAGAGGGCATCATAAAACCTGGAGACCGTGTGTTGCTTGTTGACGATTTGGTCACGACTGGCTTATCATTAAAGAAGGCGGCTAGGGCTGTAACTTCTGAAGGAGGCGTCGTAACAGACGCTGTTGTGCTTCTTGACAGAGAGGAAGGCGGAGGAGAACGACTTGAAAAGGCTGGTATAAGGCTTCATTCACTGATCAGAATCAGCGAAATAGCTGAAAAGTTGCATGAAATTGGAGCGATTGATGAAGAACAGTTGAAAACGATTTTGAGGCAGATTAAAAAGGATAAAAAGGTAATTGTGAGAATTTACTCGTAAAATATTAGTTCTTGCTGTTCAAGTATTTCATGAAGCTTGTGCACTGCATCGTAAACGTCTTGTTCTCTTTTTGCCCCAGTGCAGACAAGTTTCCCGCTTGCAAACAAGAGTATGACGACTTTTGGCTCGTCCATTCTATAGATTAAGCCTGGGAACTGCTCTGGCTCGTACATTGTCTTTCCAAGCGTGGACGCTGCCTTTTCAAGGTCTATCATTCCACCCAGGCTTGCGGATGCAACAATGTTTTGTATTCGAAGCTCAGGCTTGCTGATTATGATTATTCCACCCTTCTTCAACTCTTTGATAACCTTCATAACTGCGCTTCTAGCTTCCTTCTCCGATTTTGCACCAGTGCAAACCATCTTACCAGAATTAAAAATCAAAGTTGCAGTCTTGGGTCGCCTTAGCCTAAAAACCAAGCCTGGAAACTGTTCTGGACGATATTCAACGCCTGGATAACCTTTAACAACGGCATTCAAGTCGACCTTCTGATTCAGAGTCGCCGAAGCAACAACGTTCTCGATGTTTATAACAGCTTTAACTTTAGGCATCTGCATCACATCTTATAGTGAAGTGCTTAAATACCCTTTATAAAGCATTACCCTAGGCAGCATGGAGAACTATCCCGCCAACCCCCATTTTTTCTATTTTTGAGGCCACAAAACGGGCTGGCGATTTTATGAAGTCTCTGAAATGATGAGTGACTGACTTCTGAGCCCTCGCGGCTGTTATTGTGATACGCTCGACTGAAACAGGAAAGAAAAAAGAGTTGAGGTTTTTGCGTCAGTTAGCGCGCCCATTAATTATTTATTATTATTGCCCTTAAAAATAATTTACCACTTTAAGCCTATCACCGAGAATTTAAACGTGACTTGCGTATTTTAGCGCCGAGGATGAGATTTCAGCACCAATTTACCAGCAAAAGATTGTCTACATTTATCTGGGGAATCTTTCTATTTCTCTAAGTATCCTCGCCAACAACTTCGGTTCAGTTCTAAAGCCTTTGCTTACAAGCGTCAACACTATTTCTTTTGCTTCAGCCTTGTCTAGTAATTTTTCCCTTAAGGCTCTCATAATTACGTAAAGTGTTCCCTTGACTTTTAGACCCAATGTTTCAGCGAATGCCCTCCCACTGGATTCATCCATCAACAGCAACGTGTCAATTTTGCGTGCCAGCAGTATCGCTTGCGCCTCTCCTAGATGAATTTCAAAGGCATGCACAATCATTTTTTCACAGAGCTTAATTTCGTTTTCATTTAGTTTTGAGATTTTTATCCAGCCTTGTTCGATGCATTCTTTTATGGCAAGCGCGTCGCTAAATCCTTCTTTCAAGCCTTTATCAACAGTTTCTCTGTAAACCTCTTCTGGGATAATTACCTCGCCGAAAAGTTTTTTGAGCAACATTATTCTGCCTATTTTTGAAAGCCATATTAGCGGGCTTGTGTTGGAGACTATAGGCAAAGAGGCTGTTCCTCGCTTAAGCCTTCACATCCTCTTCTAAATCGTGTTCTGAGTATTGGATGAGAACGCCTTTTTCGGCTAAAATCTTGTAGAAGCTCCACAATGATACTCCGGCTAGTTGAGCTGCCTTCCAGCCAGTGATTTGCCCTTTTCGATAAAGCTCAACAGCGTAGTCTATATTCTTTTCTTTAACACCGTTTTCCAGAATCTCGCGTATCAAAGCCGATCTGCCTTTTCCTTCTTTATCCGCTAATTCACGGAGTTTCTTTATGGTCTCACGAGGTAATCTTAGGCTGATCGTCTCAGACAAGAAAACCACTGTAATACAACATATATCAATCGTATTATATAAACTATGCGCGCGCGGGCTTTGAATACTTCACTACAATAGAGGGCGTTCAAATATTTCGGAAACGCAAATGATACCCTTCCTAAACGAAAAACTTTCATCCTAAAGTTAGGTTTCAGAAGCTTTTTCTGCTTTTTTCTCTTGAACATTTTCGGCCTTTTCGCCTCTCTCACCAACAATGACAGGGATTATAAGCTCAAAAACGAGCAGAATTATTATGGCTATTATTATGAAGGCAGCGAAGGAGCTGCGCATGAGAAGAGCTATATGGCCAAGCCATGGAATACGTAAAATAACCCTGCCAACAACATCATCTTGGGATACTTTTTGCGTGTCAGGATAATCGTTTCCGTCGCCTTTTGTGGTAAAGTAAATTTTGCCACCTATATCTGTTTTATTTATTGCCCTATGAACTATTAGGTCGTTACCTCTGTGAAATACAATGATATCGCCATATGGATACGGCTTCGCATTAATGTCTGCTGGGTTCACTTTTTGCACAATTATTAGGTCTCCAACATGCAGTGTTCGTTCAAATGGATGGGACCAACCATCACAGTATGGACCAGGTAACATGCACATGCTTCCAGATGATACAGCTAGCATCGGGTATTCCGTGCCTAGCGCATATTGCATTCCACCCCAGAACCCGAAAACTATAATTATGACCAGCACAATCATCAGGGCTGTTTGAAAATAGTCATTTTTCCATAACTTTTTGAACTTGTCAATAGCCAACTTTATTGCCTTCTAGTATTGTGAATTCTTGCTGTTTAGTGTTTACATGAATTAAAACTTAACGCTTAAAAATGGAAAAATAGGGGGAAGCAATGTCAGCTTCAGACCGCTCTTTTAAACCTTCTTTTTGCTTAGCACTTCTCGGAAAGTCTTCTTACACTTTGGGCATTCAAAAAGCCCTATTTCCAGTTGCATCCTCTTACCAGACTTGTCTGGTCGCCCAGCCATTGTCCACTTCTTCTTTGGAGCGTTAACGATTGTTCCACATTTTGGACATTTAGCCATTTAATTTCCTCCAATGTTCTCCGATATCCATGGTTTCGCATGATGATAGATAAAAAACTTTCCATTGTTTTCGGATAGATAAGGCAAAATTGAACATTAAACATAAAAATTTCCTCTGAAAAATCAGCTCGAAAACGCGGATGTCGTATGATAAGGTATTCAAAAAAGCGTACAGAGCTGCATAGACTTTGCTGGATATGCCTTAAGGAAGGACAGAAATTATGCCGAAAAAGAGCCATAAACAGCTTTTCATGGAACTCAACTAGCATGTTTCTGTTGCCATTGGCAATTTAAACATTTAAAATACTCTCAACTCAAAGCTTTTGATACATGCACATCCTTTAAAGTTGCAAGAATCAATAAAAATGTGATGTAAAAATGATGAAATTGAAGACTATCAAAATTGTTCAACATTAAATCGATTATTCCAGACTTTTCGAATACCAAACGTATTTCTGAGCTTCTTTGAACCCAAGCTTTTTAATGAACTGTAGGCCCGCCGTGTTGTTGCTTTCCACATCAACGATTACTATGCGTGCTCCCTTATTTTTGAATCGCTTTTCCAATTCCCGATATAATCTTCTTCCAATGCCGCTTTTCTGCTTCATTTTTTGCACTCCCGCCCATAGAAAATACCCATAGGTCCATGGGCTGTATGGACGTTTCAGTATCGCCCCTATGGCGAACCCGACTATTTTCTTTGAATTTCTGTCTTGTGCCACCAGGCAGAGTTCTGGGTCGCTGTAAAATAGAGATAGCAGCTCATCAATGTTCCATGTTCTGTATGTAAACTGTAGATCTGAAGGTGTAAATATTTTTTCGCCGAGGTGCCACACGTCAGATAGGTCTTCTAGGACCATTTGACGGATTTCAATCTGCGGTTTACTTTTTCTAGTGTGCTTGCGTTTGCCAGTCTTTCTTAACAGTTTAGTTTGGCGCATTTTTACCGATTCCTAGGTTGATTGTTAGCAATATAAATTAGTTATTTGTAAATGATTTTTCCAAAATGCTTTTACCATCGACTTCACGCTATTCTTAAGCGTCGAGGTCTAGACTGTTTGAAGGATTCCCCGAAGAATGCTTTTGACCTTCTTGTTAAGCCCGTTCGAAGGCTCATTGAGCAGAGGGGATTTTCAAAGCCAACTGAACCGCAAGAGAAAGCCATCCCAAAGATTCTTGAAGGAAAAAACTTGTTGCTTATTTCGCCAACTGCAACTGGAAAAACTGAAGCTGCATTTCTCCCAGTTCTAAGTATGATGCTGCAGGAGCCGCAGAAAATCCCTGGAATAAAGGCGTTGTATATTACGCCTTTGAGGGCTTTGAACCGCGACATGCTTGAAAGACTCGAGTGGTGGTGCAACAACCTTGATGTCAAATTAGCTGTTAGGCACGGCGACACGGAAACAAAGGAGAGAACGCGCCAAGCTAGAAGCCCACCAGACATTTTAATCACAACTCCTGAAACTCTTCAGGCAATATTGCCTGGCTGGGTTATGCGGCAGCACTTGCAACAAGTGCGGTGGGTTATAATAGACGAGGTTCATGAGATGGCTGACAGCAAAAGAGGAAGTCAATTGGCTCTCGCGTTGGAAAGGCTTAGGAACATTGTTGATAGAGACTTTCAGATTATAGGCTTGTCGGCTACTATTGGTAGCCCAGAAAAAGTCGCCAAGTTTCTTGTTGGTAACAGTCGAAGCGTTGAAATCGTACGCGTCCCAGTTGCAAGAATGATGCGCTTAAAAATACTTTACCCACAGCCAAAACCAGAGGATTTCAAGCTTTCTTCGCAGCTTTATACGCATCCCGAAGTTGCAGCGAGATTACGCATAATTCGCGACTACATAGGTAGACGCAAGTCTGTCCTATTGTTTACTAACACGAGAGCCATATCTGAAGTTTTGGCAAGCAGATTCAAGGTTTGGGATATAGACTTCCCAGTTTCAATTCACCACGGCTCTCTTGCAAAGCCTTCGCGTATAGCAGCAGAAAGAGGACTTAAAAACGGCGAGTTAAAGGGACTCGTTTGCACAAGCAGCCTTGAGTTAGGCATAGACGTTGGAAGGATAGACCTGGTTATCCAGTACATGAGCCCAAGGCAAGTGACTAGGCTAATACAGCGTGTTGGAAGAAGCGGTCACAGAATCGGGCGCATAGCCGAAGGCATAATCGTTTCGATGGACTCGGATGACACATTAGAGGCTTTAGCCATAGCCAGAAGAGCCTTAAAAGAGGATTTAGAGCCAGTTGAAATTCCTCCGAAGCCCTATGACGCATTAGCCCATCAAATTGCCGGTCTGCTTCTTAAAAATCGCAGATTGGAATTTAACGAAATTTTGGAACTGTTCCAGAGGGCTTACCCTTACACAGACTTAACCATAGGGGACATTGAGAAAATTTTGAGGTACATGCATCAACGTTTTCCCCGTTTGGCATGGGTTTCATTCGAAGACAAGGTGGTGCTGAAGCCTCGAAGGGCAAAAGCCCTATTCGAATATTACTTTGAAAACCTTTCCATGATACCGGAGGAAAAGCAGTTCCTCGTCGTTGACGAGTCAAGCGACTCGGCAATAGGAGTTTTAGACGAAGCGTTCATGGCTGAATACGGCAAGCCTGGAATAAAGTTCATAATAAGGGGAAGCCCATGGCGCATATTACACATTTCAGAAGAGAAGGTCTACGTTAAGCCTGTTGACGACCCTACTGGAGCAATACCGAGCTGGATAGGCGAGGAGATTCCAGTTCCATTTGAAGTGGCGCAGGAAGTAGGCGCCATAAGAGCCTTTGTTGAAGAACAAACGCGTAACGGGCTTTCTCCAGATGAGATAGCCGCCAAGCTTAGTGAGCAATATCCAGCTGATAAGGAAACTATTTTGCGGGCTCTGTCTGAAACTATAGAGCATGTAGCCGCTGGTATTCCAGCACCAACAGACAAACGAATAATTGTCGAAGACTGGGAGGAGTTCGTGATAATTCACGCTAACTTCGGTTCACTTACGAACAGAGCCATAGCCCAGTTCCTGGGACAACTACTCTCGGAGAAAATTGGGTACGGCGTAGTTGTTCAACACGACCCCTACCGAATTTTTGTGCAGACGATGGGCGCTGCAAATGCAGACAATGTGATTGAACTTTTCGATGAAATGCGTGTGATGCCAGAACAGACAATAAGAGAAACCCTAACAAGAGCGACGGTCAAAACTGGACTTTTTAAGAGAAGGATAATTCACGTTGCAAGGCGTTTTGGAGCCCTACAGAAATGGGCTGACTTCAGCAACGTAAGCCTACAAAGATTGATAAAAAGCTTCGAAGACACACCGATATATGAAGAGGGATTAAAGGAGGTTTTCACAAAGGACCTAGACCTAGAAAAGCTTGTTTACGTTCTCAAAAAGATCCGCGAGGGCGAAGTTCAAATACAAAAGGTTGAAACTGGAGGTAAAGCAACGCCAGTTGCCCGTGTCGGCATTGAAAGGGTAAGCATGAAAACAGACTTGATTCCTCCAGAAAGGATGCGTGCAGTTCTAGTGGAATCAATCAAAGCAAGGCTGCTTAATGAAGCATGTAACTTCATATGTACAAACTGTTGGAGCTATATGGAAATGGCACGTGCAAAGGACTTACCTGAAAAGCCGAAATGTCCACAATGCGGCTCGAAGGCTATAGGACTATTAAAGGTGGAGGAGGAAAAACTGCTTCCAATAGTTGAGAAGAAGGGGGAAAAATTAACAAAAAGCGAGGAGAAGTTGAAAAAGCAGGCGCTACAAACAGCGAAGCTGATAGAAAAGTATGGAAAAGCAGCTGTTGTTGCCCTCTGCGCTAGAAAAGTTCAACCATCAGAAGTTGAAGAAGTCCTTCAAGAAGAGCCGAAATTAAGCGATAGGTTTTATGAGCTTGTTCTTGAGGCAGAACGTAAAGCCTTAAGCAAAAGGTTCTTTTAGCCTCTTGAAACTTACAACAACTTTTAAATGGCTGAGCGCGTTAATGTGCGTAGAAACCGCTACAGTCCAACAAGGAGAATTAATCGTGGAAATCAGCAGAAAAAAGCTAAGAGAAGAAGTTCTTGAAAGGATAAAGTACGTTAAAACTTGCGTATTAGCAAGAGAACTCTGCCTTCTAGTGCGTTCAAACAGAGCAGTTTTAGAACCAAAAGATGTTAACGAAATATGCCTCCACATTTCAAACTTATGCCGCGAACAAGGATGCACAGAACCGAGCGAACTTTGCAGAAAAGCAGCTGAAGCCATTGGAACAGGAAACGAAGCGAAATACTTAGAGCTCTGCGCCCAAAGCTGCATGAAATGTGGAGAAGCCAGAAGACCAACACCAAAAAAGGCTACTTACGTCACCTAAGTAAGTCAGAAAATCTTTAAAAGAAACAGAACAACTGATAAAAAAGAAAGTTGAGGGTTAATTGATGTATATTGCGCCGTACGTTCCAAGTCCACCACAAGTTATTCGCCAAATGCTTACCCTCGCAGAGCTAAAACCCAGAGAAGTATTCTTCGATTTAGGCGCTGGAGACGGAAGAGCCGTGATAATGGCGGCAAAAGACTTCGGCGCACGAGCCGTTGGCGTAGAATTAAGGGAAGACCTTGTTAAAAAAGCCTTAAGCACCGTTTATGAGCAAGGGCTTCAGGATAGAGTCACCATAGTGAACGGCGACATGTTCAGCGTTGACTTAACCTCTGCGGACGTTGTCTTCCTCTACTTAACAACAAGCGCCAACGAAAAAATTAAACCAAAACTTGAGGCTGAACTTAAACCTGGAGTGCGCATAGTTTCTCATGACTATGAAATTGTTGGATGGAAACCGGTCAAAGTTGAAAACTTCTGCGAAAATCCAAGTTTAGGATACCCATCCCACACGCTTTACTTGTACAAGAAAGTCTAGTCTTTGCTTAGTGAAATGGCATGCCAAAGTCTTTCAAAACCTCTTTTAGGGTAACGTGGGCTGACACTGACGCAGCACAGGTTGTTCATTACTCAAACTATTTCAGATTTTTTGAAAGAGCAGAGGAGGAATTTTATAGGCATTTAGGGTTCACATTTACCGACGCTCATCAGAGGGGCTTATGGTTTCCAAGAGTTGAAGCCTTCTGCCAATACAAGAAACCAGCGAGATTCAACGACTTGATAGAAGTGGAATTAACAGTTGAAGAACTGCGAGAGAAATCTATAAAATACGGCTTCAAAATCTTTAACAAAGAGTCAAACATTCTCCTAGCGAACGGCTACGTTGTAATCGTGACAGCAGACAAAAAAGAGGGAAAAGCCACGCCAATTCCAATAGACATTGTTGAAAAACTGAAGCCTTTCTGCAAATAAGATTTTTAAGAAAAGGCTGTTCTTGAAAATTTTAGGAAGAAAAATGCTGTTCGTTCCATGGCAATTCATCAGCGACTGGAAATGCAACGCGTGCGGCTTGTGCTGCAAAGCTTACAGCGTAGTCTTAAACTTCCAAGAGTGGCTTAAAATTGTCAAAAACTACGGCGCCGAATACACAGTTTCAGGATTGAATAAACTTTTCATAAAAAGGAGAAGCGACGGCTCATGCATTTTCCTATA
>Ga0078972_1016304_pt1 | contig 11050 bp, 9 predicted proteins | sample YelNatPaOPGAMG01_FD_67568 | JGI IMG/M metagenome (GOLD analysis project Ga0078972, IMG submission 67568) | Hot spring thermophilic microbial communities from Obsidian Pool, Yellowstone National Park, USA - OP-RAMG-01 (SPADES assembly) (version 2) | ecosystem: Environmental > Aquatic > Thermal...
GGCTTCGGAGGCCAATACTCTATCCACTGAGCTACGGGCGCACGCCAATTGCAAAACGCTGCAATGCGGCAGAACTAAACATTCTACCCTGTTTCCTGGCGCGAACCTCGGTCGGTCGGTGCATCGCGCGGCGTAAAGCGTTCGGCCGGTCGGTGCTGGCGTCGTACCGCGTCGGCAAGTGCAACGCCGAGTGATCCAAATCAAATTCAAAATCGGTGCGTGGCGTGCTTGGGGTTGACCCGGTCGATGAATCATGTACTGCGCATATCATGTGCGCTGTCGATTTGAACTTCCATCCACTCTCTGCACCACCATGAGCGCACCGCACTCGAATTCTCAACCCGTCCCCGCCGACAGCACCGACGTGCCCGATCTGCCGTTTGCGCCGACCCTGCGCAAAATTCTGATCGTCATGGGCATCGGTTTCATCGTTCCGATCGTGTTGCTGCTATTGATTGCGTTCTATATCGGCAGCAGCAGCGAGCCGCCTGCGGGGTCTGAGGCGCTGTCCACGGCTGCGGTGGATGCGCGAGTGGCGCCTGTCGCTTCGGTTGCCGTGGCGGCCAGCAGCCAGGCGGCAGCGCAGCAGAATGCAGCGTCGATGACCGCGGCAGCCGCTCCAGCGGCTTCAGCCGCCGCTGCACCGGCAGGGGGAGCCAGCGGCACGGCGGTGCCGGTTGCCGCAGCCAAGGCCGACGGCAAGTCGTTGTACGAATCGACCTGCGTGGCCTGCCATGGCGCCGGTGTGGCCGGCGCGCCGAAGGTGGGCGACAAGGCCGCCTGGGCGCCAATCATCGCGCAGGGCGAGGCTGTGCTCTACGACCGCGCGATCCACGGCTACACCGGCAAGCGCGGCGTGATGCCGCCCAAGGGCGGATCGACGGCGAGCGACGATGCGGTCAAAGCCGCGGTCGATTACATGATCGCGCAGTCGAAATAAGCCTGTTGCCGGCTGCGCGCGCAACGGCCAGCCTTCCGGCCCGGTGTGCGCAGCGCCGCAAACTGCCTGCCCGCAGGGCAGCAGCGTACTGTGTCGCCTGGTGGAGGGTTCAAGCCCTCGGGTCGGGCTGAAAACCGAACCATGTCGCAGCGCTGCCGCTGAACTGTCGCACCAGCAGCGGCGCCGCGTGCGGAAGCTGCAGAAGGGTGCCGGCGTCATTGAAGTACCCCGCCAGCAGCGGGACGTCGTTGCTGTGCAGCAATCCCGCACCCAGGGCGGTCTGCAGCCAGACGCGGCCTTGGGTATCGAGCCAGACGGCGTCGATCGTGCCGATCGTCCCGGTGTGTGTCTGCACATGCCAGCCCCGCGCGGCGTCGTGCTGCAGACGCAGTATCCACGGCGCGGTTTCCAGCGTCACGTCAACGCGCTGCGGGCCGTTTTGCACATACCACGTGCCGCTGCCGTCGGCGGTGTAGTTGCGGCCGATGAATGCCGCCAAGCCGGGGTGCAAGACCGGCCCCGCGCCGGTTTTGTCGAGCAGGCCGTCGGCGCGTCGCGGCCAAACCGGGCTGGCGACGTGGTCGCGCAGCCACCATTGGCCGCGCTGGTCCAGGGCCAGCCAGCCGGTGCAGCGCGGCACGTGCGGCCAGCGCGCCATGGCGTGAAGCACGGCAGCGTCCATCGGTTTCAGTCGCCGTGGCGGAAAAAGTGCAGCAGGCGCTGCGGCATCCACTGCAACGTTCCGGGCGGGCCACCCTGGGCAAAGCCCGCATGTCCGCCTTGCGCCGGCTGATCGAGTTGCACGCAGGCTGAGACGTCGTTCGCGGTGGGCAGCACCGCGGCGGGTTGGAACGGGTCGTTGCGCGCGTTGAGGAGCAATGTGGGCAGACGCAGGCGGTGCAAATGCGGCTTGCTCGACGCGCGTGACCAGTAATCGTCCGCGTCGCGAAAGCCGTGCACCGGTGCGGTGAAGGCGTCGTCGAACGCGTGCAGATCGCGCGCCTGGCGCACCCGCTGGGCGTCGGCCAGTCCGGGATGGCGGGCGATCATGCGCAGCGCCTTGGGTTTGAGCGTGCGCAAAAAGGTGCGGGTGTACAGCGGATGGCTCAGCCCACGGGAGATGGCTTGGCCGCCTGCGGCCAGGTCGAGCGGGACGCTGACCGCGGCAATGGCGCGAACGCGCCGCCCCGCGTCGTCGCCGAGTTCTTGCGCCCAGCGCAGCAACGCATTGCCGCCGAGCGACACGCCGGCAGCGAACAGCGGCGCGAGCGGCCGCTGCTGCGCCAAGCGCTGCAAGATCCAGTCGATCTCGGCCCAGTCGCCGCTGTGGTAGGCGCGCGGTGCGAGGTTGTCCTCGCCCGAGCAGCCGCGGAAATGCGGCACGGCGCACTGCCAGCCCGCGGCGGCGCAGGCCGCCAGCAGCGCCTGCGCGTAATGGCTGCGCGACGATCCTTCCAAGCCGTGGAACAGCACGAGCAGCGGCGCATCGGCCGCTGCGGGAGCAGACAGCCAGTCGATGTCGATGAAGTCGCCGTCAGGCGTGGTGCAGCGTTGGCGCCGCAACGCCGCAGCCGGCCGGCCGCGGCGCGACAGCAGCGCCGGCACCACGGTTTGCAACTGTCCGCCGGGCAGCCAGCGCGGCGGCACGTAGCCAGGGAAAGCCGGCACGGCTGACATGGCCATCAGGCGGTTGGCGCGGCGGCTGGCGTCAGTGCAGCACGTCGCCGGGCAGGATGATGTCCAGCGGGGTTTGCGGCACGCCCGGGCTGGCGTGGTGCAGCACCAACCGCCAGCCTGCGGGGGTGTGGATGAATACATTGGTCGCCAGAACGAAACCCCATCGCATCTGGCCGTCGACCTCGACCTGCATGCGCTCGACCACGCTGTGCACCGCGCTGCTCAGGCTGTGCCAGCGATGCTGCACTTCGGCGTTGATCTGCAGGCCACCGCCGGCGAGCAGTTGGGCAAAGCCGTCGCGCACCGCGGCGTGGCCATCGAGCCGCTGCCCGCCGGGGTGGATGCAACAAACATCTTCATCTTCGGCCCACAGCGACATCAGCGCATCGACGTTGCCGCTGGCCAGCGTGTCGTAAAAAGCCGCCTCGACATCGTCCGGGGTGTTGGTCCAGGGGGTTTGCGGCGGGAATTTGCGGCGGGGCATGGCTGGCGGCGGTGAGGGAAAACGGCGCTTTTAACGAAAGACCACGGTTTTGTGCCCGTTGCGCAGAATGCGGTGTTCCACGTGCCAGCGCACGGCGCGGGCGAGCACGACGCTTTCCACATCCTGGCCGACGGCGGTGAGGTCTGCGGCGCTCATGGTGTGATCGACCCGCTCGACATCCTGCTCGATGATCGGGCCTTCGTCGAGGTCGGCGGTGACGTAATGCGCCGTGGCGCCGATGAGCTTGACACCGCGGGCGTACGCCTGGGCGTAGGGCCGCGCGCCCTTGAAGCTGGGCAGGAACGAGTGATGGATGTTGATCGCCCGTCCGGCTAGTGTGTCGCAGAACTCCGGGCTGAGGATCTGCATGTAGCGCGCCAGCACCAGCAGCTCGGCGTTGCATTGCTGCATCACCGCGGCGATCGCCTGTTCCTGCGCGCGCTTGACCTGCGCGTTCGCTCCCGCGGGCAGCGGCAAGTGGTGAAACTCCAGACCATAGCTGCGGGTGAGGTCGGCGAACGTGGTGTGGTTGGACACCACCGCGCCGATGTGCATCGCCAGTTGCCCGGCTTTCCAGCGGTAGAGCAAGTCGTTCAGGCAATGACCGTGCTGGCTGACGGCGATCACCACCGTCGGTCGCACGCGCAAGTCGTGGAACTGCGCCTGCATGTCAAAACGCTGGCGTACGTCGGCGAACAGTAGCGCGAGCTGCGCTGCGTCGTGCAAATGTGGCGGCGCGGAAAAGTGCACCCGCATGAAAAACAGCCCGGTGTCGGCGTCGCCGTATTGCTGCGAGTCCATGATGTTGCACCCGGCCTGGTACAGCAGCCCGGACACCGAGTGCACGATGCCCGGCGCATCCGGACAAGACAGGGTGAGGACGAATTCTGGCTGGGTGAGGGTCGCAGGCATACCGCAGGAACATCGGGAAAGCCGCCTCATTGTAGGAGCCTGCTGCGCCGCGCCGCCGCGGCAGACCGCGCCCAGGCGCTGCGGTCAATGACCGAGCTGCACGCTGCCCTGTACCGTGAGTTGCAGCGTCACCGGCGCGGACGCCAGCGGCACCGCGGTGGCAGTCTCGGCCTGCAGCGCACCGGCAGCGCGCAGCATCAGCGGCCGCGGCGACGGCGTCTGCTCCTGCACCGCACCGATCTGCAGCGTGCGCAGGGTATCGTGCGCATAACCCAGCGCGCGTGCCGCGGTGGTCGCTTTGGACTGGAAGCGGGCGATGGCGGCCTGGATGAGCGCGGTTTCCTCGCGCTCGCGCAAGGCAGACGATACCTCGAACGCGCTGGACTCCACCAGCAGGCCGTGCTGCGCCAGCTGCCCGGCCAGCCTGCCCAGCGCATCGACGTCGCGGGACTTGAGTAGTAGCGCGGCGCGCACCGTCCAGCCGTCGCGCTGCGGTTTGCCGTCCACCGTTTTCCACTGCGGCTGGGTGCTGAAGCCGCCGCTGCCGGCCTGCACCCCGCTGACTGCACGGGCGCGCTGCAGCGCCGCCTGCAGCGCCTGGCTGACCTGCGCCGTCAACGCGGCGGCATCGGTGCCGCTGCGTTCGACCGCCAAGGTCATCACCGCCAGATCGGGGCTGACTTCGGTTTGCGCCGTGGCCTGCAGTTCAACGACCCCGGAGGGTTCCGCGGCGGCGGTTTGCGCCAGCGCGGGGGCAGTGGCCAGGCAGACGGCAAACAGCACGCCGGCGGCGCGCAGGGCGGGACACAGGGCGGGGAATGGGGGCATGGCGACACCTCGTTCTGTAGCTTAAGCCGAGTCTAAGGCAGCGCTGCGAACATTCGACCATCGCAATTCGTTGGTTTCGTTTCGGAGGCATTCATGCAAACCACAACATCGCAACTCTCCCGCAAGCTGTGGGCGGCGCTGGCGGCAGCGGGGATCATCGCCGGCGCGGGGACGCTGGCGTACCAGTTCAGCTACGCCGAACAGGCGCCGCAGGTGGAGATGAACCACAAAATGGTGCCGCTGTTCAACAACCCGCCGGCCGCGCCGATGGCCGGCGTGGCGACCAACGCGCCGAACTTCGCTTCCATCGTCAAGGCGTACGGCCCGGCGGTGGTGCACATCAACGTCAGGGGAGAAACCAAGGAAACGGTGCAGCAGCAGATTCCCAAAGAGTTCCAGAATGATCCGTTTTTCCGCTTTTTCCAGCAGTTCAACAACGGTCAGCAGCGCGTCGTTCCCACCGAGGGGTTGGGCTCGGGGTTCATCATCAGTTCCGACGGCCTGATCCTGACCAATGCGCACGTCGTCAAGGGGGCGAGCTCGGTGCGAGTGACGCTCACCGACCACCGCACCTACAAGGCCAAAGTCCTGGGGTATGACACCAAGACCGACATCGCGGTGATCAAAATCCCCGCGACCAATCTGCCCACGGTGCGTCTGGGCAACCCGAACACTTTGGAGCCGGGCGACTGGGTGCTGGCCATCGGCTCGCCCTACGGCTTCTACAACACGGTGACGGCGGGTATCGTCAGCGCCAAGAGCCGTTCGCTGCCCGATGACAGCATGGTGCCGTTCATCCAGACCGACGTCGCCGTCAACCCCGGCAACTCCGGTGGTCCGCTGTTCAACACCAAGGGCGAAGTGGTCGGCATCAACTCGCAGATCTTCACCCAGACCGGTGCCTTCGAGGGGCTGTCGTTCGCCATTCCGATCAACGTCGCCGAGCGCGTGGCCAAGCAGATCATCGAGCACGGTAAGGTCGAGCACGCACGGCTGGGCATTGCCGTGCAGACGGTGACGCAAAGCCTGGCGACCTCGTTCGGCCTGCAGACCCCGCGCGGCGCGCTGGTGGCGCAGGTGGAAAAAGACAGCCCGGCGGCCAAGGCCGGACTCAAGCCGGGCGACATCATTCTCAGCGTCAACGGCCAGCCGGTGAACGACTCGGCCGACCTGCCGATGATGATCGGGCTGTCGGCCCCCGGCAGTAAGGTGACGCTGGGTGTGTGGCGCGACCACAAGGAACAGAACGTCACCGCCGTGCTGGGCAATTTCAGCGACAACGTCACGCTGGCCGCGGCAGGGCAGGGCACGCACGGTGAACACGGCGGGCTGGGGTTGGTGGTGCGCCCGCTCAACGCCAGCGAGGAACAGCAGGCCGGGGTGTCGCACGGTTTGCTGATCGAGGGCGTGAGCGGCCCGGCGGAAGAGGCCGGCATCCAACCCGGCGACATTCTGATCGCGGTCGACGGCAAGTCGGTCAGCAGCATCGACCAAGTGCGCCAGATCCTGAAGAACGCCGGCAAATCGGTGGCGCTGCTGATCCAGCGCGGCAGCAACCGCATTTTCGTTCCGGTGCAGATCGGCTGATCGGCAATCCAAGTTTCCTCCAAGCAGTGTTTGGCGGGGCCTCGGGCCCCGCTTTTTTATCTGGACTGTGCGCGCCAGGTCCGAATAGGCCCTCGCCCTACGCCCTAAACTGCGGGTTTTCGGTTTGGAGAACGTCATGTCGATTGCGCAAACCCTCGAACGGCTCGGTATCAGCCTGCCGCCCGTGTCCACCCCTGCCGCCGCTTACGTGCCCTACGTGCAGACGGGCAATCTGGTGTTTTTGTCCGGCCACATCGCCAAGCGCGACGGCGCGGTGTGGACCGGGCAACTCGGCACCGATCTGGATACCGCCACCGGCAAGCTGGCCGCGCGCGCCATCGCCATCGACCTGTTGGGCACCTTGCAAGCCGCCGTAGGCGATTTGGAGCGGGTGCGGCGCATCGTCAAGCTGCTCGGCCTGGTCAACTCTGCGCCGACTTTCACCGAACACCACCTGGTCATCAACGGCGCGTCCGAACTGATCGCGCAAGTCTTCGGCGAGCGTGGCGCGCACGCGCGCAGTGCGTTCGGCGTGGCGCAATTGCCGCTGGGTGCGGCGGTGGAAATCGAGCTGATCGCCGAAATCGCGCCCTGATCCCCGTACCGGCCGATCAGGCCGGCGTCAGGCGTTCGGGTTTGAACGTCAATTCCAGCTTGCGGCCGCGCTTGGCGCGTTTGCCGGCATACGCGGCGAGCTGCGATGGGCCGAGCGTGACGCTGCGCGCCGAGCCACCGCGGCCGGTGCCGCTGACGACCAGCGAGTCGCGATCGGCAGGCAATTGCACGGCGCTGAGAACCTGCTCGGCGGCGTCCAGATCGATGAGGGTCACGCCGCGGCCGCCGCGCGCCAGGGTTTTGACCTGCGCGGCGGGAAACAGCAGCAGTCGGCCTTGTGCGCTGAGCAAAGCCAGTCGGCCCGTAGCCCCACCGGCAGCATCGGCAGCGAGCAGCAGCGGGCGCTGCAGGCTGTCGCCGGATTCGAGGCTGACGAAGGTCTTGCCGCCGCGCTGCCGGCTCAACAAGTCGCCCAGGGCGCAGGTCAAGCCATAACCCTGCGCCGTCCACAGCAGCAGGCGCTGTGCCTTGTCGCCGGCGACGAAATGCGCTGCGTGCGTGCCGGTGGCGAGGTCGATGAACGCGGTGACCGGCTGGCCGTCGCCGCGCCCGCCCGGCAGATCGGCCACGGCCAATGAATACGCCCGACCGTCGCTGCCCAGCACCGCCACCGCGTCGACGCTGCGGCAGGCAAAAGTGGCGTACAGCGCGTCGCCGGGCTTGAAGGCGAGCGTCTGCGCGTTGACCTCGTGGCCTTTTTGCGTGCGCAGCCAGCCCTTCTGCGACACGATCACCGTCACCGGCTCGTCGATGACCTTGACTTCGGCCACCGCGCGCTGCTCGGGCTGGATCAAAGTGCGGCGGTCGTCGCCGAACTGCTTGGCGTCGGCCTCGATTTCGGCGATCAGCTTGCGCGTCAGCGCCTTGTCGTCGGCCAGCAGCTTGCGCAGCTCGGACTGCTCGCTGCGCAGCCCCTGCAGTTCCTTTTCGATGCGGATGGCTTCCAGCCGCGCGAGCTGGCGCAGCCGCATGTCCAGAATGTCCTCGGCCTGCGCGTCGGTGAGGGCAAAGCGGGCGATCAGCGCCGGCTTGGGGTCGTCGCTGTTGCGGATGGTGTCGATGACCTCGTCGAGGTTGAGCAGCACCCGCTGCCGGCCTTCGAGGATGTGGATGCGCTCGTCGACCTGCTGCAGGCGGTGGCGGCTGCGGCGCAGCACGGTGTCGCGGCGGAACGCGACCCACTCGCGCAGCATGTCGAGCAGCCCTTTCTGCCCCGGCTTGCCGTCGCGGCCGATGACCACCAGGTTGATCGGCACGCTCGCCTCCAGGCTGGTGCGCGCCAGCAGGGTGTTGACGAACTCGGCCACGTCGATGCGCGAGCTGCGCGGCTCCAGCACCAGGCGCACCGCGGCGTCGCGCCCGGACTCGTCGCGCACAGCGTCGAGCAAGCCGAGCACGGTCTGCTTGACCGCGATCTGCTCGGGAAGCAGGCTTTTCTTGCCCGGCCGCAGCTTGGGGTTGCTGAGCTCCTCGATTTCTTCGAGCACCCGCTGCGTGCTGACCCCCGGCGGCAGTTCGTCGATCACCAGTTGCCACTGGCCGCGCGCCAGGTCTTCGACATGCCAGCGCGCGCGCACCTTTAGGCTGCCGCGGCCGCTGGCGTAGGCGCTTTCGATGTCTTCGAAGCTGGAAATGATCTGCCCGCCGGTGGCGAAGTCCGGCCCGGGCAGCAGCGGCAGCAGGTCGGCCAGCGTGGCCTTGGGGTTTTTGAGCAGCGCCACGCACGCGGCGGCGACTTCGCGCAGGTTATGCGCCGGGATTTCGGTGGCCAACCCCACGGCGATGCCGCTGGCGCCGTTGAGCAGCACGAAAGGCAGGCGCGCGGGCAGCAGCCGCGGCTCCTGCGTCGAGCCGTCGTAATTGGGGATGAAGTCCACCGTGCCGCTGTCGATCTCGGCCAGCAGCAGCCGGGCGATCGGCGTGAGCCGCGCTTCGGTGTAGCGCATCGCCGCGGCGCCGTCGCCGTCGCGGCTGCCGAAGTTGCCCTGGCCGTCGATCAGCGGGTAACGCTGCGCGAAGTCCTGCGCCAGGCGCACCAGCGCGTCGTACGCGGCCTGATCGCCGTGCGGGTGAAAGCGGCCGAGCACGTCGCCGACCACCCGCGCGGACTTGACCGGCTTGGCCTCGGCCGCCAGCCCCATGCGCCACATCGCATACAGGATGCGCCGCTGCACCGGCTTCAAACCGTCGCATACATCGGGCAGCGCGCGGCCCTTGACCACCGAAATCGCGTAATCGAGATAGGCGCGGCGGGCGTAGTCCGACAGCAGCAGGCTGTCGTCATCGGCCGCGGGGGTCAGATCCAGAGTGGCTTGTTCGCTCATATTGGGTTCAGATATCGGCCTCGACCTGGTCGCCGTATTCCTCCATCAGGCTGCGCCGCGCCTGCGCCTCGCCCTTGCCCATGAGCTGGTGAAACACGGCGTGCGCGTCGTCGGGCTGCACGCGGTAGAGGCGCCGCGTGTCGGGGTTCAGCGTGGTGTCCCACAACTGCTCGGCACTCATCTCGCCCAGCCCCTTGAAGCGCGAAATCTGCCAGCTGCCTTCGCGCACCCCGTCTTTGCGCAGCTTGTCCAGCGCGGCGTCGCGTTCGAAATCGTCGAGCACGTAGATTTTCTGCGCCGGTTTTTTGCCGCGCGCCGGCGCGTCGATGCGGTACAGCGGCGGGCGGGCGATGAAAACATGGCCGCGGGCGATGAGCTGCGGGAAGTGGCGGTAAAACAGCGTGAGCAGCAGCACCTGGATGTGCGCGCCGTCCACGTCGGCGTCCGACAGAATGCAGATCTTGCCGTAGCGCAGAGCGGAGAGGTCGGCCTCGGCGTCCGCGCCATGCGGGTCGACGCCGATGGCCACGGCGATGTCGTGGATCTCGTTGTTGGCAAACAGCCGGTCGCGCTCGACTTCCCACACGTTGAGCACCTTGCCGCGCAGCGGCAGCACGGCCTGAAACTCCTTGTCGCGGCCCATTTTGGCGCTGCCGCCAGCGCTGTCGCCCTCGACCAGGAACAGCTCGGTGCGCGCCGGGTCGCGGCTTTCACAGTCGGTGAGCTTGCCCGGCAGCACGGCCACGCCCGAGCCTTTTTTCTTTTCCACCTTCTGCGCCGCGCGCAGCCGGCTCTGCGCCTGGCGAATGACCAGCTCGGCGAGCTTTTTCCCTTGTTCGACGTGCTGGTTCAGCCACAGCTCCAGCGCCGGACGCACGCAGTTGCTCACCAGCCGCAGCGCGTCGCGGCTGTTGAGTTTTTCCTTGATCTGCCCCTGGAACTGCGGGTCGAGCACCCGCGCCGACAGCACGAACGAAGCGCGCGCGAACACATCGTCGGGCAGCAGCTTCACCCCCTTGGGCAGCAGGCCGTGCAGCTCGACAAAGCCCTTGACCGCCTGGAACAGCCCGTCGCGCAGCCCGGCTTCGTGCGTGCCGCCGGCCGGGGTGGGAATGAGGTTGACGTAGGACTCGCGCAGCGGCGCGCCGTCTTCGCTGAACGCCACGCACCAGGCCGCGCCTTCGCCTTCGGCCGCACCGTCGTCGCCGGCGGCGGCGTAATGCTCGCCTTCGAACAGGTCGATGCAGGGCTCGGCGGGCAGAGCGGCGAGCAGATAGTCGCGCAGCCCCTGTGCGTAGCGCCAGCGCTGCGTCTGGCCGGTTTTTTCATTGGCGAGCGACACCTCGACCCCCGGCAGCAGCACCGCCTTGCTGCGCAGCAAGTGCACCAGCTCGGACTGCGGCAACTGCGGCGAATCGAAGTAGCGCGCGTCGGGCCACATCCGCACCCGGGTGCCGTGCTTTTTGTCGTCGCGGCCGGCCTTGCGCAGCGCCAGCGGCTGCGCCACCTCGCCGCCGGCAAAGGCGATGGTGGCGACCTGGCCGTCGCGCCACACCGTCACCTCCAGCCGCTGCGACAGCGCGTTGGTCACCGACACGCCCACGCCATGCAGCCCGCCGGAAAAGCTGTACGCGCCGCCGCCGAGCTTGTCGAACTTGCCGCCGGCGTGCAGCCGGGTGAACA
>Ga0078972_1016305_pt1 | contig 11049 bp, 15 predicted proteins | sample YelNatPaOPGAMG01_FD_67568 | JGI IMG/M metagenome (GOLD analysis project Ga0078972, IMG submission 67568) | Hot spring thermophilic microbial communities from Obsidian Pool, Yellowstone National Park, USA - OP-RAMG-01 (SPADES assembly) (version 2) | ecosystem: Environmental > Aquatic > Thermal...
TAGGGATGAACTTGCCCTTCTCAATGTAGGGTTCAATGTCCCAGCCGAAAGACTTGAAATAGGCTATAAGCCTCTGAAAAGGCTTATCCATAACATCATAAGCAACAGTCTCGCCCTCGCACAGTCCTTGCCACAAAAAATGCATGGCAAAAACAGTCTTACCCGTCCCCGGCGGACCGTAAAGAATATTCCTTGAACCAGACTCGATGCCACCGCCTATCAACTCATCAAAACCCTTAATGCCTGTCTTAAGCTTGACCATTTTCGCTGTTCCCCGTTAAAGGAATATTTTAAGCAGTTTGCTTTCATGCAGCAAGAATATTATGTAGATGCTTATGGCAAGTTCCGGCAGTATGTAGCTTCCATTGTATATGGCTGAATAAACCATTGGATGCATTCCCTCCGGGGCGTAGCTGGCGAAGAAAATAACTCCCGAAATAAAGTGGGCTAGGAAACGTCCCCAGATTCCAACATTAACGCCTAAGAATGGGCGATTGCGGAAAAACCCAGCCAATCCAAGGGCGCCAAAAGCAAGCGGGTAGTCTAAAAGCACTTGAAGCGGATGAACAATGAAGGGCTCAACAGCCAACTGTACAAGCCCATAAACAGCAGCTGCAAACAACCCAATTTTTGGGCCTCTCCGCAAAGCCAGCCAAAGAATAGGCACCATAGAACCAGCCGTCACAGACCCGCCTTGTGGAAGGCTGAAAACCTTAATATAGCTTAAAGCCGTTGCAAGCGCTACAAAAGTGACGACTTCAGCAATAATCTTGGTTGGAGAACTAACCTTTGGCTCTAAACTCTTCTCATTCACGGTCTTTCCCTCCGCCGGCATTACCCGGATCAGGTTCCAGGGGTCGACCGCGCTCAGCGGTCCTCTCAGCCGGGTCATAGCCCAGCTCCCCCAGACCCTTGATCGGAGTAATTGTTATGTACTTGTATATTTATTTTTTCTTAACAACTTTAGTAAAAAATGGGGTAAAAAGTCAAATTAATACGGAATTTCCAAATGTGGGTTCATTTTTTCTTTTTCCACAAGGTTATCCATAATGCGTCAACAAGCGCTGGAAAATTAGGTCTTCTGAATGTATGCCACTCAACAAATCCTAAGTCGCTTTCGCCATTCTCTTTTAACCCAAACTTTGGAAGGATATCCCTTAAACGTTCTTTCAGTTTGTAATCACTTAAAGCTGACGTTATGAATATTCCTATGGAGACTAAATTTTTATCAACGAGCTCTCTAAGCTTAGCTAAGTCTTCCTCTATACCTGAGGGATTAGGGTCGTACTTGATCTCAACAGCTATAACTTTTTCATGATTAGTCAAAACTGCAAAGTCAATTATTTTATTGTCTATTCTATAATCAAGGAAGGCGTGATGTGGTTTTGGTAAACCTTTTTCTCGTAGATATTGTAAGTATTCTGCATAAAGATGGCACCTAATTTCCTGCTCATTTGTAAAGACAATATCCCCATTCTCAAACTTTTTCCAAAATCTCTCGTAAGCCTTACCGATTGCATCACAATAAACCAATAATTCTTCCTCTCTCATGGTTGCCCCTCCTTTTTTAAATCTCCCTATTTATGGATTTAAGTGTTAGTTCGGGTCTTTGAGGTTAAACTTTCCGTTTCATTTCTTTCTCCGCTAACGTCATAAGATTGTTTTATTAATTCCATTGCATAGGGTATCTGCTCCTTACTTGTAACCTTAAATTCCCTTTCTTGTCCTTGTTTGAAGAACCATCCCTTGTAGACTTTATCCCCAGTCAACTTTTGAGGGTCTTTAAATGTCGAAGGGTCTGTCCTTATCCTAACCTTAAGAGCTTTCTTAGTTAGTAGGAATGCTGCAAAAATGGATTTGGTGGTTGGTTTCCCTCTGTAAAAGCAAAGGTATCTTCCATGAACAGCCTTAGTTACCTCACTTGGATTTATTGAGATTATGTTTGATTCCAATGCATTTGTAACATCCTTAACATTATCTTCAACCCAGTTAAATAGAGATTGCCAATCCTTGTAATGTTCTGGAATTTTTCTTTCCCTTTCTTCCTTCCCTTTTACTTCAACCTTTTCAGCACCACATAATGGTACAAACAAGTGAGCCTTGACATTTGGAGCATCTTCTCTCACAAAGGTCTGAAACTCTAAGATGTCGGTTTGGTATTTCAAGACTCTACATGCTTCTTCTATTTCTGGCGTCTTCTTATCTACAATAATCACTATTCTCGGAGGTTTAGAAAGAAGCTTTGAGGCAAAACGATATATGTCAGGTGAGCCAATAGCCTTTTGGACTGTTGCTCTTAACACAAGGTCACTGTCGATTTCATCGTAAAGCATATCTATAATCTGATTTCTGGTATCTATGTTTTCAATGCCATTTATGAACTTTGTAAGCTGTTTTACAATGTGGTCATATACTGGATGAGATGCAAGTTCGATTTCTACTACGTACAGCTCAGCTCTTGAGAGGTTAATTACGTAAGCATCTGGAATTGAGCCTATTCCTGATACCGTTTTTAGAACATGTTTTGTATCAAAGTATAAAGAGTCTTCACCAAATATCTCTTTGTAATGGTCTTTAACCAGTGGATGAAACTCTTTTTCTTCATCTTTAGGTGTCCAAGGCTTATACTTAACACCATCAACAATTAACATAGACATGGCTCAATCTAAGCATAATTTTCAGATGTAAGTATTTAACAGTTAACCATCCAGCGATTAACAACACGTCTAAAATTTACCTTTTTAACCAAGCATCAAGCCTTTTAGACGGCTCAACTGGTTTAATTCTCTCTTTTTTAGGCTTTTTAGCTGGCTTCCATTTTTCAGCAGTTTCAACAAGAACTTCAACCTCTTTCCTTTGAAGTCTCATCCTTCTAAGAGATTCTAAGCCTTCATATACCTGCCTACGTTCATCTTCAGTTAACCCAAGAACATCAAAAACAGCATTATCAAGCTCTTTTCTAGCCTCTTCCTCTAATTTTTCATCACCTTTATTTTGAGCCTCACAAAGCTTCGAAAGTGAACTTTCAATTTTCACTCTTTCTTCTGCTGTTAACATTTCTGGATTAAGAACTGGCAACTCTTTGCATTCATAAATTTCCAATTCTAAGACCCCACCACCATAAAATCTACCATATAACTCAGCCATCAATGCAGTTAATGAGGAATTAAGTATGCCAGCAAGAACATTAATGTCTTTTAAGTTTTTAGGTCTGATTTCATAGAAGGCTTTGTCTGCTTGAGCTTTAGCCTTATTAATTGCGAAAATACATCGTTCCCAAATTCTACATGAAAATAATATCGGTGAGTATTGCCTCTTACCTAAATCATACCATATCTTTCTTGATTTAACAGACGAGAGGTTATGATATCCCTTAACAGTGGTCCCTCCTTTCTTTCCGCCTCTTATTCGAACTTCAACATTCTCTCCATGTTCAATATACTTCAATACATTTGTTCCCCGTAAGTTTTCTTTAGGTTCATGAACCATTAAAACCCATTCATTTACATCTTTTGGCTGGATTTCAATTTTGATATTTTTAGGAGAAGAGATAAGTGGTTCTAAGAATCTTTCCTCTACACCCCACAACTTTATTTTTTCTTCATCTAAATAGAAAAATTCATTCGCTCCTGTTTTTATTGCATAATTTACTTTCGCCAATTCTGAAAGCCTAGTCATTTTTGGATTCTTTAATATTTTATAATAAATGGTCGGTGCTCTTAGGAATCTTCCCCATTTCTCTTCCGGTTTAAGTTCTTTCTGTTTTTTAACAGTTATCCCAATGTATTCGTCTTCATAATTTTCTTTGGCTGTTTCGATTCTTCTAACAATTTCTTCCGTAGGCATAGTCTTCTTTATTCTAACAAACTTAACTGAGTTGTTCTCTCTTTCTTCTTTTGATTCGTCTTCCTTTTCAAGTATTGTTATGCATGTTCCTACGAGTGCTTTCTCAAATGCTCTAACATCGTACCATATTATTGCATGAATCTTGAAATGGTCTAGAAAGAATCTTTTAAGGTCTTCTCCATAGCCTACATCAAGCCATGTGTCCGAGGTTATCTGTCCCATCATCCCATGCTCTTTCAAGAATTTAGTACTATGTGTGAAGAAGTAGGCGTATATTCCAGCCCTAGCATCTAATTGAATCTTTGAACCGTCTAAATAAGTGAGTGCTTCTTCTCTAATTTGTTCTTTGTATTCCATTTCCTCTTGTCTTGTATATGGTGGGTTAGTAACTACTACATCTACTTGTGGTACAATACCCATTGAAGGCTTCACTTTGAAGAAATCACTCACAACGATGTTTATGTGTCTGCTCGGTACTTTCAAGTTCCTAATGGCTAGATTAATGCTTGAAAGTGTTGCAGGGAATGGGTTTATATCTACTCCATACAGTTGGCTTAAGATTTCTTCATGAAGCCTATTTTCATCTACAAATGGGTTTTCTTTCCTCTTTAAGTCTTTGAGTTTATGGTAAGCTTTTACAAGGAAGCCTCCACTACCACATGCAGGGTCTAATACTTTGTCGTTAGGTGATTTATTGCACATTTCAGTTATCAATTCAACTATTGGTGGTGGAGTGTAGTATTGTCCAAGTCTGTGCCTTTCATCCTTTGGAATTAATTCTTCATACACTCTCCCCAACACATCGCTTCGTATTTTTGCCAAGTTGTACGTTCCAAGCTCTTCTATGAACTCGTTTAAGGCATATGCAAGCTTCTTAGAGAATGGTATATTATCAAGGATTGGATGAGGTTCAAATATGGCTTCATAATCAACTTCTTTATACACTTTATCAAAATAGTTCCTAAGCATTAATGAAAATTCTTTAGGGTCTTCCGTTTCAATCTTTGTAAGTTTCGGTATTGTCGATATTTGAGTTTCCAACGTTTTATAAAATGTTAATCTGTTCATCAACATGTAGGCTAGTTGTTCGGCAATCCTCTCATTCATCTCTGGAGAATACTCAAAAAACTGGGACTTCAACCATCTGACGTATTCATCCTTGAACTTCAAATCTTCTCGTAGTTGTTGGTTTAAAGATTCTAAAATGTATGGTGTTATGAAGTTATGAAATGTTCTAAGTCTTTGCAAGAATACATCATCAAGTTCAAGCCATTTACCTACACCAATTCTGAAACGACAAACCTCTTCTAGAAGGGTCTTGGCAAATTCCTCATCGAAAGACACCTTATAATGTTTCAATCTCCTTTGAGGTAATGGAACACCAGCAGTAAAAGTGTCAAACAATACTAAGACTTCACCATTACATGTTGCAAAATATGGAGCACCCAATTCAACAGCATAACCAGAAGCTTGTCTAATAACATCGATACTATATGGGTCAAACTTACGGTCAATGAAAGGAACCTTGCGTTTAGTTTCAATAACTAAAAGAGCTATCTTCTTGCCTTTATCAATGGCTTCAACAACAAGGTCTGGTCTCCCATTTATTGTAGGCTCAAACTTTACATCAACAAATTCGATACCATTGTAAGAGAACTTCTTCTCAATGAAATTCTTGAGTACACGGTAAAGCTCAATTTGAATGTTTCTTTCAAGCACCGAAGTCAAAGAGGATAATCTCCCTATTTATTACTAAATAAGTTAATGGTTCTTTAAATGTTTATCAAAGTAATTATAACCAAAGCTTCCTCTGAAGCTCTCTCTTCGCTAAAAATCTATTTTTGTAAGATTTCATCAAGTTCATCCAAAATCCTCGCAATTTCCTTACCTTTCTCCGTTAGGCTGTACTCCACCCTTGGCGGTCGTCCATCAATCACTTTTCTACTTACTAAACCCATATTCTCTAATTCCTTGAGCAAAATGGCGAAAGTCTGCCTGCTAACAACAAAATTCTGCTTATAAATTTCATAATAGCATGCCTTTCCTACTTTATTAAGGTAAGATATGACTTCTATTACACCTTTTTTGAACAAGAGCCGACTTTTATTTCGCAATTACACCACAAAATTTAGAGGGGTGAGCATTTTGAAAAGAGGAATACACTATAAGATGTACATTGTACGATAAAAATATTAATTGCCTAAACCCACTTTATTATATGCCAAAATCAAAAGAATCGTTGAAGGAAATCTACGCACTTATAATTAAGAGTTTGAAAGCTACAATAACCAATATTGACAAAAGCATTATGCACTATCGCACAGTTGATTATCATAGTTGGAATGATAACGATTTTCTGGAGACAATGGCTCAGGTTATATTCGCATCATCACTTGATTGGGACATAGTTGAAAAGAAGTGGAGTGCTATAAAGCAAGCATTTGGGTGCTTTGACCTCGAAACCGTTGCTAATTATACAAACAAAGATGTCAATGTATTAATGAAAAAACCAGACATAATCAAACATAAACAGAGAATTAAAAGTATAATTCAGAATGCCAAAGAAATGCAAGAAATTATTCAGGAATATGGTTCTTTCAAAAACTTCATCTGCTATTACCCTTATGACTTGAAACAGAAATTGGTGGATACATTTTACGGTTTAGGAGAACAAACAGTTCTAGACTTTATGAAAGAAATGGGCTTCCCTGTAATCAAAGATGATGAGCACATTAGAAGAGTATTCTATAGGCTTGGTTTAACTGGCTCCAAGGATGTTGAACAAGAAGAAATATTGAAAATTGGAAGGGAGATTGCCATAGCCGTAGGGGAGAAAATGCCTGTAATCGATTGTGTATTCTGGTCGTTTGGTCATTATATCTGCAAATCTAGTAAACCAGATTGTAAGAAATGCTATTTGACTAACCTATGTAAACAGAAAAGGTGATTATTGTTCGGATTCGGACTTTGGCTTAGCGGGTTTCAACACTATCTTTATAGGCTTTCTATCACAATATTCGGTTATGGAATGCTGTTTAGCTCCATTATCAACAGGATTTATTGTTTTGACACGTTTTTTATGGGGCATAGACATCAGTTTTATAAAGGCTTTAACGAAGCTTAAAAAGTTTTGTTTGAGATGTTGGGATTCATGTTCCTTAACCATTGCTTTAAGTGAGTGAAAGGCGCATTCATGAAGGAGTAAATTTATAAGCAGTGTCGGAAACGTAGTTCGGGAAATTCAGGTCGTGTTTAGTATAGATACGCTTTAGATAAATGGGAGGTTCAAGATTTTACTTTGAATTTGGGATTAAAGCAAAAAATAAGGAAAATTTTTACTTAAAGTGAAGAAATGGGACAAATCTTATATCAAAGAACTAAATAAAATTTTTTATAAAAAGTCAGGAAAAAGGGATTTTTTAATAAAGGAGGTTAAAAATCGGATGAATTCCAAAGAGCTTGAAGAAACGAAGAAGAAAATCCTAATACTGGCTTCAAAAGACCCATTTCCACTAACAGCATCAAAAGTTTCAGAAGCACTCAACCTAAATTACTTCACCACTCAAGGTTTACTTTTGGAATTGGCTGTTGAAGGGTATCTAATACTGCGTAAAGAGAGGAATACAAGGTATTATGTTTTGAACAGGGAAAAGTTCCTGCCTAAGAATGTTATCAAACTTGAAGAGAGGTGAATTAATAATGCCCAAAGAAAAGATTGGAACGGACGTTTTGGGCAAGAAGCCCAAGAGAAAGCCATTGGAAATTGAATGTGACTATTGGGAATTCACAAAACAGGTGAAGGCACAAAAGAAGGAAGAACAAGAAGAAGACAAATTGCCTGAACTTCCACCACCTGCGGGAGAAAAGCCTCCAGAGAAGCCAGTGTACATAACGGAGGTTCAAGCTGAAGCTTTGGCTGAAACGTTGAAGTCGGGCAAGAAAGCCGAAAAGAAAACTGAAAAGGAAGACGAGGAAGAACCCAGATAACATAGTTCTCGTGTTTGACTGCAACTGAACCAAATCAGTTTCCATTTTTCTTCGTTCATATTGGGAGGTGGTTTGTGGTGGAAAAGAGCGTGAAAAAATACGTTGTTTGTGAACCGTCTTCATATTTGATTGTGAGGGCACAAGGCAAGAAGGAATGGCTTCAAGACTTCGCTTCAAAGGTCAAGGGGCTTTATCCCAATGCCAACATATCCTTTACGCCTTTGATTAGGCACAGCGAAGGTCGATTCTACATTTACATCCACATTCTAATGGAGGGTGAATGATGGCAAAAAAGAAAGTGAAGATAGTCATTGAAGATATATGCCCATTGTACTCGTTTTGTCCAAGCCCATCAAAAAGTGCTGACTGGGTTTGTTTGAAAGGCGGGGCAGAAAGGGTGAAGAGTTGTGCGGTTTATGTTGGATATGTAAGCCTTTACGAACCTGTAATGCTTTGGATAGAGGAGGAAACAGCAAAAAGTAAGGCGCTGAGGGTGGCAGCAAGCCTGCCATCCCAGTAAAGCCTCAGACTTGAAAGGAAAGGGATGTAAGTCCTGAGGTAGGAAGGAGGTGGTGTGAATGGAAGCAATTGTGAAAGCAACGTTTAAGGCAAAAGATGAGAAGCAACTCAAGTATATACTCGCCAAGCTCAAAAGTGCTTTTGGGGAACGGAACATCAACGCTTTAACACCCAACTACATCCATCGCTACCAAATTTATGTGTTAGATATGGACATTAAGATACCGCTTGCACTGCTTCGCTACGACCCCGACTTAAATGCATTTAAGTCCATGAAGGAGGTTAAAGAGGATGCCGATACTCGGTAAAGACATACAACTAGGACCTTTAGAACAATTATCAAGGCTTAGGCTCGTAATCAAAGAACAGTTTCCAGGGATGTGGAAGCCTACAGAAGCCTGTTTAAGCGTTATAGCTCAACTAAAGATAAGTGACATTTCTAATTGTTTCTTTCTGACATTCGTAGGTCCGCCATCTTCTCGCAAAACGACGATGTTATCATGGTTCTTTGGGTTAGATATATGCTATCGCTCTGACCAGTTTTCGCCAAAGTCTTTTGTCTCGCACTATGCCGGAATTACTAACGAGAAATTGCAAGAAGTCGATTTGCTCCCTCGAATAAAAGATAAAGTCTTAATCACGCCTGAATTATTACCAACATTCAACGCTCCACCCGAGGTTTTATTAGAAAACTTTGGGATTATAACTAGGGTTTTGGATGGTCAAGGATTTACTTCAGATTCAGGTGTCCATGGAAAGCGAGGATATGAAGGAAAGTATGTATTCCATTGGCTTGGAGCTGTTGCTTACATTCCACATAGAATTTGGCGTATACTAGGAAACCTTGGTCCAAGAGCATACTTTTACCTTATGCCGCAAGAAAGAGAGAAGACCCCTGAGGAGTTGTCAGAGGAAACAAAAGAAGATTTTGAAAAGAAGTCGAAAATATGTCAAAATGCTGTCCACTCTTTCATTACTAAGCTTTGGAAGACGTATCCTGAACCAGTAGAATGGCTAAAAGAAAGGGATGATACAGACGCAATGATAGTTATTGCAAGAATGGCAAAACTATTATCAAAACTAAGAGGAAACATTGAATATCAAAAAGTTGCAGAACCAGATGAAGAAGGAAATGAAACAGAAGCCATTTATACACAGCCGATAATCGAGGAGCCTCATAGAGTAAACCAAATGTTATATAATCTTGCGAGAGGGCATGCACTAATCTGCGGTCGGAAATATATAACAAAGGACGATTTACCGTTAATAATAAAAGTTGCACTCAACTCAGCGAACACCGACCGGGTGAAGCTATTTGAATTCCTGCTAAAAAATAATGGTTTAGCATCATCTAAAGATTTTGAAAACTACTTGAATTGCAGTCGAACTATGGCTATCAGAACCATGACTTCACTCAAAATACTGGGGTTAGTTGACACTATAAAAGGAAATCCAGGAGAGGAAGGCGGAAGACCAATGTACTATGCTAGATTAAAGGACGATTTTAAGTGGTTCATTAGCCGAGAATTCAAAATTCTATGGGAGGATTAGCAGTGAACAAAAACAAAATTAACACACCTTTTTTTTCTTTTAAAAAACCGTTTATTAAATGTCAATTATATCCATTACTAATGCTCAGTTTTTTTAATCAAACAAATATAGATAATATGACACGGGGGGTGGGTGATGACTCATATTATCTATATGAGATTCATTAAAAAAACCGTGCGGTTTGGGTGTGGGGGTTATGGGCTATCACTACGGGTTTTTTTAATCAAAAAAATGGTGAGTTGAAAATGACAAATACACTCGAATTCAGCATTCAAAGCACATCATTCCGTCTAACTGGAACAAAACTTGAAACACTATACAAATTACAATGGTTAGAAGTATGGAAGATTACAATTGTTCAGAATAATAAAGACTTAGCTATAGATTTTGACAAACAGGATGGAAAAGTAACAATAACAACACGAGACAAACCTCGATTAAATGGTATAGACAGGATGATTTTGGATGAAGATATAGTTATGTTTGAGCTAGAAAATGGTAAAACCATTATCTTGCCAATGGTTGACGAAGTCAAAAAGATGCTTACATTACTGCGGTTACGTGGAGTTAATCCGTATAATATAGGTGCAGATGTGGATGTTACGCGTATCCCGTAATTTCTTAATATCCTTAATATTCTTAATGAGAATTTTGCAATTCTTAGTATTCAGAAATGGCGTTTCATAACCAATAAAGTTCATTCTAACAGAACTAAACCCCAGTTTATGGTGATTTAAAATGGGCTCAAAAACTAGTGGTGAAACTAAAGGAAAAAACCCTAAAAAGTTCAGATATTCTGACTGGATAATCATCTACTCACCATTTAAGTTACGAATAGGTGCAAGAGTCCGCTACATATCACCTGAAGAAGAAGCTAAAGTTGTAGAGAAAATACTTGAAGAACACCCAAAAGAGGGTCAAAAACCATTAACATCTGAGGAGAGGAAAAGGATTGCTAGACAAACTGTTGGTTTAAAGCCTTAGGAAGCTAATATGTGCTATGGTCATACTCTCTCACTCTCTTTACAATATTAAATTGAGGGTAGCCCTAATGGGAAAAATTAAAGGCACTTTATATCCTTTCACTATTGTTTCATTTTGGATTCACAATGAAATGGGTATGGAATCATCTGGACTCTCCTAATT
>Ga0078972_1012995_pt1 | contig 11048 bp, 13 predicted proteins | sample YelNatPaOPGAMG01_FD_67568 | JGI IMG/M metagenome (GOLD analysis project Ga0078972, IMG submission 67568) | Hot spring thermophilic microbial communities from Obsidian Pool, Yellowstone National Park, USA - OP-RAMG-01 (SPADES assembly) (version 2) | ecosystem: Environmental > Aquatic > Thermal...
GCGCGAACAGGCTGGCGGCTGTTAAAGCCGTTAAAAGCGCTTGAAAAAGCGTTATGACAGGCCACATTTGCCTTGGGACAGCAACAGTTATGTCACTGTATACGTTTAGCCAGTAAGCATCTGCGAGGTTATAGGCTACGACTATGATTTGATTCACAAGTGGAGGAATGCCTAACCAAAAGAACGTTCGAATTATTGGTCGTTAACAATCCTGTCTCTGTATTTGCTCACTGCACGCGGTTCTGACAGTTCTTCAGGTTCTTCGGACATAAAACTCTCTGGATTTAAGGCACAGCCATAAAAGCTTTTCTTATAGAAAATGAGAGTGTTTTAGGTATACGAGAGGAAGCGTGAAAACTTTTCTATCATAGATTCGCATCTATGGGCGAGTTTTCGTTTCAGATAATCGAATTCCGGGGGCAGATATGGGTCATCTAATTGCAATTGAAAATTTTTCAACCTTCTTTTAAGCCACTTATAATCCTTCTTGTTTAAGGCGTGAGTTAGCTCATAATCTAAAGCTGTAAAGTGGGCTTCATAAACTTGTGGATAAAATTTTATGATCGTTTGCCTGTTGATTGGCACATTCATCTTTTTTTAGTTCGCTTATTTCAACAACCTCATGCACCATAAAAAACTCGTTGCACAGAACATCTTCTAACGTTATAGTGTCGCCTGCAGGAGTTTCGCCTGTCATGTATTCATGGAACTCTTTTGAGGAGATTTTTTCAGGATAGTAGCCAAGCCCTTTAAGAATTTCAACGACTTCTCTTATTCTACGAGCGATTCTGCTATACATCAGCTGCGATATTCTTAACATGCCATATAAGGCTTGCTAAACGTAAAATCCTTCAGTAGGTCACTCAACTTCTCTCCTTTTCATATCTCTTAAAGATTTTGCTTATATCAAATTTCAGTAGCACCACGGTTATCACTATTGTAAGTATTATGGAAGCGATCATCAAAACTTCTTGACTTATAAAAGGCTCAAGAAACTTTTGCCCAGCACTTCCAAGGTAAGCTCCAACTACGGCTATTAACAGTTTCCCAATGAAGTAAGACACAAAGAACTTGACTGGATTGTACTTCAAAAGCCCCAATGGCACAACTACAGGCTCATCTGGAAGCGGCGAAGCAGCCACAATGAACAGCGCCAAAAAAGCCCAATTTTTAAGTTTTAATCCTGCTGCGTCAAGGCGTTTTCTACGATCTTCGCCTATAAAACCGCTAATGAAAAATGTTACAGCATAATGAATAGACTTCGCTAAGGCTGAGCCTAAAGCAACAAGGAAGCCTATAGTGAATGGGTCAACATTTACAAGCAAAGCGACGTTTGCTGCAATCAACATGTTGGATGGTCCAGTAAAGGGTATAATATTCAAAATGAATGATGTGACGAAAATTCCTAGAAGCTCATATAGAGTAACCAATTATACTAGCCTCATCTTAACAAAAATTATAAATCATCATTTAAAGATGTTACCATATTCAAAACAAAACGAGAATCTTAACTATTTGAGGAGATGCGCTTGCCAACAGAAAAAAAGCAGATTTGGATAGCTAGAGACCTATCAAGGTGCAGCGGATGCAGAAGATGTGAAATTGCATGTTCCCTTTTCCATGAAAAGCGCATATGGCCTGAAGCCTCCAGAATAAGGATTTTCATGCTTGTACCGGGCACTGATTTCCCGCACTTTTGTGCACAGTGCGAAGATTATCCGTGCGTTCAAGCTTGTCCAGCAAAGGCGTTGTCAGTAAGCAGAGAAACTGGCGCTGTTTTAGTTGATAAAGAAGCCTGTATCGCTTGCGGACAATGTGTTGAAGCTTGCCCTGGAAGGATTCCACATATGCACCCGACAGAAGATTACATATTAATTTGTGATTTGTGCGGTGGAGAACCACAATGCGTTAAAGTATGCCAAGAAGGCTCTTGGAATGTCTTGCGAATTGTTTCTAAGGGTGATTACTCGTATAACCTTTATGCCCGCAAACCGGAGGAGATAGCGCGAAACCTGGCTCTCAAAATTTATGGAGAGGAGGGAGATAAGCTCATATGATTTTGGGTTATGCTGGAAAAGTTTTAGAAGTTAATCTTTCAACGAGAGAAATTAAAGAAACAAAGTTCAACGATAAACTTTTGAGGGATTACATTGGCGGCAGAGGTTTGGCAGCAAAAATATTATGGGACAGGTTAGGCAACAAATGGGAAAAAGTGGACCCATTAGGACCAGAAAACATTCTGCTGTTACTAACGGGACCGCTTACAGGATTCTTCCCAGGTGGAAGAACATGCGTTTCTGGCAAGTCTCCCCAAAGCAATGGCGTTATAGGCTCAACAGTTGCTGGGGAATTCAGCGTAGAGCTGAAATGCGCCGGTTATGATGGCATAATCGTAACTGGAGAAGCGGAGAAACCTGCATACTTGTTTGTTAAGGATGAAGATGTGGAGATTAGAGATGCCTCAAATGTTTGGGGTAAGGACGCGAAACAAACAGTCTCCATATTGACGAAGGAATGTCGGGAACTCTTGAATAAGCGGTTTCCAAAAAAAGGTGAATGGAAAGAACCCGCAATACTCTATATCGGTCCAGCTGGAGAGAACAAAGTTCGCACAGCGGTCGTTGCAGCCAAGTGGACGCACGCGGCTGGATATGGCGGCTATGGCGCGGTTATGGGCTCTAAAAAGCTTAAGGCCGTAGTCGTGAAGGGCAGCATGCCATTACCGGAAGTTGCAGACATGGAGAAGGTGAAGGAACTAATCCGCGTGGTATGCGATGACGTTTATGAAAGTGAGCTTTGGAGGCGTTGGGGAACTGGTTCAGCCGGATACGAAGTCGGCGCAAAAACAAGCTCCGAGCCAATTCGCAATTGGCAGGAGGAGTGGCATAACGAAAAGAGTTTCGGCGTTGACCAGTTTGAGAGTAAGGTTTGGGTTAAGCCTTACTGGGGTGATTTTGGTTGTCCTACAACATGCTTAAAAATCGCCGTTGTGAAAACTGGAAAGTTTAAGGGCGCAATTACGGATAATCCAGACTATGAGTTGCAAGCTTATCTGGGTACAAATCTGGGCATTTTCACGCCGGAAGAAAACGTCTTTTTAGCCTCGCTTATTGATGACCTAGGGTTATGTGGAATCCAAACTGGAAACGTCATGGGCTTCACAGCTGAACTTTTCCAGCGAAAGATTCTAACAAAAGACGATTTAGATGGTTTAGAGCTTAAATGGGGCGATGCTGAAGCCTTTGCAGCTTTAGCTAAAAAAATTGCCTTCAGAGAGGGTATGGGCAATTTGCTGGCGGAAGGAACCTACCGTGCAGCCTTGAAAATTGGCAAAATGAAAGGCGTAGATGTTTTACAATATGCTGTGCAGAGCAAGGGCATCGGAATAGGCGCTCATGGAATACGAAGTGAAAAAGATTACCCAGAAAGCTATTCCTACGCATGTTCAGTTCAAGGCGGAGACCACACATCAACTGCTTGCCTTCCACTAGACGATTTCAGAAGCGAACTTATAATGACCTTTAACGACTCAGCCGTATACTGCTACTTCAACATTTTCGGGGTTCCACGCAACTTAAAATTTGAGTTTTATAAGGCAGTTACGGGCATAGAGTTAACACAGGAAGATTGGGTTAACACAAAGGCTCTACGAATACTTCAACTGCAAAGGGCAATGCTGCTGCTTGGCGGACCAGATTTAAAATGGAAACCGAAGATACATGATTCAAACCCGCCGAGGTTCTATGAACCACTGCCTTCTGGACCATATAGGGGAAAAACCGTTGACAGGGCGAAAGTTGAGGGGGAAATCAGGAGGTATTATGAGGCTGTTGGTTGGGATGAAAACGGCATTCCAAAAACAGAAGTTCTCAAAAAACTCGGGTTAGATGACGTTGACAATGCTTTAGAAAAGCTGCGCTGAGAAAATCTAGTGTTTCACGCGAATAACTCTTGTAGGCGTAACGATTATTGAAACTTTTTCATCTTTCTCCTCAAATGGAACATCTTCAACGACTTGAACATCATGCGCCGTTGTCACTATTGGGATTTCGCCGAACATTTTTCTCAAAATGCCTATTTCCACATCGCCGTAGCCGTGCCCCTTACCAAGCCTATGTCCATGCATGTCAACAGCGACGGAACCCTCAACTATCAAATCTGGCTTGGGAAAAAATTGTGTTTCAACCCCAAATTTAAATGCGCCTTTAATGGTTGATGCAAAATGCTCCTTGCCTCCCACGTTTGTTGGATCGATTAAGATGAAGCCCCTTTTAAGCTGTGGAGAAGCCATTATGACTATTTTCCCGTCTAGTAATGCGTTTTCTCTTACCTTCCGCTGTGGCGAGTCTGGATTCACGAATATCACTTTAGCTTTTTTCCATTCATCTAGTTGACGCAGTCTTTCCGCTGCAGCGGATGCTCCGACAAAATTTGGAATTCTGCCTTTACAAGACTTTGGAAATGTGGCTATTTCCAGCCGTTCCATTTCGCTCCAGATTTTCTCACGTAATTGCTGTTTTTTCAGAGTTATGCTCATTAGCATCTGCTATGTAAAATAAGAGGGGAAACACTTTAACGTTTTAGATTATTCCTAGTTTCTTGCCTCCTTCTTTGAATGCGTCTATGGCTCTGTCAAGCTGTTCTCTCGTGTGTTTTGTGCAAACCTGAACTCTTATTCTTGCTTTGTCCCTGGCGACCATCGGATAAAATATTGGCAAGACGAATATTCTCTTAGACCATAGGTAGTCAGCCAAATCCTTTGCAGCCTTGCTTTTTCCACACATAACGGGAATTATCGGCGTCTCCGTGTTCCCAGTATCGAAGCCAGCGTCCTGCAAGCCCTCAAGTAGATGATTGCGGTTTTCCCAAACTCTCCTAACATGCTGCGGCTCAGTTTCTAAAACGTCTATGGCTGCGATGCATGCTGCAGCAACTCCGGGTGGAACAGCGCCGCTTAAAAGCCAACTTCTAGCCTTGTTGAAGGCAAAATTTCTTAGGTCTTCGCTACCAGTAATGTGCCCGCCTATCACGCCGAAAGCTTTGGAGAATGTCCCCATCTCAACGTGCACTTCATCCCTTGTAAGCTTGTAGTGGTTTACGATTCCCCTTCCACCTTCACCTAACACGCCTTCTCCATGTGCATCGTCAACATAAACTCCAGCGCCATGTTCCTTGGCGATTTTAGCTATTTCTGGCAAAGGTGCAGTGTCTCCATCCATGCTGAAGACGCCGTCTGTCAGAATCCATATGTGGCTATATGGCGGTTCATGTTTCTCAGCCTCGTCCATAACACGCGCTAAGTCTTCAACATCCTTATGCTTGTAAATTGCCCTGTCAGCACGGCTTAATCGCACACCGTCAATTATTGAACCGTGGTTTAATTCGTCTGAAACGAAAAGGTCTCCTTTATCAGCAAGTTGCGGTACAACTCCTTCATTAGCCATAAAACCAGTTTGAAATGTTAAGGATGCAGGCGCGTTCTTGAACTTTGCCAGTTTAAGGTCAAGCTCCTCGTGGAGAACCATGTTTCCAGAAATTGAACGATCACTGCCAGCCCCGGCGCCATATTTTCTTGTTGCCTCTATCATTGCTTCAACAACTTTTGGATGTGTAGCCAAATTTAGATAATTGTTTGCGCAGAGCATCAAAACTTCTTTGCCGTTAACGATGCAGATTGGCTCGCTTGCACTCTCTAAAACTTTAAGTTCCCAGTTTAGGTTTTCACGAACCAAACGCTGATACTCTTCGCCTAAATATTTCGTTGGATGACGCTTAATCATGACCTAACACCCTCTAAAACTTTTGCATTCAAGCTCTTTTAACGTTTCCTATCAGCAAGGAGAGTTCTCATATGCTATTTTAAGGTTAATTTCTTCGACAACTTTTCAATCATGTCCTTCGTCATGGAAGCCAAATCATATTTGGGGTTCCAACCCCAATCCCTACGGGCTAAGCCGTCATCTATGGACATCGGCCACGAATCAGCGATTTTCTGCCTAAAGTCAGGCTTATATTCGCACTCAAAGTCTGGAATATGTTTTTTAATCTCTGCAGCAAGTTCTCCAGCGGAGAAGCTCATGGCCGCGATATTATAGCTTGTGCGGCAACTGATTTTTTCAGGTTCAGCCTCCATCAGCTTGACAGCAGCGTCTATACAGTCTGGCATATACATCATGGGCAAAACGGTGTCAGCGCGTACAAAACAAGTATACCGCCTTCGTCTAATTGCTTCATAAAACATTTCAACGGCATAATCCGTTGTCCCGCCTCCGGGAAGCGTCTCGCTACTTATAATGCCCGGATAACGAACACTACGCACATCTAAACCGAAGCGCTGAAAATAATAGTTGCATAAGAGTTCGCCCGTAACCTTCGTCACGCCATAAATTGTTCTTGGAATTAAAACCGTGTTTTGCGAAGTCCTTACACGTGGTGCTTCTGGACCAAAAACAGCAATGGAACTTGGCCAAAAAACTTTGAGTTTGAACTCTCTTGCAACTTCAAGAATGTTGTAAAGCCCGTTTATGTTAACGTTCCATGCAAGTTGTGGATTTTCTTCACCCGTTGCTGAGAGCACAGCTGCCAAATGATAAACAGTGTCGATGTCATGTTCTTTCGCAACTTTTTTTATATCCTCCTTATCCGTGATGTCAGCATAGGCGAACGGCCCAGAAGCTAAAAGTTTCTCGCTTGGTTTTCTCTGATGCCCGACAGCCACAACGTTTTCTGCCCCGTATCTTTCACGAAGCGCCACTGTAAGTTCAGACCCTATCTGTCCAGTTGCGCCCGTGACAAGAATTTTTCTGGTGTTTTTCGTTGACATTTATTAACCTCTTTAGATGGAGAGAAACATGTTTAAAATTTCAATGCATATAAGAATTTTCAAACAAAATTTCTTCTTTACACTTAAAACTATGACTATTGCTCCAGTTGGCGAATTAGCTCGTTAATTGGCTTTTCATGAAAATTAACTTTCAAGTTTACCAACACATTCTGAGTGTTCACGACAATGATGGCCGCGGAATGTTCTCCACGTTTGTCTCCGCCGCCTTCGCTTCCAGCCCTTAAAGCCCCAACTAATCTTATTGCAAAGTTATCTTGAGAGTTTTCAAAAGTTTCAGCCATTATGCTTACAACTTCGCTTCGAGAAAGCATATTCCCAATGACGACACATTCATCCCTTACAATCTCTGCCCAATAATCAGGAACTCTTGCCCCAGTAAATACCGCTTTTCGCTTCTTAAAATCCATGATTGCCACCTGCCTTAAATCCCGTCTTTCATCCTCTGCCAGAAGAGAATTCAGCGTTTCTTTCGGAGATAAACCTCTTGCCAATAGTTCTAGTCCTTTTATTCCATATGCAACATTTGTGTATGCTTGGGTTGCGATAACACCTATCCCCGGTTTTGCGTGTGGAACTCTTTCGCCGACGGATGCTGAACCTGAAGCCACAGCAACTCCCATAAGTTTTCCATCACGCGATGCGGCGATTATTGAAAATGTTCCCTGTTGTTGGCTTATTCTTGCTGTCCGCAATTTTTATTTGCTACCCTCCGATTGCCTTAAACATAAAGTTATTGAAATAGTTTACAGACAACTGTTCAATATTCTCGGAGTGGTTGAAGAGAGCTATGAAGATGGGATTCATCGTTAACCCGATTGCTGGAATGGGGGGCAGAGTTGGACTTAAGGGGACTGATAGCGTCTTGAAAGAGGCTATTGCCAGAGGAGCGAAACCAGTAGCGCCTCAAAGGGCAACAGAGTTTCTTAGAAAACTGAAGGAAAGCGGCGGACAACTAAAATTTGAAGTTTTAACGTGCCCTGGGATAATGGGTGAAGAGGAAGCGAAAGCCGCTAGCTTCAGCGTTAAGCTTTTGCCAATGAAGATCGGAAAAGAGACGAGCGCTGAAGATACGAAAACGGCTATTAAAATGCTGGTTGACGTGAAAGTGGATTTGATTGTCTTTGTCGGTGGAGACGGCACCGCTAAAGACGTTTTTGATGCAATGCAAAAATGTAACGGTGAAATCCCAGTTTTGGGCGTTCCTTCAGGCGTTAAAATGTACAGCGGAATTTTTGCAGTTAATCCCACGGACGCTGTGGAAATCGTTTTGGCCTACGCTGAAAACCAAGTTGAAATTGCTGATTTTGAAGTTATGGACGCTGATGAAAATGCGATAAGAAGCGACACATTCTCCGTAAAACTTCACGGTTTTCTAAAGGGTCCCTTTCTTCCGATGCGCATCCAAGGAAGCAAGCAGGTCAGCCCAGAAACGGTTGATGAAAAGGAGAACCAAACTGCAATAGCAAAATCAATAATAGAAGAAATGCGTAAAGACGCAACATATATTCTAGGTCCGGGAACTACGGTCAAACGCATTGCAGAGCTTCTTGGCGTTGAAAAAACAGTTCTAGGTGTGGACATATACAAGAATGGAAAAGTTATACTTGACGTTGACGAAGAGCAAATGCTGAAAGAAATTGAAGACTGGCATAACGCATGGATCATTCTATCGCCAATTGGACATCAGGGAATACTGCTGGGAAGAGGCAACCAACAAATAAGCCCAGAAATTGTAAAGCGCGTGACAAAAGAGCGAATAATAGTCGCCGCTACAAAAAGCAAACTTCAAAGCATTGAAGGAAACGTTTTACGAGTTGACACTGGCAACGCCGAGGTTGACAACATGCTACGCGGATACATAAAAGTCATCACAGACTATAAAGAATGGCGGCTAATGCAAGTGCAATAGGTATGGTCTCCTTCGCGAGAACTGCGGTAATATTCAGAACAAGGTTGTGCGGCTAAAATACCTTACGTGGAGAAAACATTTAATAGTTTCTTCTTTAATGTCTTCTGGAGTGGTTGCTATGGGCGATTTAGTTCCACATCGCTGAATTTTGCCGTCGCTTACTTGACATTAGGATTAGTTTTACACTAGAAATATATTCTACAAATGTAAAACAAAGGGAGAGATAGAAATGTCTGACATAGGCGTAACTGTGAAAAAAAGCAAGGACTTTTCAGAGTGGTACACGCAGGTAGTCGTAAAATCTGGACTTGCAGACTACGCCCCAGTTAAGGGTTGCATGATATTCCGCGAGCTTTCATATGCCATATGGGAAAAAATTCAGGAGATCTTCAACGCGAAGATAAAGGCAACGGGACATGAGAACGTTTACTTCCCGATGTTCATACCAGAAAGTTTCTTGAAAAAAGAGGCGGAACACTTTCAAGGCTTCGTCCCAGAAGTTGCGTGGGTTACAATTGGCGGAAACACGCCGCTTGAAGAAAGACTTGCCATCAGACCGACATCTGAAACAATAATGTACGCAACATATGCGAAGTGGATTAGAAGTTGGAGAGACTTGCCGCTAAAGTTAAACCAGTGGAACAGCGTCGTTAGATGGGAAACAAAGGCAACCAAACTTTTCCTACGCACAAGAGAGTTCCTATGGCAAGAAGGCCATACCGCACATGCAACTAAAGAAGAAGCAGATAGAGAAGTCATGGAAATCCTAAACATGTACAAGGATTTAATGGAAAACTACTTGGCTATTCCAGTTCTTGCCGGAAGAAAGACGGAAAACGAAAAATTTGCCGGAGCCCTTTACACAACAACGTTAGAAGCCATAATGCCAGACGGAAAAGCATTACAGATGGGAACATCACATCAGTTAGGTCAGAACTTCGCAAAGGTTTTCGGCATAAAGTTCATAGGAGAAGACGAAAAGGAGCACTACGTTTGGCAAACGTCATGGGGCTTTTCAACGCGCATAATAGGTGCCCTCGTAATGGTTCACGGCGACGACAAAGGTTTAATTCTACCGCCAAAAATTGCGCCGATACAAGTTGTAATAGTCCCAATACCCTACAAGGAAGCAGATGAGAAAGCCATCTTAGCAAAGGCTAAGGAAACACATGAAAAGCTGCAAAGGCAGGGCATAACAGTGATGCTTGACGACAGAAAAGAATACACTCCCGGATGGAAATTCAACGACTGGGAGCTTAAAGGAGTGCCGATAAGAATAGAGATAGGCCCAAAAGACTTAAAACAAAAACATTTAACACTAGCCAGAAGAGACGCACTCGAAAAAATCACCGTTAAAGAGGAGGAAGTTGTCAGCACTGTTGAAAAAATGCTTGAAGAAATTCAGAAAAACCTATTCAACAAAGCCAAAAAGTTCCTTGACGAAAACATAACCACTGTTAAGACATACGATGAATTCAAGAAGGTCTTGATGGAGAAAGGTGGATTCTTAAGGGTGTGCTGGTGTGAAAGTTCAAGCTGTGAGGAAAAGATCAAGGAAGAAACTGGAGCCACTATTAGGATAGTGCCTTTTAAGAAGGAAGAAGTGTTCGCAAACTGCATATACTGTGGAGGAAAAGCAAAGGAAGTTGTTTACTTCGCAAGGTCCTATTAGCCTGCCTTGTTAGTCGTACAATTTAACGCGCTTCTGAAGCTGCCTTGCAACTTTTTCCAATCCAAGCTTCTTTAATGTTGCCTTTTTAGGTATTCCCCGTTCGTCCCATCCACGTTTCTCATAATATTTCTGTAACATAATATCGTACCGTGCCCTGTCAAGCTTTCCACCCTTCAATGGACCCTTAGTTATGGGTTCTTCAAACCACCTTGCTGGCGGAAAATCAAGCTCCTTGCTCCAGTTTTTGCTGTACTCGCGAATCCAAAAGGCGCGAATCAGATTGAAAATGCGGTCTGCTATAAGGTTAAGGTCCTCCCAGCTAATTTCCAAGCCTGTTGCAGCATGCAAGAACTTTGTGTACCATTCGAGTTCGAAGCCGAGTTCGATCCATGGGAGCCTACAAACAGTCAGGGATTCAAAGGCTCCTCCACGAATACGTTGAAACTCTATGACCTTATCGACTTTTTCTTCGCCATAGCTTTCACGTCCAAACTTCACTTCCCAAGAGATAACCCAGGCATCCTTATGATGCGCTCCTATAGAGCTTGTCGCATAGGCTAAAGCCATGGCTGGTGCTGTGTGGCAGTCATAAGCTGAAATTTCCAGCCCCTTAACGTGCATCG
>Ga0078972_1016307_pt1 | contig 11048 bp, 5 predicted proteins | sample YelNatPaOPGAMG01_FD_67568 | JGI IMG/M metagenome (GOLD analysis project Ga0078972, IMG submission 67568) | Hot spring thermophilic microbial communities from Obsidian Pool, Yellowstone National Park, USA - OP-RAMG-01 (SPADES assembly) (version 2) | ecosystem: Environmental > Aquatic > Thermal...
CCGGGACCCGGGGGCGCGGCGCGCCCCCGGGGCCTCCCCCCCCCCCCGGGGGGGGGGGGGGGGGGGGGGGAGGGTGAAAGGAAGCACGCGCGGCTACCTGAGCCCCTCGGCGAGACGCTTTCTGGTCGTTCGAGGGCTCGCCACGGTGAAGGATCCCCCCTCACCCTAGTACTGCAACCGTACCTGGTGCAACCCACACCCGGCAACAGCCGGCAAACCCGCTCCGCGCCTGCCCGGCCCTGACCCGGGGCGGGGGTTTGGCGGGCAACCCGCCAAAACCCCCAAAAGGTTCCACTCCGGTCGCGTGCGAAGCTCGATGCCCGGATGGGAGCCGCGCCCCGATGGGTGAGTGCGGTTGTAGTGCTAGCCCTCTCCCCCACGGGGGAGAGGGCACAGGTCAGCCTATCTGCCACCGAACTCTTCCAGGGCGAGGGGATGTCGAAGCCACAGACTCTACAGATATTGTACAGCGGGGCGGGCGGCGGGTCAACCGGCCACGGGTTGCCAGCGCCAGCCCTCGCCCTCGGCCACCACGTGCCCCAGCCCGGGGAAAGGCAGGTGCGAGCCGAACACCAGCGCCTGGCGCTCCGCTGCCAGGGCCAGCAGGCGGCGCCGGTCGGCCTCGGCCTGCTCGGGCCAACTGTCGAACGACCAGTGCCAGGAGGGATGCTCCATCAGGAGGGGGTGGCCGACGGCATCGGCCAGGTGATAGAGGAGCGCGCCTTGCGACGCGACCTCCAAGGCTACGTGGCCGGGCCGGTGCCCGGGCGCAGAGATGAGCGTCAGCCCGGGGAGGAACTCGACCTCCGGCGGCACGACCTCCAACCGGCTCTGGATCTGACCCAGGGTCTCGCGGGCCAGGGTCACCTGGCGCTCGGGCAGGTGCGCCGAGCGCGCATCGTCGGTCCACACCTCCCACGCCTCTTCAGAGACGACATAATCGGCATTGGGAAAGGCGAACTGCCCGTCTGGCGTGGTGATGCCGCCGACGTGGTCGCCATCGAGGTGGGTGAGGATCACCACGTCGATATCGGCGGGGGCGATGCCCGCGGCGAGGAGGCGCTCGAGCAGCGCGCCCTCGCCCCGCTCGCCGCCCTTGCCCCAGCCGGTGTCGACCAGCACCTGGTATTCACCGGCCTGCAGGTACAAGCAGTTGAAGTAGCGGGTGGACTCTGTGGCCGGGTAACCATGCGCCACCAGCGCCCGCTGCCATTCCTCAGGAGGGATGTTGGTCACGATCCCTGCGGCCGGCACGGTGCGGGCCAGGTCGTTGATGGCCATGCACGCGAAAGCGCCGACATCGAAGCGATAGGTCCCTTCGTTGCTCATGCTGTATCCTTTCTCGCTCAGGCCTCGCCCATGGCCTCCAGCGCTGCCCGATCCTTGATCAGGATGCGATGGCGCTCGACGGCGATAACGCCGTCATCCTGGAGCTGGGCGATGAGCCGGCCGACCACATCGCGCACCGTGCCCAGCTCGGCGGCCATCTCGGCCTGGGTGAGGCGGCGGCCGGGCTGGCTCGCCTGGCGGAGCAGGTAGCGCGCCAGTCGGGCACGCACGGTGCGGAAGGAGAGATCTCCGACCAGTTCGGCAAAGCTGCGCAGGCGGGCGGCCAGGTCGGCCAGCACCGCCTCGGCCAGGGGCGGGCAACGGCGCAGGGCTTCCTTCCAGTCGTTGGCGGCGATGCTGCAGAGGGTCACGGCGTTCACCGCCTCCACCGAGGCCGGGTTGGGCCCGCCGTCGAGGACGGGCACCAGGTTGAAGCTGTCGCCGGGGCCCAGGCGGTCGAGCACCTGCTCGCGCCCCTCAGCGGAGGTCTTGTACACGCGCACCTGGCCGCTCATCACAAAGTAGACCGCCTGCGCCTCCTCGCCCTCGAGGACGACCAACTCGCGCCGGGCATAGCTGCGCAGGCTGGCCCGCGCTGCCAGGTCGGCCAGGGCCGGGGCAGGGAGGCCCGCAAAGTAGGGAATGCTTTTCAGGAGAGTCTCTCGATCCACGGCCGTCGCCCGTCCTCCGCGCGCAGAATCGGTGCTCCGCTCCGCAGCATTATACTCGGCAGGCGTGTCCGCTCAAAGGCAGGAGACCATCTGCGCTCTTTGCAACCTCCCCCTCTTGAGGTGTATAATCCACAATTGGACGCTGGCCGTCCACCACCGCACGGGGCCTGGATGCCGCAGGGGGTCTCAGGGAGCATTGCTCGGCGGCCGTCGGCTCCCCTTGATAGAACGGAGCAACATGCCCCAGGTCTATGTCGCCATCGATCTGGAAACTACCGGGCTGAGCCCCGAACACGACGCAATCATCGAGATTGGTGCCGTGCGCTTTCGCCCGGACCGTGTGCTCGATACATGGTCCACTCTGATCAACCCCCACCGGCCGATCCCCTTCAAGATCCAGCGCCTGACCGGCATCGCCCAGGCGGATGTGCGCAATGCGCCGACCCTGGCGCAGGCCCTGCCCACGCTGCGCAAGTTTGTGGGTGACTCTATGGTGGTGGGCCACAATGTGAGTTTCGACCTGGCATTCCTCAACCGCCAGGGTGCGCTCACCCAGAACCAGGCCGTCGATACTTTCGAGCTGGCCTCTATCCTCTTGCCCGAGGCGCCCCGCTACTCGTTGGGAGCCCTGGCAGACCGGTTGGGCATCGCCCTGCCCACCCATCACCGCGCCCTGGAGGATGCCACTGCCACCAAGGACCTGTTCCTGGCCCTGCTGGAGCGCGGCCTGGAGATGGACCTGGAGGTGCTGCAGGAGATCAACCGCCTGGCCGCCCGCTCCGACTGGGCGCTCAGGCCCATCTTCCGCGAGCTGGAGCGAGCGCGCGCCCTCACGGCCTCCGAGGGCAGCATCCGTGCGCAACTCTTGGGCAAGGGCCGGCTCGACCACGCCGCCATGGGGCTGGTGCTGGGGCGCCGGCCCCAAGAGCCTCCCCTGCGCCCCACGAGCAGCCCGGTGCGCGTCGACGCCGAGGCTCTGGCGGCGATGCTCGCCCCCGATGGCCCCTTCGCCAAGAGCTTTCCCGGCTATGAGCACCGCCCCCAGCAGATCGAGATGCTGCGCGCCGTGGCCAACGCTTTCAACGACGGTGGGCAACTGCTGGTCGAGGCCGGCACCGGCACCGGCAAATCGCTGGCCTACCTGCTGCCGGCGGTCGACTTTGCGGTGCGCAACGGCCGCCATGTCGTCATCTCGACCAACACCATCAACCTGCAGGACCAGCTCTACCTGAAGGACCTGCCCGACCTGCAGCGCATCCTCGGCCAGCCCTTCAAGGCGGCGGTGCTCAAGGGCCGGAACAACTATATCTGCCTGCGGCGGCTGGCCCAGTTCCGCAAGAGCGAGCACCTGAGCACCGATCAGGTGCGCGTGCTGGCCAAGATCCTGGCCTGGCTGCCGGTCACCTCCACGGGCGACCAGGCCGAGCTCACTCTGGTCAACCAGGAGGGTGAAGTCTGGGCGCAGATTGGCGCCCAGGCCGACAACTGCCTGGGCGAGCGCTGCCCGCACCGCCGCGGCGGCACCTGCTTCCTGGCCCGGGCGCGGGCACGGGCTGAAGCGGCACACATCATCATCGTGAACCACGCCCTCTTGCTCTCCGACGTCGGCCTGGAAGGGCGGTTGCTGCCCGATTTCCGGCACCTGATCGTCGACGAGGCGCACCATTTGGAGGCGCGGGCCACCGAGAGCCTGGGCTTTGCGGTGGACCAGCGCCAGGTCGATGCCCTGCTGAACAGCCTGAGCATGCGCCTGGGCGGCGACCGGCGCGGCGGCATCCTGGCCGAGCTGCCTGTGGGCCTGCGCCACAGCCAGGTGCCCCCCACGCTGCGCCAGCGCATCGAGGGCATGCTCGAGCCCCTGCACGGCCAGGTGGACCGTCTGCGCCAGCAGGCCGCCCGTTTCTTCGATACCCTCGATGCCTTTGTGCGCGACCAGTTGGAGGGCCGCGAGAGCGAGTACGACGCCCAGATCCGCCTCACCCAGGGCCTGCGCTCCCAGCCCTCGTGGTCGAACGTGGAGGCCCAGTGGGATGATGCGGCGCAGAGCCTGAAGAAGCTGATCCATGACCTGCACCGCCTGGCCGAGGCCTACGACGAGCTGGCCGACGCCGAGGTCCCCGATTTCGACGAACTCCAGCAGGGCCTGCGCGCCCGCCTGCAGCGCGCCACGACCGTCTACGACGAGCTGGAGGCCATCGTGATGAAGCCCTCCAACGCGCAGATCTACTGGCTCACTGTGTCGGCGCGGGATGGGGCGCTCAGCCTGCAGGCCGCACCGCTGGAGGTGGGGCAGCTCCTGCAGAGCGGCCTCTTTGCGCGCCTGGAGACGGCGGTGCTCACCTCGGCCACGCTGCGCATCGGCGGCGAGTTCCGCTATGTGCGCAGCCGCCTGGGCCTCGATGGCGCCGACGAGGTGGCGCTGGGCTCGCCCTTCGACTACCGCACCTCTACCCTGATCTACCTGCCCACCGACATCCCCGAGCCGGGCAGCCCGCACTACCAACACACGGTGGAGCAGGCCTTGATCGAGCTCTGCCGGGCCACCAAAGGGCGTACCCTCGTCCTCTTCACCTCCTACACGCAACTGCGCTCGAGCCATCGGGCCATCAGCCCAGCCCTGGAGCAGGAAGGCATCATCGTCTACGGCCAGGGTATGGATGGGTCACGCCACCAACTGCTGGAGAACTTTCGCTCGGCCGAGAGGGCAGTCCTCCTGGGAACGCGCAGCTTCTGGGAAGGCATCGACGTAGTGGGTGGGGCGCTGAGCTGCCTGGTCATCGCCCGGCTGCCCTTCAGCGTGCCCACCGACCCGATCACCGCAGCCCGCTCCGAGACCTTTGACGACCCGTTCAACGAGTACCAGGTGCCCGAGACGGTGCTGCGCTTCCGGCAGGGGTTCGGCCGCCTCATCCGCCGCCAGGATGACCGCGGCGTGGTCGTCATCCTCGACCGGCGCATCCTCTCCAAGTCGTATGGCGCCATCTTTATGCGCTCTCTGCCCGAATGCACCGTGCAGCGCGGCCTGCTCCAGGACCTGCCGGCCGCGGCGGTGAAGTGGATCGACGGCGAGGCGCCAGTCCAGAAGAGTCTGGGGCTCTAGAGGCGATGGCTCGCCGCAGAGACGGAGATTGTCATGGCGGATGCAAGGATGGCCTGTTGATCGACTTTAACGTTGTCGTCTTCGAGCAGGGTATCCGCCGCCGGGTTCTCGACCTGCCAGAATAGGTGTAGCCTCTACGGTGAATTCGAGTCGGGCGTAGCATAGCCCCTTGTGGGCGTTTCATGTGCGGTGGCGAGCGCTTCGTTCAAGAACGCTCTGCGGTGAGTCCGAGGTGTGCCATGCGGAAGGCCTTGCTCGCCGTACTGGCTCTTTTTCCCTTCCTCCTTGCTGGCTGTGGGCCTGCGGCCGTGCCCGGGCCTGCCCAGCCGGAGCTGCGCGTGTACTATGCCGGACCCGAGGGCGGCGTTCGCGCCGCGCTAACGCTCGCCGAGCGCGAGGCCGGCATCCGGATGGTGGCCGACCCTGCCCAGGCCGACACGCTGGTGCTCAACGGCGCCATCCCCGACCCCCAGGCGCTGGCCGGGCGCGTGCGCGAGGGGGCAGGGTTGGTGCTGATCCTTGGCCCAGACCTCGATGGGGCCCAGGTGGGCGCCCTGCTCGGCCGGCAGGTGCGCCTGCAGCTGCAGAGCACAGCCCTCAGCCTGACTGGCGCCAAGGGCGCAGAGGACCCGCTGCTCAGGGAGATCGTCTGGAACAGCGCGCCGCAGGTGCGCGAGCGAGTTGTCCTTGGGGAGGGTCCCCTCGAGCCGCTCGTGGCCGGCTTTGAGGATGGCTCGCTCGTGCTGGGCCACGCCGTGCTGGGCCGGGGGCAGGCTTTTGTCCTCACGGCCTTCCTCGAAAGTGCCAACCCGCAGCTCCAGGCCTGGGGCTACTTCAACTACCTGGTCTACCACCTGGCCGTGCGCGCTGCGGGCCGCTCGCCCCTCTCCTTTGCCGATTATGCCGGCTCGCCGGTGCCCCACACAGCCGAGCGCAACGCGCTCTACGCCCTGCTCGCGGCCATGTTGGCGAGTGCGGGGCTGGTCTTTTGGGCCGTGCGGCGGCATAGCAAGGCCCACCCCGAGGCGCTGGATCGCCTGCTGGCCGACGCGCAGGCCTTCCAACTGCGCGAAGCCCACACCCCTTGGGAGGAGGTGGGCTTCCACCGGCCGTTGGGCGGCTTCCTTTTTGCGCTCAGCCTGGGGCTGGTCGTCTTTGTGCCGCTGATCATCTACCAGAACGTCATCCTTCCGGTCTACATCCTGCCCTCGGCGCAGGCGTTGGGCATGTGGGGCCGGGTGACCCAGTTCTTCAACTTCCTATGGCAGTTCTTCGATATGGGCACCTCGGTGGCGCTCATCAAGTTCTTCTCGCAGCACCGCGTTGACGAGCCGCGCAAAGGCATCCAGTACGTGCAGGTCTTTGTCTGGTGGCAGGCCCTGTCGGGCGCCGTGCAGGTGGCGGGGGTGGTCTTTGTCGCCGGCACCTTCCTGCCGCGCACCGCCTACGCCCTCTACGCCTGGAGCATCATCCTCCATGCCCTGATCCAGTTGCCCGGCTTCTACCAGGTCTTCCGCCACACCCTCATCGCCTGGCAGCGCTTCGACTATGGGCAGATCCTCGACCTGGCGCTGGCCACTTTCATGCCCATGATCACCCAGCCGGTGCTGGTGGGCCTCATGGCCGCCTGGGGCCGTGCCAACCCCGCCTTTGGTGCCTCGATGGGCGGCCTCCTGGGCCTGGGGCTGGCCGCCTATGCCACCGAGCTGCTCACCTTCGCGGTGGGCTTGATCCTCTATCGCCGGCTGGGCTACGATGCCCGGGTGCTATTCCTGGCCCACTTTGACTGGCGCACGGTGATCAGCGCCTTCCGCTTTGGGGTGTTCGAGATGCTGGGCGCCATCGCCTGGGCCATCGGCGAGGCGCTGGTGATCCTCATCACCCAACTGCGGCTGATCAACTACAACGAGGTCTGGGGCAACTGGACCCTGGCTTCGAACTTTATCACGGCCTACACCATCCTGCAGGTGCTCTATGCCAATCTGATGCCGGGCATCTCCGAAGCCATCTCCCACGGCTACAAGCGCCTTTCCCAGTACTATGCGGCCATGGGCTACAAATGGGGCGGGCTCATCAGCGCTTTCGTGGGGGCGGTGCTCCTGGCCGTGGCCGACCGCTTCATCCTGGGCGCAAGCGGGCCCGAGTTCGTGCGCGCGGCGACCTATGCCGTGCCGCTCACCCTGTGGGGAGTGATCCAGTTCGGCTCGTGGACGGCGGATGAGATTCAGAATGGCTCCAACCGCCCATACCTGCGCTCGGCGATGACCGCCATGGAGCAGATCATCCGCATCGGCCTGGCCCTCATCCTGGTGGGGCGTTGGCAGATCTACGGCCTCATCGCCGCCTACTTTGTCGGCCTGCTGACCAAGGTGCTGGCCTCCTACGCCATCAACGACCGCGTGTGCTTCCCTCACCGCTACTTTGCCTGGCAATCCCTGGCCGCGCCCATTTTGGCCGGCGCAGCCCACTATGGCATTCTGCGCTGGGTCACCGGCCTGATCTGGCGGGGCGACCAGATCACCTCTATCGCCATCCTCTTCATCGGCTTGTTGCCATCGCTGCCCCTCTTCGCTTTCCTGTACGGCCTGGCCGGCGGGTGGGACGACGACACCCTGGCCGAGGTACGCCAGGCTGCGGAACTGACGGGCTTTATGCGTCCGCTGGCCTGGCTCTTCTGGGCCGCGACAGCCCTCGGCGCCCGCCTCAGCCCGGTGCACGGCCGCTTCCCCATCACCATCCGCCGCGAGGCGCTGGAGGAGGCGCGCCAGCTCACGCTGCAACGAGTCAGGCTCGCGTAGCCACACCCGCAGGCCACAACGGCAACGACGCTCCGTTGCTCTCCGCCCTCGGACCTCTGCGCGCCCTCTCAGCCCGGAGCCGAAAGTGGCTCGGCCTGTGTGTGCCCGGTTGGCTGACGCTCCGGGCTGAGGGCAAGTCGGCTCTTCTGCGGTTGGCCTTGACGGACGCCGCCTGCTCATGGTAGCCTTCAGTGCATCGCAAGACCCTCCGCAGACCCTGCCCGAGGCCGGCGGCAGGTGTCGAGCCTCGCACCCCTGGCGCATCCTACCCCACACGAGGAGTCGCGGCCGGTGGAGGAAGAACGTTGGCATGCCATCCCGGTCGAGAGGGCACTGGAGCTGGCCGGGGTCGACCCCAACCACGGGTTGACCTCCGAGCAGGCCCGTCAGCGGCTCGCCGAGGTTGGCTATAACGAGTTGGCGGTGGTGCGGGGGCCCTCGCCCCTGCGCCTGTTCGCCGAGCAGTTCAACAGTTTTATCGTGTGGGTGCTCCTCGTGGCAGCGCTCATCTCCGGGCCCCTCCTCGGCGAATGGACCGACGCCGTCGCCATCCTCGTCATCGTTGTGCTCAACGGCATCCTCGGCTTTGCCCAAGAGTTTCAGGCTTCCAGAGCGCTGGAGGCCCTGCGCCAGTTGACGGCGCCGACGGCTACCGTAGTGCGCGACGGCCGCGCCCACGAGATCCCGGCCCGCGAGGTGGTGCCGGGCGACATCCTGGTCGTCGAAGCCGGCGATCTCCTGGCGGCCGACGGGCGCCTCGTCGAGGCGCACAACCTCTCCGTCGACCAGGCCGTGCTCACCGGGGAGTCGGCGCCCGTCGGCAAGCGGGCCGACCTCGTAGTGGATCCCGATACCCCCGTCGCCGAGCGCAACAATATGGTCTTTTCCTCCACCGTGGCCACGCGCGGGCGCGGTCGGGTGCTGGTCACCGCGACCGGCCCCCGCACCGAGCTCGGCAAGATCGCGCGCATCGTGCAGGAGATCGCCCCCGAGCCCACCCCGCTGCAGGAAGAGCTGGACCGGGTGGGCCACTACCTGGTCTATGCTGCTCTCGGCATTGTGGGGCTCATCTTTGCCCTGGATGCCGCACGGGGCGCACCGCTGCTGCAGGTCTTCCTGGTGGCGGTCAGCCTGGCGGTGGCCGCCATCCCCGAGGGCTTGCCGGCGGTCGTCACCATGGCCCTGGCCATCGGCGTGCGGCGCATGGCCGCGCGCAACGCCCTGGTGCGCCGCCTGCGCTCGGTGGAGACCCTGGGCTCGGCCTCGGTCATCTGCTCCGACAAGACCGGCACCCTCACCCAGAACCAGATGACCGTGCGCCAGGTCGTCACGCCCCTGCGCACCATCCAGGTGAGCGGCGAGGGCTATGCGCCTCGCGGCGAGTTCACTGTGGATGGCGACGCCGTCGATCCCCAGGCCGAAGACCTGCAGGCCGTAGTGCGGGTGGCGAGCCTGGCCAGCACGGCGGACCTGGTCCAGCAGAACGGCATGTGGACCATCCGTGGCGACCCGACGGAGGGCAGCCTGATCACCCTGGCCGCCAAGGCGGGCTACCTTGAGGCCGACGCCGAGGCCGAGTACGAGTTTGTGGAGGAGTTGCCCTTCGACTCGGAGCGCAAACGGATGAGCGTGGTCTACACGTGCAAGGGCAACGGCCAAGACCCTGCCGCGCTGGCCGCGCCGGTGCCCCCGGGTGGCCGCATGGCCTTTGTCAAGGGTGCCCCCGAAGCGGTCCTTCCCCTGTGTACGCGCATCCAGCAAGAGGGCCAGGTGCGGCCGCTGGGCCCCCACGAGCGGCGCGAGTTCCTTGACGCCAACGACTGGCTGGGCCAGCAGGCCCTGCGCGTGCTGGCCATGGCCTACCGCCCCCTGGAGGGCGGCGTGCCCCTTGAAGCCGAGGCGGTGGAGCAGGACCTCATCTTCGTCGGCATGGCCGCCATGATCGACCCGCCGCGCCCTGAGGCCCGCGACGCCGTGCGCACCAGCCAGGAGGCCGGCATCACCGTGGTCATGATCACCGGCGATCAGCACAACACCGCCGTTGCCATCGCCCGAGAGCTGGGCATCTTCCGCGAGGGCTACGCCTCGCTCACCGGGAGGGAGCTGGAGGAGATCAGCGATGAGCGCCTCGACGAGATCGTCGACGAAGTGCGGGTGTACGCCCGCGTCGCCCCCGAGAACAAACTGCGCATTGTGCGCGCCTGGAAGGCCCGCAACCAGATCGTGGCCATGACCGGCGACGGCGTGAACGATGCGCCCGCGCTCAAGGAGGCCGACATCGGCATCTCCATGGGCATCACAGGCACCGATGTGGCCAAAGAAGCGTCGGACATGATCCTGGCCGACGACAACTTTGCGACCATCGTCGCCGCCACCGAGCAGGGCCGCACCATATTCGACAACATCCGCCGCTTTATCTACTTCATGCTCTCCTGCAACACAGGCGAGTTGCTGACCCTTTTCCTGGCCGGGCTGGCCGGCCTGCCGCTGCCCCTGATCCCGATCCAGATCCTCTGGATCAACCTGGCCACCGATAGCCTGCCGGCGCTGGCCCTGGGGGTGGAGAAGGCCGAGCCGGGCGTCATGCAGCGCCCGCCACGCCCTTCCTCCGAAAGCATCCTCACGCGCGGCGCAGCCCTGGGGATCGGCTGGCAGGGGCTGCTGATCGGCCTGGTGACGCTGGGCGCATTCCTGCTGGAGCTTCTGCTGCGCGGCGGTGGTGTCGAACGGGCGCGGGTGCTCGCCTTCTCCACGTCGGTGCTGGCCCAGAGCCTGCATGCCTATAACCTGCGCAGCCTGCGCTACTCGCTCTTCACCATCGGGCCGTTCACCAACTCGTTCCTCAACCTGGCCTTCGTCATCGTGATCCTGGCCAACCTGGCCATTATCTACGTGCCCTTCCTGCAGCCGGTCTTTGCCACCATGCCCCTCGACCTCACCGACTGGGCCATCATCGTGGGCCTGGCCTCTGTGCCACTGCTCGTGGTGCAGGCCTGGCGGGTCATCGGCGAGATGCGTGCCGCCGCCGCCCAGCCCCTCTGACCTGCCCTTACCTTGCCCTTACCAGCCCTTAATGGATAGCAAAAGTGCCCCTGCGCCCTGCTCCCACTATATAGCAGAGACGCCGGTGGAGCTTGCGGGCCAGAGCAA
>Ga0078972_1016309_pt1 | contig 11047 bp, 11 predicted proteins | sample YelNatPaOPGAMG01_FD_67568 | JGI IMG/M metagenome (GOLD analysis project Ga0078972, IMG submission 67568) | Hot spring thermophilic microbial communities from Obsidian Pool, Yellowstone National Park, USA - OP-RAMG-01 (SPADES assembly) (version 2) | ecosystem: Environmental > Aquatic > Thermal...
TATAGTTGGCTGACCCAAACATATTTGGGGATTAACAGTAATTCGATCTAATTTTCCCATATTTCCTCCTAAATAGACTTATACTTGTATTTAGCTTTTATAAATAACCGCGGAGAAATAGCCAACCACACCGCCTGATTTATCGCCAGTCACATCGCCAGAATTTGCATATTTCAATATCTTAATCCCATCAGCGCCGAGTTTTTTCGCGGTCAATAGCGTTACTATAACTCCGCCCGCACCGCATAACTCCGCCTCGCCAGAAGCTAAATCATCTTCAAGCTGTTCTATGTCCATACGTTTTATACTGGTCAAAGCTATTTCGTCCATATTAACTGCGGAACGATAGCTATGATAATGTGACATATCAGTGCTGGCAACGATCAAGATATTCTTATCCCTCATAACTTCGCTTAAAGCCTCGCTTACTGAATGACTTATTATCGCAGACCATTCACGCATAAGTATCGGGACGATCTTCAATTCAGGCAAAACTACTTGAAGAAATGGGACTTGAACTTCTAATGAATGCTCAATAGCATCAGCACCCGGATAAAATTCAAATATATCCGTTTTTTCCATCAATTCAGAAGCCAAAGATTCATCTACTTTGACCATTCCTAATGGAGTCTCATAAAAGCCAGATTTGCGTATATAAACACCTCTGAAAGGCACTCTATGGCTGACACCGATCATTATAACGCTATCAAAGCTCATTCCCTCAATTTGTTTATAGGCATAACCTGCGATTTGACCAGAATACATATAGCCAGCGTGAGGCACCATAAGGGCAATTATTTTGCCGTCAATCGGCACTTTTTCTGCATTTAACAGGAATTCATCTATCTCAGCTCTAAGTGCAGAAGGTGACCCCGGATAAAACATCCCAGCAACAGCAGGTTTCCTTATTTCATCTTGATGTCTTTCAGAAAATATATTCATAACCCTCACCTCTTTATGTCTTTAATCTTTCAAAACTGATTTAAATGTCGTCTCATCAATACCTGCTTGACGAAGCATTTCGTAGAAAGTCCCTCTTGGAATATCCCTTTTGCCTTTGTGACTGATTCTTACTTGAAGGATAACGCCGTTTTCTAAAACCTTTTGCCATGTTTCATGTTTACTTTTTCTGATAAGTTCAAAATTCAGTTTTTTTAATACATAACGCATTTGATCATAAGTGTATATGGGCATATCTCACTTCCAGAAGCTCCATGATCTCCCATTCATCATGACAATTCATAACCGCGTCAACATAAGGTTTATGATGAGACCTGTTCGGACTGTGTATATACATATCTTCCTGTGCTTTGTAGTCCTCTGCATATTCCATTATCATTTCAACCATCGCTTTTAAGGCATCTTCTTTTGTATCCATTTCAGTAACTAAGTCTAATTCAGGACATTTAGCCATATAACTTCCGTTATCTTTAACTATAAATACAGTCATCAAGGCGACATTTGTTATTATAGTTGTGTTATTCTTGCTCATAATATCATTTCTCTTCCTCAAATAACTGTGCGGTAAAGACTTCAATAACTGTGTCTTTATCTTTCCAAGCATCTTTTGATAGACCAGCTTTATCTGCACAGAGATGTTCAAGGAATGTCACTTTATCCCAGCCTGTTTCAGTCGCAACCTGCGGAAGAAAAACACCTTTTCTCATTCCTTTGCTGACAATGACACCGTGTTTCCCTAATTCAATTTCATCTGCACTTTTGACGCGACGAGGGACAGATAGCACAGATATTTCAATATCAATATCCTTCATCTCGTCCAAAGTAACTCTCCTAAACCTTGGGTCTTCTGTTGAGGACGCTATCGCCATATCTATTACGGTATCACAAAGCGGTTCAACAGGGAGTATGTGACCTATACAACCTCTGAGATTTCCATGTTTTCTTAACGTTACAAACGCACCTTGCTTTACTTTTAGCCTTTCATCGTCTGTTTCAAACTGCATTCGTTTGCCAGTTTTCAGATATGTTTCAATAGTATCACGAGCGAGTTTTAACAAAATCTTTTGTTGTTCCTCATTTAAGGGAGAGTCCATATTATTTGAAGAAGTTTTCTTTTCGGATTCATAAAATACCGCTGACATATATCCCACCACCCGATCTTTTGAGCCTTCGGGGACATCGCCCGAATTGGCATATTTTAACACTTTGACAGAATTAGCACCTAATTTTTTGGCAGTGTCCATCACAACAAAAACTGCCCCTTCTCCACATAACATACAATGGAGTTCATTTATGCCCTTTTTCATATATTCGTTAAGACGTTTACGCATTTCATCGGAATTCATAGTCTCAAGAGCGGATATTGTGAATTTGTCCGCTTTAACTGCCTGATCATAGACAGGATAATGCGTCATATCCGTGCTAGCGACCAAAAGCACATTCTTGCCTTTAAGGACATTAGCCAAGGCGTTTGAAAGCATATCACAATTCTGTTTTGACTGATCGCTTATAAGTATTGGGACAATCTTAAATTTTTTCAATGTCCTCTGTAAAAAAGGGATTTGGTTCTCCAAAGAATGCTCTGGAATATGAGGCGAAAGATAAGACTTAATAGCGGAATTCTGCTTTATCAATTCATTTGCGATAACACTATCAACCTCAACATCTCCTAATGGATTGCGAAAAACCCCACTTTCATAAACAGCTACACCGGGAAACGAATAATGATGGCTTGCCCCTACAAGCACAACAGTATCAAAACTTTTTCCTTTGATCTGATTATAAGAATGAGCCATTACCTGTCCACAGAACCGATAACCTGCGTGTGGGGATATTAATCCGATGATCTTTCCCTGCACAGGTTCATCTTTTACTTTTGCAAGATAATTGTCAACCACTTCGGCGAGTTTTGCTGGTGTGTCAGGATACCAGAGACCGTCTGCATGTGTCGCTTGACGAACTCTGACATCGCTATCTGCTTTGCCACAGGATAAAAAAACAAATAAAATGGATATTATACATAGCACAAATATATTATTTTGCCTGTTTATTGACATATTCAATCACCTAATTTTATAATCTGTCCTTTAATTCCATCTGGAGATGTTTCTAATATTCCATAAGATTTATAATGTGCGTAAATAATATCAGTTGGACTGCCGGGATTAAATAATAATATTCCATCAATAACTTCATTAAAAGCCTGATGTGAATGTCCAAAGACTATACATTGAACGCCATCATTTTTGAACTCCTGGAGGACGGTTTTAGGCAATTTATGTGGATCGCCCCAACCATGGATAACACCGATCTTATGATGATCTACATTGACTACTTCCTTATGTTTTAATTTTTCTTTAACTTCCTTTGAATCCATATTTCCTGCGACGCCGACGACTCTGTTAATCTTCTGCAGTTGATTGAGAGTTTTTATATCCTCAAAATCGCCTGCATGGATTATAAAAGCGGATTTTGCCAATTCTTCAAGGAGCGAATCTGGCAATTTATCTGCTTGTTTGGGAATGTGTGTATCGGAGATGACCGCTATTTTTGTTTTAATCGCTACCGCTTTTGATTTCAATTGATCCTCACTCCTTCCATTGAATCTTTAAAAGAAAGACAGGTTGAAAACCTGCCCTTCTTAATAGATATTATACCATTTTGAAATCTCAATTTCCAGATTGACTCTGCGAATTATTTTGCTCTTTTTGTGTATCTTCCAAATTTAACTCATTTTGAGATATGTTAAGGATTCTAAGATAGTTCATTCGCAATTCATAAAGCAAATTTTCAATCATATTGCTCTCTGATGGTGTAAGATTTCCTTTGGTTTTCTCCTCTAACATCCCAATTGTATCTATTGTATGTTTCGCCATCGGCAGATTACGGACAACTTTTCCACTTTCAGGATCGCGATATCCAAGATTTATTAATGCTATATTATAAAGATTTAAGATGAAATCCTCAAATGTTACAGGTGGAAGTTCATAAGTTTCTGATTTCTCTTTTTTTTCTTCGGTTATTTTTTCATTTTCTTGTGTCATAGATACCTCCTTAGCTTCAAAGATTAGTAATTATGACGATATTAGATAATCTTTAATCATCAAATTTAGTTAGGGAATTACCTTATTCAAAGGATATTCTATTATGTCTGTTGCACCAACCCGTTTAAGCTCTGGGATTAAATCTCTGACTATGGATTCATCGGTAACAGTATCCACCGCATACCATCCTTCGTCGCTAAGAGAAGACACGGTAGGATTTTTCATAGAAGGTAATATTTTAAGCAATGCTGGCAGATCGTCCTTTGATATATTCATTTTTAATCCGACTTTTGATTCTGCAACGATGGCACCTTGCAATAGCATAGCTATATTTTGGAGTTTTGTGCGTTTCCAATCATCTTGCCATGCGGATTTGTTCGCAATAAGTTTTGCAGTTGAGGTCATAACAACGTCAACTATGCGTAAATTATTCGCTCTGAGGGAACTTCCAGTTTCCGTTAATTCAACTATTGCATCTGCAAGATATGGAACTTTCGCCTCTGTGGCGCCATAGGAAAATTCAACTGTCGCATTAACGCCATTCTTTGCTAAATAAGCTTTTGTGACTTCTACAAGCTCAGTTGCTATTATTCTGCCTTCAAGGTCTTTTACTGATTGTATGTCGGAATCGTTTTTCACAGCAAGGACCCATCTCACTGGTTTTGACAACTGTTTTGCATAGACAAGATCAGCAACTTCAATTACATCTGCGTTTCTCTCTTTGATCCAATCTTCCCCAGTCACGCCAGCATCTAACACGCCTCTTTGAATGTAAGGATAAGCCATCTCTTGTGGGCGAACAAGCATAACCTCTATATCTTCATCGTCTATTTTAGCACTATGCGATCTTTCGCTTGTGCTGATGTTATATCCTGCCCTGCCGAACCATTTTATCGTTGATTCTTCCATACTACCTTTCGGTATCCCCAATTTCAGTTTGTTCATCATTTTCGTCCTCTTCTATTATTAGTTTTACTCTTAAAATACTACGTTTATTTGACCGTAAAACAATCATTCTAATATTTTTCCATTTAGTTTCTTCTGATGGTTTTGGTATTTTGTCCATCTGATTTATAATAAATCCTGCGATGGTCTCATACTCTTCTGATGGAATATCAGTGCCGAGTAACTCGTTGATCTCGTCAATTTCGGTTCTGCCATCGCATTCAAGAGTTTTGCCGTCAAATTTTGGTTTTTTCTCATCTTCCCAATCATCTTTTATCTCGCCGACTATTTCAGCAATTATATCTTCCAAAGTGACAATGCCGACAACTCCGCCATATTCATCTACTACAATACCCATAGGATGAGGGCTTTTCTGAAGTTCTTCAAGTGAAGAAGTTATCCGTTTTGACTCTGGAAGATAGATAACGTCCTCGTGGACAAAAGGTCTGATCGTCCCAGACTGCTTATCTGAATAAATAACATCAAAGACATTGATAATGCCTATTATGTTATCTGTCCTTTCAGAATATACGGGAATACGGGAAAACTTATTCTTTGATATTTTATCATAAAACTCTTTCAGTGTAATATCCTTATTAACTGACACAACATCAACCAAAGGGATCATAATTCTGCTAAGCGTTCTCTCCCTTATTTCAAATATGCTGTTGATCATCTTGCTCTGTTGAGGTCTTATCGCTCCATCTTTTTCGCCAAGTTTGGCGAGTATTTTAAGCTCTTCCATTGCAGTTGCATCATTTGGAAGATCAGCTTTACCAAATAAAATAGCAATAGAACTTCCTATTTTTCCTAATGGATGGGCTATTGGATATAATAGGAACGAAAAGAATCTGATCGCAGATGATATGCTAATGGATATTGAATTAGCTCTGGCTCTGCCGACAGCTTTTGGTATAATCTGAGCAAACATCAAAAGAATGGGAGTCATTACAAGCACAGTAATAGCATTTTGAAGGCTTGGATGTTCTTGCTCAGTAAATCGGTTGAATAATAAGCCGATCAGGATTGAAGCAAAAATTGTGCTTGCAGAGGAAAATAAGTTTGAACCCAACAATGTCACTCCCAAAAGTCTGCTTGGTCTATCAAATAATTTAACAATCCTTTCTGCCCTGCGATCGCCATTCTCCGCCATAGTCCTGAATCTGACTCTATTAGCAGAGATAAGGGCAGTTTCTGCACCTTCAAAGAACGCTGTCATAGCTACACAGCATATAATTAATACAATTAAAATTAAATCTATCATAACAATCAGAGGTTTTAATTCTCTTCCTCTTTTATATCTTTGTGTTTTTTTATTAGCAACTCGGTAATTCGTTTTCCATCTTCGCCTATTATCTCAAACTCAACAGAGTCTATGGAGATTTTTTCGCCAATGTCAGGTATCCGTCCAAGTAAGCTGATCACATATCCGCTTATTGTATCTATGTCGCCCTCAGTTGGAAGATCAAGATTAAGTTTCTTGTTTACATTTCTAATGCTCGCTTTTCCAGAGACTATTGCTGTAAAGTCATCAATTATTTGAAATTCCTCAATTATTTTTTCGTGTTCATCTGAGAATTCACCGACAATTTCAGCCAAAAGGTCTTTCATAGTGACAAGTCCAGCAGTTCCGCCATATTCGTCCAGTAGTATAGCTATATGTGTCTTTTTATCGCGAAAATCCTGCAAAAGCCCTATGCCTGTTCTTGTCTCTGGTGCAAAGAATGGCTCACGTATAAGTGTATTAGCACCATGACCCCATATTTTATCACGTCTGTTGACAAATTCCTCAACTGTCATAGAAAAGATGTTAAACCGTCTCCACATCTGAAAATCCCTTATATATGCTATGCCAAATATGTTGTCTATATCATCTTTATATACAGGTATCTTTGATCTTTTGAATTCCTTTCCAAGATCAAAGACTTGCTGAAGCGTCATATCATCTTCCGCACATATTATATCAGTTCTTGGAACCATAATTTCTGCTGCTGTTATATATCGTAAGTCCAATATAGCGTTGATTATATCCTTTTCTCGCTTTTCTATTGAACCTTCTTCCTCTGCCATATCAACCATAGTTTTTAGGTCTTCTTGGGTGATTTTTTCTTTGGATTCTTCCTCGTCTCCGCTCATAAAATCTATAATTGAGTCGGTTATTGAGCTAAAAATCTTTCTTACAGGTGATATTGTCCTAGCGAAAAGGTCAATAGGATATGCAACCGCCTTTGAGATAATTTCGTTATGATGAATTGCGATCGTCTTTGGCATAATATCACCAAATACGACGATCAAAACAGTTGTAATAGCTATGGCGATACCGACTCCTCTGTATCCGAAAATAGAAGTAGCGAAAGATGCAACTACACTGGCTGATGCTGAATTAACAAGGGTATTGCCGATGAGTATGGTTATCAGTAATCTGCGAGGATTATTTAGAAGTTTAGCAACAAACCTATCTGTTCTGCCTTTGCTTCGCCGAAGCAGTTCTATTCTTGCCTCGCTTAATGAAAATAACGCTGTCTCTGATATAGAGAAGAAAGCTGATAAGAATAGTAATAGACTTAAAACGATCAAATAAAGGAATATATTAGAAATTTCGTCCATACCATTTTGCGGTTTTTCCGAGTTGGTGAGGAATAAACACCCAAAATCCCCCTTTGGTAAAGTTTAAAAATCCAATTATTAGGAATAGAATTGCTGATTTATTCCTAATTCTGAATTTATCAGATTCTTATTTCTGGATTAGCATAATCATTTCATAGATTGTTAGTCAAAAGTATTATAACATAGGGATATTATTTGGGTCAAGTTTTTTCACTGATGAAGTTAAAATATTTTCTTGTGATCATAGACGAAATGTGATAATCTCAGTGATAGTGAAAATCTTTGTAGGCGGGAATTGTATCATTCAAATTTCGTGGAGGGTTAAAATATGGATTACGTCGCAGACCAAGTATTGTCTCCATGGACAGATTTAATAGTTTTGGATACCGAGCAAGGTATTGATGTAAATGTCTGGGGAAGAACTTATAGCTTTGCCAAATCACCACTGCCAACAGAGATTTTGACAGCAGGTGAGAAAATTTTAGCATCCCCAATTAGATTAATAGGGACTGTTGATGGAAACGAAGTGTTATGGGAACGAAAAGGCATATCATTATTCAATAAAAGCAAGGCACAAACTACACTTTTTGGTTGGCAGGCAAACAATTCATTAATCATAAATACAACCATACAAGTAGAGTATGACGGCATGATGCGTATAGATATGGTGATCATGCCCCAAGAGGGAGCATCACCAAAGATAGATAAGCTGTGGCTGGAAATTCCGTTAAATAAAGAGCGAGCAACTCTTTATCATTATTGGCCCGGAAGATGGGGAAGTGCAGAAAATAGCGGTGCAATTCCCGAAAACGGCATGAATTTACCATTCAGACCATTTGTCTGGTTAGGCTGGGAAGAAGGCGGTTTAAGTTGGTTCACTGAATCAGATAAAGGCTGGCAACCAAAAGATGAAAAACGATATATAGAAGTAGTGAAGCAAGAAGATGAAGTAGTATTGCGTCTTCTTATGATTGAGTCTCAACCGAAAAGATTGCCATTAACTTTTACCTTTGGATTCCAAGCAACACCGATAAAGCCTATCCCTAAAAATTTCCATGATTGGCATATATGTCACGGTGGGAATTATGGCATTGAAAAAAAGCCTGTTAAAGAAGGAAGTTCAGAAACCGTGCTTGATCAGATGGCTAAATTAGGGGTTAAAACACTTGTATTCCACGAGCATTGGACACCTATTCAAAACTATTGGGAGACGACATATAAAACTGAACTGAGGCAATTAATTACTGAATGTCATAAACGCGGGATAAAACTTTTGCTATACTTTGGATATGAAATATCAACACTTGCCCCTGAATGGGGAAGGCTTTCTGATGATGTGCTTGTGAAAACACCACAAGGCGGAGTTACTGGCGGATACCATCGTCAACCAGAACAACGTGACTATATAGTCTGCTATAATAGCGTATGGCAGGATTACTTCGTCAACGGAATCGCCAAAGCAATTGACCGCTATGGGTTTGACGGCGTTTATCTTGATGGGACAATAGAACCTTGGGCATGTGCAAATGAACGTCATGGCTGTGGATATAGAGACGCGGAAGGAAATTTAAAACCTACATATCCAATATTTGCAGTCCGAAATCTGATGAGACGTCTGTATGCACTTATCCACCCAAAAGGAGGGCTTGTCAATCCCCATCAAAGCACTTGTTGCGTCACTCCAACGTTAGCGTTTTGCGACTCATATTGGGATGGAGAACAATTTGGAGGTGGTGAATTAGCAGAAGGGACACTTGAAAAGTTACCACTTTCCGCATTTAGAGCTGAATTTATGGGGAAAAATTTTGGTGTGCCTTGTGAATTTCTTGTATATGAAAGGCATCCTCATTGGACTTTTGAGCATGCACTTGCTTTTACATTGCTTCACGACGTCTGTGTCCGTCCGGGTGGATTTGGCAAGCAGTTAGAGTTAATCTCTAACATTTGGAAGGCGATGTCTGATTTTGGTGTAAGTGAAGCTAAATGGTATCCTTATTGGCGAAATCAGGAATTCATCACGACAAATTCCGAATCAATAAAAGTCAGTTTTTATATGAAAAATAGCGAGATTTTGATGGTTGCCTCAAATCTATCACAACAGGAGATACAAGGGCAAATCTCCATAAATAGCGGGTCATTGAACATTAGCAAACTTAAATCTGCTAATAACGCTATCACAGGAGAACAGATCAAATTAGAAGACAATACTTTATATCTTTCTATGACACCTATGAGGGCAATACTCATTTGGATAAAGTAATCCACTATAATAAGGAGTATAAGGATGCAGGAACTTCCGATGCGACTTGGTTTCGGTCAATTTAATGAACTCACTGAGGAACGTGTCAATTTTATTAAACAAGTTGGCGTCCAAGACGTTATAATACATTACCCAAAGCTTCCCGGCGACAGACGTTGGGAATATGAGGATATTTTGGCACTTCGGAGACAAATAGAAAATGTTGGTTTGAGATTTGGGGCGATTGAAAATGTGCCGACGCATTTCTATGATAAAATTATGCTTGGCTTGCCCGGACGCGAAGAACAGCTTGAGAATATGAAATGGACGATACATAATATGGGAAAAGCTGGTGTCCCTATATTTGGCTATCATTGGATGCCAAATTCTGTCTGGCGGACAGACCCTCAACCTGTGCGAGGTGGAGCGATAGCCACTGCTTTTGACTATGAAGTCGCAAAGCAAAGACCGCTTACACATGGACGAGTTTATACTGATGAGGAGATGTGGGACAATTACACTTATTTTATAAAGGCAATAATTCCCGTCGCAGAAGAATCAGGGATCAAATTAGGCATTCATCCTGACGACCCACCAGTAGAATCTCTTGGGGGAATTGCGAGGATTTTTAGGAATTTTGAAAATTTCAAGAGAGCTATGGATATCATAAAAAGCCCTTGTCATGGTCTTGAATTCTGTCAAGGAACATGGGCAGAGATGGGAGAAGATGTCTATTCCGTTATAAGATATTTCGGCGGAGAAAAAATACTATATGTCCATTTCAGAAATGTCATTGGGTCTGTCCCTAAATTTAAGGAATCCTTCATAAATGAGGGCGATGTGGACATGTATAAAGCCATGAAGACATACAAAGAGGTCGGATTTAAAGGAATACTTATACCTGACCATGTTCCACACATGACTAATGACTTACCATGGTCATACATTAGCAGGGCTTTTGCTATTGGATATATGTCTGCGTTGCTTCAAGTCGTAGAATCAGACTCTTAAAATTACTAAACTTTGGACAATTTACAAATTATAATTGCATATTAATTAGAAAATCCCTCTAAATCTCCCTTGTATCAGAAATTCCCCAGAAATTCCTCAACTATATTTTCGAAAGGATAAGAATGTGGTAAGATAATAGTGAGTCCCCTTGGGGTTCTCTTTTCTTTTTTTCTTTTCTCTTATTAAATAAAACTTAATAATATCAAGGGTTTGTAGTTACTTACCCTTGTCAACCCAAGGG
>Ga0078972_1016312_pt1 | contig 11045 bp, 9 predicted proteins | sample YelNatPaOPGAMG01_FD_67568 | JGI IMG/M metagenome (GOLD analysis project Ga0078972, IMG submission 67568) | Hot spring thermophilic microbial communities from Obsidian Pool, Yellowstone National Park, USA - OP-RAMG-01 (SPADES assembly) (version 2) | ecosystem: Environmental > Aquatic > Thermal...
AAAATAAAATGTTGATTATAGGGTTTGCGATAACTGCATTTATCAACTTGCTAAACGGATTTTCGTTTATCTATCCCACAATCCCGAGAATACCTGTAAAAGCCCGTGACATGAGCGTTTTCTTTACATCAAGCCCTTGGAATGCAGTCGGATGGCAACCAATTTCATTTTATCCTTTTGCAATTGGGCTTGGATTTTTAATACCACTTGATTTGTCTTTCTCATGTTGGTTTTTCTATATCTTCTATAAATCTATGCTGATACTTGGCAGAGCAACAGGCTTGGCGATGACTCCTGCGAATTTTCGCCCAAATGAGCAGATGCTTGGTGCATATCTGATGGTTCTTGGCGTTGCACTTTGGAGATGTAGAAAATATCTTGCCTCCATATTCATCAGTTTATTTCGTCCCAACCAATTAGATAAAGATGAACCTATCAGTTACCGAACTGCTGTATTGGGAGGAATTATCGGATTTTCATTACTTATCATTTTCTCAATTAGGGCAGGAATGGCTTTTTGGGTTGCCATATTATTTTTTGTCCTGTATTTCGCTATATCCTTAGCTGTAACAAGGTTAAGAGCTGAGCTTGGCACACCTGTCCATGACTTGTGGTCTGTCGGTTCTACAGGACCAGACACTTTTATTGCTTCTGTTTTTGGGACACGAAAACTAAACCCTGCAACACTTAGTATACTCACCCTTTATTATGGCTTTAATAGAGATTATAGAGGACATGCTATGCCACATCAATTGGAATCGCTGAAAGTTGCTGACAGTCTAAACCTAAATATGAAACGATTAGGTTATGCAACAATAATGGCGGGGTTTTGGGGGAGTTTAACTGCCTTTTGGGCTTTTTTGCATTCATATTATAAGACAAGTTTTGGTGGTGGATTTGGTTGGGAAGGACTTTCTCGCCTTCAACGTTGGTTTTTTTATCCAACCGCCCCTGACTTATCAAGTCTTGGATTTTTATCCATTGGTGCTATATTCACTTTGATATTAATGGTTATCCGCTCCAAGTTTATCTGGTTTCCTTTTCACCCATTAGGTTATGCACTTGCGCCAAGCTGGTCAATGAACCTTATATGGTTACCGTTATTCATCAGTTGGGCGATTAAGTTAGCAACGCTCAGATATGGTGGATTAAAAGTTTTGCGACGCCTTAACTTTCTATTTATGGGATTATTGCTTGGTGAATTTATAATTGGCGGATTTTGGACATTGATCGGCATATTCTTAGGCATACCAACTTACGCATTTTGGACATAACATAAGCCTAATCCGATAAGATAACATAATCTCCCGATCTTTCTCGCCTTAGACAGAGCAATCCAGAGTTTGTCTTTATACCTTTAACCAACCTTGATCTTTTCTCTGGATCATAGGCATATATCTCTTCCGATCCATCTTTCAATTGAACAGTTATAAGGTATCCATCAGTTTCATTATCTACAAATGATATATTCTCAATTTGACTATCATTGTCGCCTATTACAGGCTCAATAACTGCTGAAAATCTTGCTTCTTTGCCATTTCTTGTGACAAAGATCAATGGCACTTTATGCAAAATTGACTCTCCTGCACCAAAGCCAGTGAGAATCGCTGAATTCTCTTCTGCATTGACTATCACTTCTACACGATCTTTGCCCGTCATTATAGTTGCCCTGATGAGATCATTGCTTATTCCCGTTTTTTGATCGCTGATATATTCAAATCCTTGTCCCTCAATAGCTTTGTCAGATTTTTTGACCGCTGACGATGAGATTTCCTCTCCAAGATTATGATACATCCAATCAAAAATATGGTCTTTACCGTCAGTAGCTTTTAACACATCTGCGACTACGAGAAATGACGGTCTAAGTATCAATAATCGGCGATGCAATATGCCCGGATATGCTTTGTCAGTATAAGCAGATGCGTAAGATATTTCTGAATTTGTAAAGAAAAATTCGCTTGTCCCGTCAGATTCGCCCTGTGATTTCCTATCCACAAGAACAGTATTATGACTTATCGTTGCCCTATACCAATCCCTGTGTATCGGAAGACGATATGCCTGACTAACTGCACGACCTGGGTCATAGCCGAGTTCTTTATTCATAGCATAATAGACAAACGAAAGCTTATCAAAGTGACCATGAAATCCGCCAAATGGACTAAATACTAAAACCGCACTTGATCGTCCTTTCTCTCCGTTAGATTGTAGGATAGCATAGCCCGCCCCTTCTTTTAGCATGCTTTTAAATTCAATCTCTTTCGCAGAGTCCTTTTTAAACTCCTTTCGTCCATATAATATAGAATCCCACGTCGGAGATTGAGGCAAAACAGACAAAAATAAAGGGTCTTTCCACTTATGATATGCGGACTCATAAGCCCAGCCCGATATACGCATTGTCGTTGAATCACCAAAGCGGGGAAGCGTTCCATCTGCCATTTGATAATCCATAGCGACCATATACATTTCCTTCACCTGAGGGATAGAATAGAGATCAATACCTAATCGTCTTGCTGTCTCTATTATTTGCTGGACTGCTCCAAGTGTATAGAAATGATAGCCCCATGAATTTTCATACCACATTCCACCGGGAAGAACCGAGACGTTCATCTGGAAATAAAAACCATTTTCTTTATCTTCTAACGCTTGACGGATCAATTCAACCTTGTTAAGCACTCCGCCTATATACATAAATGCCGAATTGTGGTAGGTTTGCCAGTTGCTTTTACCTGCTTTATGCTTTGCTATATTTTCATAGACTTTCATAAGCAGATCATCACTGATAGCGCGATGATCGGATTCAGAAAAAACATCGGACTTTCTGACTAAATCATAAGCAGTGCAGACCTGATGCATCCAACTTGCCTCATTAAGCGTTTGCTCAAATACATGTCCCCCAGAAGCACTTGGTTTATCGGCTTTTTTGCCCATATTTGCACTATGATAAGGATATGACATATATCTTTCAGCATATCCTACTAATGTATCACGAACCCTTTGGGCATATTTAGTCTCGTTAGTAATTGCATACGCCCAAGCACACGCATACATATCATTGGTCAGTCTGCTATGTTTGCGACTGTAAATCACATTGTCATAAGGATAGCCACTATATACAGTATTACACTTCGGGCAAATATGATGTGTGTCGTCAACAGTTTTAAGGGCTATTTGGCATTTATCGCATTGATACCATTGATTATGCTGTCCGCCTTCTGGTGGAAATTCCAAATCATTTTTGAGTGCTTGGTCTGCCTGTTGGATACGTTTTGCGATGATCTCGTGTTCTATGCCATTGCTTTTATAGGCATTATGAAGCCTTTCTAATTCAATCTCAGAGCAAGCGACAGATGGCCAAGGTTGTGGATCAGGAAGTTTTATCTCTGGCGGATTGAATGATCCCAATGCAGAGCAATTTAATATAACAAAGCCTTCTAATGCGAAAATACTGGCTATTAACATAATCATTCCTTTCTTTAAGAGATTGAGGCTTCCAAAGTATGCCATATTTGAATACCATCAAAGTCAAAGTTGAAATCTATCACTCTGATCTTGTTTTCTTCAAGCTTCCGTCTGACGATATGTTCCTGATCGGGCTGAACATAGAACAATAGGCAACCTCCTCCTCCTGCACCACAAGCCTTTCCCCCGATTGCACCGTTTGACTTTGCAATCTCTATGATTTCATCAATCTGTGGATTAGTGACTGACGGATGCAATGCCTTTTGATTTTGCCAATTATCGTTGAGCAATTTACCGAATGTTTCTAAATCCTCACCTAATAGGGCATTTTTCATCTCAACTGCTATCTCTTTGAGGTTTTTTATAGCTTGTGTCGTCTTATTTTCGCCATTTTCAAAAGCTGAACGCACCTTTTGATGAATGTCTCCGCTTAGCCTTGATTTTCCAGTATAGCAAAGGACAAGACTTTTCTCTAATTCACAAATTATGGATTTGGACAATTGAAGTTTTGAGACTTTCACTTCCTCGCCCATAAACTCCATAAAATTAATTCCTCCTAATGCGGATGCGTAATGATCTTGCTTTCCTCCGAGAATTTTAAGCTTTTCCCTTTCAATAAGGCTTGCCTGCTCAGCTAATTCATAAGGGAGATAAGTTTTCCCCTTAAATGCACTTAACGCCCCTATAAGTGCCACTCCCATAGAAGCAGAAGTTCCTAACCCTGACCCTGCGGGTGCGTTTGACCTTGTTATAATATCTATACCGCCTTGGATACCTATTTGATGGATCGCTGCCTTCGCTAAATCAACGTTTCCGTTATATTCTAACCTTTTAACTTCCTCAGCCTCAACATAAATATCAAAATCTGCGGAGTAGATTCGGACAGATTTATTCTTTAACGCTGGACGTGCAGGCACTTCTTTTGATGATAATTTTTTGACAGTCACATAGGAATATATGTTGATTGCAGAATTAACGACAAATCCCTTTGATTCCGTTGTGAAAATATCAACATCAGTCCAGCCTCCGCCAAAATCTATTCGGACTGGTGCCCTTGCTCTTATAACTTTTTCTTTTTTCACGTCTTTTGCTTATCCTTTCATAACAAATTTTACTAATCACTGATTACTTACTTAACAAGTATCCTCCGTTCTGTCTCATAATGAGGCATTAGACTAAGGACAAAGTTTGTTACGGGTCTTACTGCCATAGCACGCACATTAGCAGGATCATTTGAACCATCTGTAAATGGAAGCCCAAAACCGCTTCTATATTCGGGTCTTTCTTCTGGTCTCGGTGAATATTCATAGACAATTTTCCCGTCTGCTACGTCAATCAGTTGTGCATGAAAAGAGAATACATAAGTCTTCTGATAATAAGTTCTACCTTCTGGAACATATTTCCCTGTTGATGTGGAATATCTATCAACTATATAAGGAATTGACTGGTATCTCTGGTATGCTTCAAAACTACCGACAATAAGTGCATCAACGCCAAGCTGATTGCCTAACGACACTAAAACATTTAGATCATCAAGCTCGTTTTCGTGGACTTCGCTTTCAATTGTCATATTTCTCTCTTCAAGGATTTGAAAATCTTTGCTTTTTTTCAATTGCTTTCGTATCATGCGCGCTATAAGTTTGCCATTATCATTAGCTGATTTTGAACTCTTATCAACAAAGTCCATAACTGCTATTGTGCGATATTTCCTCATATCCACCTTAGAATCAACTCGCACTGTTATATTCACATTCTCAGTTGAATAGCATCCAAGAAATAGCAATGTAACTAATAATGCAATAATATAAAACCTAAATTTTAATATAAGGGTTGTCATATTTTGGGTTCTTTATTTTCTTCTAATTTATTAGGTTTTGCTTTTTTCTGATGTTTATCGTGATCTATTTTGCACTTCAAATAGTTATAACGATAGACCTTATTCTCTGGATCAAGTTTAATCGCCTTTTCATATTCTATTAACGCCAAATCCAATTGACCTTTCGCTTCATAAGCAACAGCGAGGTTATTATGGTATTTTGCATTATTAGGATCAGCCGAAATTAGACGTTCCCATCGCATTATAGCTTCGTTCCATAGTCCTTTTTTAGCAGATTTTATGGCAAATTCGTTATATGCCTTCAACGATTCATCAGATTTAAATCCACATCCGATTAAAATTGACGAAATTATAGCTAAAAGTATAAAGTTCAATATAAGTTTTTTAATTGAATTTTCCATTGATCAACTGAAAATTGCTCGTCAAACAAAATGGTTATAACCCTTTGCCAATAAAGGGATTGACCTATGATCCAAGTCATCAATTGTTATCAATTCTGACTTATCTAATATCTGACCAATACAGGTTATAGGTGTATGGCAATTATTATAAACTAACTCTTGTAGGTATTGAAATTTATCATACTGACAAGTGAACAAAAGCTCGTAATCCTCACCGCCAAATAATGCGAAATCATAAGGGTTTTTGTTGACAATGTTTGCCACAGATTGGACATAAGCAGATAATGGAATATCTTTCATATAAATTTTTGCACCTGTCCCGCTTTGTTCGCAGATATGGTGAATTTCGCTTGATACTCCGTCGCTTATATCAATCATAGCATTTACATAACCGCTTTTTGCAAGCAATCTACCCTCTTTAAGTCTTGGTCTTGGCAAAAGATGTTTCTCCGTGCCGTTGATATTGAGTTTTTTTTGCAATATTTCCAATCCCGCAGAAGACCCGCCGACGTCGCCTGTAACACAGATAAGATCGCCTTGTTTTGCCCCTGACCTAAGGATATAACAATCTTTTTCTACTTCGCCAAGCAAAGCTATATTTATTATCACTTGTGGAGATGAAACTGTATCTCCCCCGATTATATCAACGCCATATTCTCTTGCGACATCTCGCATCCCGAGATATATTTCATCTACGAATTCAACGGTCACATTGCGAGGAAATCCAATTGAGACAAAAGCATAAGTAGGTTCTCCACCCATTGATGCTATATCGCTGATATTTACCGCTAAACTTTTCCATCCGATCTGATATGGTGTAGCTGTGGAAAGCTCAAAATGGACGCCCTCAACTAACATATCTGTTGTGACGAGTTGAAGCAGTTCTGATGGAGGATTAATTACTGCACAATCATCGCCTATGCCTTTTATGATCTGGCGAGATGAATTGCCGAGTATATCTGACATCCTTTTGATGAGGTTGAATTCCCCAATTTCTTTTGCTAACATTATGGCATCAATCCCGGAGTAAGCAATCCCGCAGTTTCGTCAAACCCAGCGATAATATTCATACATTGCATAGCTTGGCTTGATGCGCCCTTTGTCAAATTATCTATCGCAGACATCACAATAGCGAGATTATTCCTCTCAACAACCTTCACGCCAATATGACAGAAGTTACTTCCCCTAACAGATTGCGTTTGAGGCAATTCCCCTTCATCTAGGACGACGACAAATGGCTCATTTTTGTATTGTTCAGCGTATATGGATAATAGTTCTTTTGTTGATATATTTTTCTTTAATTTCAGATATGCGGTTGTTAAAATTCCTCTGCACATCGGCACTAAATGTGGGACAAAGCAAACGGTTAATTTTTTTCCAATAACATTTCCAAGCTCTTGCTCTATCTCTGGTATATGACGATGAGAACCAACGTTGTAAGCGACAAAATTATCATATCTGTTTGGAAAATGTGTCACTTCCGTAGGCGATTTCCCTGCACCTGATATTCCGCTTTTTGAATCTATGATAATACCTTCCGAATCTGCTACATCCGACTTCAAAGCTGGCAATATAGCGAGTATTGCACCAGTAGGATAACAGCCCGGAACAGCGACAAGCGATGTCAATTTTATTTCCTCACGATGTATTTCTGGCAAACCATAGACCGCATGACTTATAAGCTCTGGGTTAGTATGTTCCTGATACCACTTCTCATATAATTTGACGTCTTTTAGGCGATAGTCTGCACTAAAATCAATAATTTTTACCCCTAAACCAAAGAATTTCGGCACATAAGCCATAGAAGTTTTATGCGGAAGTGCGAGAAATACAATATCAGATTTTTCAGCGACCTTTTCTGGATTAAGGTTTTCAAAATTCAGATCAAGCAATCCTCTGAGATTTGGATGCAATTTGCTTATTGGCTGACCCGCATAGCTTTCAGAAGTAATGCAAGTTATCTTGACGTCTTCTGGATGAGTGACAAGCAATCTAACTAATTCACTGCCAGTATAACCTGAGGCACCTACAATTCCTACATTTAACATCGTTTTTTCTCCCATAAACAATTTGTCATTATAATAAGTATTTTTTCAGAGTTTATTAATTGTAAACACAAACATAATTCAAGCAAGCCTATAAAATGATAAAATGGTCGTCCCGTATTTTTCCTGACGAATTAAGTTTAGTTGATCTATAACGGAAGGGACCTCCTCGTTTTTATCATGTTCAACTATTATACTGCTGTCTTCTGCAAGTATATTATGAGAAGATATTTTTATAAGCGTTTTTTCCACAAGCCCAGCACGATAAGGCGGATCAATGAAGACTATATCAAATATTATCTCGTGCCTAAAGAAATATTCTATCGCCAATAAGGCATTCATCCTCATAAGCCTTATCTTTGGAAGACTTGGTTCAATTCCCAATCGTTTGAGATTTGCCGATATGCCAGCAATACAGGCAGGATCAATATCAACATAAGTGACAGAATTAGCACCTCTGCTAAGCGCCTCAATGCCGACGTTTCCACTTCCAGCATAGAGATCAAGAAACCTTGATCCTGATATAATCCCTGATAATATACTGAAAAGCGATTCTTTAACACGATCAGCAGTATATCTTATATTTGCACCTTTAATATTGTCTATTTTGCGACCCTTATACTCGCCTGATATTATACGCATTTTTAGTGACTTTGAAACCCATACTTAGCGAATTCGCCTAAGTCTCTATAATTGCTTCGCCATGTTGTATACATAACGCCGATTATTCCATCTATTGAATTTGCGTCTTTAAGCCATGAAACAATATTTGATGGATTGGAGTCATAATATCCAGCAAGAATCTGTTTATGACCTCTATTGGAAAAATGCTTCATAGAATCAATCCTTTTATTCTTGTCACTGTTCCAATTGGCGATTATGACGGTTTTATCAAGCCCTTCCCAAGAGCCATACCAAGGGTTTTCGCCTTTGACGAGATAATACCAACCGTTTTTGCCTGCATTATGGAACGGATCAAACATATCTGACCAGACATAGATCGGCTTATTCGGGTCAATCTCTTTTATAATGTCAACACATCTCTTTACATTATCAGCCAGTATTTGTCCGGGAGTTAAATTTCTCCTTGTGCATGACAGATCCCATCCTTGACACCTTATCTCGTCATGTGACATAAAATATCCGTCAGGATTGAGATTTTCATAGACCTGTTTCGCCTGCCATTTCAATATATCATATACTTTCGGCTCACTCATACAACACATAACGACGTTATCATAAATAAGTGCTGGATGATAATAGCTTACTAATAGCTTTTGTCCATCTTTTATCCTACTACCAGAAGGGACGGTCATAATAGGCTGATCGTGCCAAACTTCGTATCCGCCAGCCCAAGGCACCATACCGAGTTTTGGGTCAACTGCGCCATCAAAATCTTTTCCCTCTTCATAAACCGTTTTCCCATCTTCGTTTGTTATCACTAATGGAGTCCCTTCTCTACGAATTATATTGACAATTCCCGCAGGTTCAATCCGCAGGTCATCCCACCATATTTTTCCGCCCTTCCCTCCCCAAACGCCGAGATAAAAGTTCACTTCTGAAAACATTAGGCTATTAAAAGTGATGTCAACGCGCTTCCAATCCTGTGTTTTATCAATGCGTAAATTAAGGTGATTTAAGCTGGGTCCGTTTGGGGCAAGGACAGCTATGCGTGTATCGTTCACAGATTCAAAATTTTCTGTCTTCACCATTACGGAGACGTGATAATATGTAAAGGGTCTGACTTTTAATTTTTGATGGATGCGTCCGTGTCCATGAATTGGGTCATTAATACCGATGTCCTGCATACGAAGAGAGACTTTGCCATCATATTTAATTTCACTGTCTATAAATCCGATCTTCCCAGGTTGATCAAGAAAGCTCCAACCTTTCGGCATATTGTCTGAGTATTCCTCAAAACTTGGATTAGCTATGTTTATGGCGTCGTCTGGATAAATCTTTCCATCTTTTACAATAAATGGTGCGTTTATAACAGGAAGCCCTTCTGCAAGATTGACATCTCTTGATAGCAAGTCATCGGAATAACCAATAGGGAACACGCATGGGATAAAACTAATGTTCATTTCCTTGCATGCTGATCGGACTTTTTTTGCGTTATCCACATACTTAGACGGCAGATTATCCCATCGCATAAACTTGCTATCGGCGATCACTATGCCATTATAGCCATCATGCTTAGCTTGTGCGATTATAGATAAAACCCTATCAATGTTTTGATCAACTAATAGGTTAGTCTGAATATAGACAAAGCGGTTTGGAAATTGTCCTTTATTAGCATCTGCTACACAAAATGACGACAATAAAAGCAAGATGATAAAGAATATCAGAGGCGAAGTCCACATAGCTTTTCTCCATAAAAATTTAGTATTCATTTTTGATAGCAGACCAAGTGCTAACAAGTTTATATTTAGGCTCAACTGAGACTATATCACGAGTTCCTCTTGACATTTGATATTTGATCTCGTCTTGTTTTAACGCTCTATTAAAAATTCTGATCTCGTCATATATGCCTTGGAAAGGTCTATCTTGTGCGATGCCATTACCGATATTTAACGGAGACCCAGAAGTATCAATAGCGGGACCAGGCTGTGTTAGATTTCCAGTTTTAGCTCCATCTACATATACGTTTATCTCTTTTCCATCAAAGGTAACGGCGATATGATGCCAAGAATCAGTAGGAACTGGGGTATAAGAATTGCACGCACCACCGACACAAAATCTCACAGCATAACCATTTGCCCGATCAAACAGAAAATCATAGCCATTTGTTCCGCCATTAGTATTTGACTTGATCATTATTCTGGGCCAACTTGCATGTCCAGATGTGGTTTTAATGTAAGCTCAAACCATTAATGTCCCACCGTTAAGTAATAACAAATTCTTATCGTCTGGGACTTGAACGAAATCTTTTTCACCATTGAATTCCAAAGCCTTTCCAAATTTGCCATCAACCAATTTAGGTCCGTTAACTTTGGCATCAAGTCCATATAAAGACGAGTCCCTAGTTATGTTCCCAGAGACATCATCAAGAGAGAGTGCCAAAACCATAGTTTTATCAATCTCTCCATAAGCTAACGAATACAGGTAAAGAAACATTAAAACTGAAACAAAGAAAATAACAACCTTCATCGCATTGCCCCCTTTTTAAGATACGAAAACTAATAACCTCGTTATTATATTATAAATCATATAAGGATAAATATAGTTTTCTGGTAATTCTAAGATGCTAATCAAAACCAGTATTTATCAAGGTTTGAATTAAGTGTTTATATGAAAATGCTC
>Ga0078972_1016317_pt1 | contig 11040 bp, 11 predicted proteins | sample YelNatPaOPGAMG01_FD_67568 | JGI IMG/M metagenome (GOLD analysis project Ga0078972, IMG submission 67568) | Hot spring thermophilic microbial communities from Obsidian Pool, Yellowstone National Park, USA - OP-RAMG-01 (SPADES assembly) (version 2) | ecosystem: Environmental > Aquatic > Thermal...
AAGACCTTGCTACGTTACGAGAACTTGGACGAATATGATCATTGTTAGTAATTCTTCTCCACTGATCAATTTAGCACGAATTAGCAAGCTTGATATTCTTCATCAACTTTATGGAAATATTATTATTCCTGACGCAGTTTGGCATGAGGCGAGGACTAAATCCTATGCCCTTTGAATTTATAAAACTTGAGATCCCGGATGTGGTGCTTGTTAAGCCGAAGGTTTTTGAGGATGATAGAGGTTTTTTTATGGAAACATACAAAGCTTCTGATTTCGCAAAGGCTGGAATAAATTTTTCTTTTTGCCAGGATAATCATTCTAAATCTAAAAAGGGTGTACTGAGAGGGTTACATTATCAACTTGAGCCAAAGGCGCAAGGAAAGCTTGTAAGGTGTATTAAAGGAAAGATTTGGGATGTAGCGGTTGACCTTCGCCTTGGTTCTCCTTGGTTTGGGAAATGGATTGCGGTAGAACTTTCCGAAGAAAATAAATATATGCTATGGATCCCAGCTGGCTTTGCCCATGGGTTTGTTGCTCTTGAAGATTGTGAAATAATCTATAAATGCACTGAAGAATATGCACCAGAATTAGATCGGGGGATAATCTGGAATGATCCAGATTTAAACATTCCTTGGCCTATTAAAGATCCAATCCTTTCTTCTAAAGATGCAAAGCTACCAAGGCTAAAGGATGCTGAAATAAATTTTTATTACAAAGGTTAGAAATGAAGCTACTTGTTACAGGAGGAGCAGGTTTTATTGGAAGTGAATTTGTTAGGCAAGCAGTTAGAAAGGGCTATCAGGTTGCGGTAGTTGACGCCCTTACCTACGCAGGTGACCTTGAAAGACTAAAAGAGGTTGAGACTAAGATAAAATTTTATCAAGTAGATATTAAAGATTATGCTTGTCTTGAGGAGGTATTCAAACAGGAAAGACCTGATGCAGTAGTCCATTTTGCTGCAGAAAGCCATGTAGATAGGAGCATTCTTGAGCCAAGAGCTTTTTTACAAACAAACATTGAGGGGACTTTTAATATACTTGAGCTTGCCAAGGCTTTTGAAGTTAAAAGATTTGTTAATGTGTCAACCGATGAAGTTTATGGCGAACTTGGGGATACCGGAAAGTTTACGGAAGATTCTCCTCTTAAGCCTAATTCTCCTTATTCAGTCAGCAAAGCAGGTCAAGACATGCTTGGAAGGGCTTATTTTAGAACCTATGGGCTTCCTGTGATTACTGTTAGACCATCAAATAACTACGGACCTTGGCAGTATCCGGAAAAGCTAATTCCTGTAGTTATAGCTAAGGCATTAAAAGATGAGCCTATCCCAATATATGGCACAGGGCAAAACGTGAGGGAATGGTTATACGTTTCTGATTGTGCTGAGGCTATTTTAATGGTTTTGGAAAGAGGTATTCCAGGTGAGGTCTACAACATCGCAAGCGGGATTGAAAAGAGAAACATAGAAGTGGTTAAGACAATACTTAAGCTTCTGGGAAAACCTGAGAGCTTGATCGAGTTCGTAAAGGATAGACCAGGACATGACTATAGATACGCGATGGATGCAAGTAAAATTAATAGGGAGCTTGGCTGGAAGGCAAAAACTGATTTTGAAACTGGACTGGCTCTAACAGTAAGGTGGTATTTGGAACACAGAGATTGGCTTGAAAGGAAGGTAGCTGAGCTTAAAGATTTTTGGAAGAAAGTTTACAAAAAATGAAATTTCTTATTACCGGGGCACGAGGACAGCTTGCAAGAGAATTTATAGCCTTTTTTCAAGAAAAAGGCTATGGTTTTGCTGCTCTTTCCAAGGAGGAACTTGATGTTTCCGACTTTGAGAAAGTTTACCAAACAATCAAAGAGATTAAACCAGATATTATTATTAATTGTTCAGCTTACAATCAGGTAGATTTAGCTGAAAAGGAAAAACATCTTGCCTATAAAGTAAATACTATCGGAGTTTATAACTTAGCCATCTCTGCAAGAGAAATTAAGGCAAAGCTTGTTCATTACTCAACGGATTATGTGTTTGATGGAACAAAGGTAGGATTTTATACGGAGGAAGATCAGCCTAACCCCCTAAATGAATATGGGAAAAGTAAACTTTTTGGGGAATTCTTTATACAAGAAGTACTTGAAAATTATCTAATCTTTCGGGTAAGCTGGGTTTATGGAAAGGGTACACAAAACTTTCTTTATAAACTTGAAGAATGGGCTAAGAAACAGGAAGTATTAAAAATAGTGGTTGATGAATTTTCGGTGCCAACATCTACCAAAACGATCGTTGAGGTAACCCTTAAGGCTCTTGATGCTGGCTTGACCGGGCTTTATCATTTAACAAATTCTGGCTATGCCTCTCGCTATGAATGGGCAAAAGAGTATTTTAGATTAAAAGGGATAAATAAGCTTATTTATCCTGCTTTGCAAGCTGATTTTAATCTTCCTGCTAAAAGACCAAAGTGGTCGGTGATGAGTAATGAAAAAATTAGCAAAGCCTTAGGAATCGCTATAAGAGACTGGAGGGAGGAGTTAAAAAGTTTAATTAGATGAGTACAGGATTAGAGGGAAACTTAAGTGATTGAAAGCTCATAAATTTATTAAAAGTAAGCTCTATCTTATGAAGAAACAAGAAATATTCAAACTTAATGGGTCTAAAGTTTAAACTCTTTTAATATATCTTCTGGGGTCTTACGACCTCTTTTTGTGCGATCAAAATCGCTGTCAAAACTGACAATCTTAAGATCATAAAGTTCAGCTATGGTGTATTGATATGCATCATCAAAATCAAGATTAAATTGTTTAGCAACTTCTACCAATTGTTTAATATCTTTTGGAGCTAATTTCACTAAATGAATTCCATAAGTAAAGATAAGATCATCTACAAATCTTATAAATATGTCATATAATTTTTGTTTAAACAGTATAATGCCTACAGAATAAAGAGAGAATTCAGAAATATAAAGTTTTTCTTTTTGAACAGAACGCAAAAATTTTTCAACATCATCAGCTTTTTCTTGATCAAGAATTAATTCCAAAAAGATATTAGTATCAAGAAGATACATCAATCATTCCACCATTCAAGAATTTTATGTTGTAATTCCACTGAAGTATATTTAGTACGCAAATCACGAAGAGCTCCTCTCCAATCGAGTTTTAATTTTTTTCTTTTCTCTTTCTTAAATTTAATTACCTTTTTTTCTAAAAGAAATTCTACAAAGTCTTGTACTTCTTGCTGAAGTTCAGGAGGTAATTGATCGATTAAATCTTTTAAATTGTTTTTAATAGTAGACATATTTTACTCCTTATTTTTGTATTATTTTCCTGCAAATTAAATTTGCTTTTATATTATCTTTTTTAAAAATAATACCACATGTTGCCCAATTTTCATCTAAAATATATATAAACATTTACCAAAACCCTTAATTTCAATTAAAAACTTCCAAAATTTTTTAAATTTAAGCAAAAAACTAAATTGAGAGAAAACTTTAGAACTTAATAAAATTCATAAGTAAAATAGAGTTTAATTCCTTTGCTTTCAGCATATTTCCTTATCTGAGGAGATGTTTGATGAGTTACACAAATAAGGACCTTTTCTTCAGGAAAGAATTTGCTTATTTTTTCAACTTTTTTAAGGAAATTATCTATATCTGACTTTTTAAGCTGACTTTTAGCTTCACCTAAAATTACTACAGATTTTCCGTTAATTTTGCCTTTGCCATAAATGTTTATCTCCTCATATTTATTAAGTGCAACTTCTATATAGTCTCTTATTAGTCTTCCTTCTATTTTTATATTAAAATCTCTTTGAAGAAGTGCAGGAAGATATTTATAAGCCTCATTTTCTATAAAATATCCAATACTATGAGCTAAACCACCGAGCTGTTCTCTCGTTTTTCTATGTTCATCTATAAGCTTTTCTAATCTTTCTTCGGTTCTTTTTTGGGCTTCGGCAAGTTCTGCGACTGTTTTTTCAAGCCTTGTTAATCTTTCTTCTGCTGATTTTTGGGCTTCGGCAAGTTCTGCAACTGTTTTTTCAAGTCTTGTTAATCTTTCTTCTGCTGATTTTTGAGCCTCGGCAAGTTCTGCAACTGTTTTTGTAAGTTTTTTCACTTCTTCATTTAACTCTAAAAAATCTTCCCTTCTTACAATCTCTCCCCAGTATTTTATTAATTTAAGAATAACAGTCTTTGTTTTTGGGTCTAACTCTTCTAAACTTTCGTAAAGGTCTATCGGAATAACTTGCATCGCCCTTTATCTCAAGATTTTTTTATTTTTCAATTATACATCTTTTTTGCAAAAATTAAAAGAGTTTTCAATTTTATAGACACTACCCTGAAAGGAGAAGATATTTGACTAAAGTTTGAAAATTATGTATAATATTTTACTTCAAAAATTAAGATTACATAGATAAAAAGTGAAAAGATATTTCATATTTAAGAGACTTTTTGATATATTTTTAGCATCCATCGGTCTTATTCTTTCTTTACCACTTTGGCTTATTATCGCTATCGCAATTAAATTAGAAGATGGTGGTCCCATTTTTTATTCTCAAGAAAGAATAGGTAAAGATGGTAAAATATTTCGGATTTTGAAATTTCGCTCAATGATACCTGATGCTGAGAAAGATACCGGTGCTGTATGGGCATCTGAAGATGATCCAAGAGTTACTAAAGTGGGCAGAATATTGAGAGCAACTGCTATGGATGAGCTTCCTCAATTATTAAATATTTTAAAAGGTGATATGAGTTTTGTTGGTCCCAGGCCTGAAAGACCTGAGCTTGTAGAAGAATTTACAAAGAAATTTCCAGACTTTAAAAAGAGGTTCGCTGTGAAGCCAGGCTTAACAGGTATTGCACAGATTTATGGACAATACGATACTCCGCCTCAGCATAAATTAAAGTATGATTTGCTATATATAAAAAAACAATCTTTTCTTCTTGATCTTAAACTAATTTTACTGTCTTTTTATATCACCTTAAGAGGAAAATGGCAACATAGAGGGAAAAAGATATAGAAATAAACTTAACAAGTTGAAATTAAAGTACAAAAATTCATACTAAGGAAAAAGGAAAAAAATGAAAGAAGTAAAAAAGATATATGATGTAATTGTTGTAGGAGGAGGACCTGCAGGTCTTTATACTGCTAAAATTCTTGGAGAAGCTGGATTAGATGTTTTAGTTTTGGAAGAAAAAGAAGAAATTGGGAAAAATATATTATGTACAGGGATAGTTAGCAAAGAACTTTTTGAAGAATTTGATATCTCAAAAGATTCAATTATAAGGGAAATTAGAACTGTTAAATTAATTTCTCCCTTTGGGACCTCAATCCTTTACACTCACTCCTCCCCCCTTGCTTATGTTATAGATAGAGGAAAATTTGATACCACCCTTTTTATAGATGCTAAATCAAAGGGAGTAGAATTTAGATTTTCTTACAAAGTATTTGATATAAATATTTTAAGAAACGGAATAGAAATAATTACCCAAAATTTGAAAGATTTTCAAGTTGAAAAATTTAAAGGCAAAATGATAATACTTGCAACAGGTTTTAGAATAAGGCTTTGTAAAAAACTTGGGCTTGATTATCCTGTTAATTTTTTAAAAGGTGCTCAAAAGAAGGTAAAATTAAAAGAAGATTTTGTTACCATAATAACTGGTTCTTCAATTTCTAAAGGAGGTTTTGGGTGGATTGTTCCTGAAAAAGAAAATTTTGCTCGAGTTGGGCTTATAACAGAGGGTTCTCCGCGAGAGGGGTTTAAAAATCTGGCAAAAAATTATTTATTTACTGAAGATTTAGAAGAAGTCAGATATAAACCTATTGCACAAGGACTTGTTTCTAAAACTTTTGGTGAGAGAATAATTTCAGTTGGAGAATGTGCAGGGCAAGTTAAAACAACTACGGGAGGAGGGATTTATTTTGGACTAATTTGTGCAGAGATTGCAGGAGAAGAGGTGTTAAAAGCTTTTAAAAAAGGAGATTTTAGCTCTGAAAGACTAAGTTCATATGATAAAAAATGGAAAAGCAAAATCGGAAATGAAATAAAAAGAGGCTACTTTTTAAGAAAAATGTGGGGAAAACTCACAGATGAGCAAATTGAAAAGCTATTTACTATGGTAAAATCAGATGGTTTTATAGATTACATCAGTAAAAAATTAAAATTTGACTGGCATTCTTTAACACTCATAAAGATACTCCAAAGAAAAGAGATAAGAGAAGTCTTTTTTCAACTTTTCAACTCTTATTAAAAATCTTTCTCTTAAAATTAATTTTCTTAAAATTAAAGCTAAAATTAAGGTAATTTTTTATTGTTTCAATCTTTTGCTTTTGTTCTGGGTCTTGGTTTATCTTTTCTATATATTCTTTAAAAAAGGCAATAAAAATAGAGAAAAAGAAGGCTGAAATAGTTGCAACAAGAACCATAATAGTTCTTTTAGGTTTAGCTTTTCTTTCAGGTGGGGTTGCTTTATCAATAACTGCAATTACTGGTGCATCTTTTGCTTCATCAAGTTTTGCTGCTTCATAAGCTTTTAAAAGAAATCCATATAGGTCTTCATAAAATTTTAAATCTCTCATTTTTCTTAAATATTCTTTACTTACTTCTGGAAACCTTTGAGTTGGTATAAGTGGATTTGGATTGCTTCCACCTTTAGCTTCAAGTCTTGAAAGTTCAGCTCTTAATGTTTTTAAAGCTTCTTCTGCTCTTTTTAGTTCAGGATTATTAGGTGTTGCATATGTTTTCATTGCTTTTATTTCAGCCTCCTTTGCTGCTATTTGAGCCCTCAAATTTGCTATTGAACCTATTACTGCTTTTGCCTGCTCTTCAACACTTACGGTACCAGTCTTTTCTTGGAATCTTTTCATATCTTCTTCTGCCTTTGCAAGTTCTTCCTTTACTTCTTTTAATCGCTCTTCAAAATAAATTCTTCTCTTCGATGCCTCAGTTATTCCTAAATTTTTAGTCAAATTTTTTAATTCTTCTACAAAAGCATTTGCCATATCAGCTGCTCTCTTTGGATCTTTATCATATACAGAAAGTTTAATAATACCGCTTTTTTTATCAACTGATACTTCAATATTGCTAAGAAGTTTTTTTCTTGCATCAACCCTGTAACTAACATCATAAACCTTCATTAGATCAAATTTATCAATTATTCCGTCAAGGATTGTATTACTTTTAAGAATCTCTGCATAAAGATCAGAAATACTCTTTACCCCTAACATTTCAGGAGCAATTCCAGTCATTTGCTCTACTGTTTGAGAAAGTAATTGAGAAGCAGTTAAACTTGATTGTTGAGGAGGGAGAAATTTTGTTTCTGCTTTATAGATAGGTGGGATTATAAGACTTATAATAGCTGTAATAATGGCAACTGTTAAGGTAATCCCTATTATAAGAGATTTTCTTTTAGCAAGAACTAAAAATAAATCAATAAGGTTTATTTCATCTTCTTCAATTTTTTTTATTTCTTCATTCATCTCTGTGCCCCTTTTTGTATCTTTTTATTATATCGAGCTTTTTATTATATCAAAAATTATATTTTATGCCAAAATTTAAAAGTTCTCCATTTTTAACAGGAATTTCTTCAAACCGAGCTTTAGTATATTTTAGATTAAAATCAAATTTTTTTATCCTTACGCTAAAATTTAATCCTACTTCAGTTTTTTTACTATTTGTAATATTATATTTTTCTCTATCATAAAAAATGGAAAATTTACCAATATCAGGAGAAAGGTAAGTTAATTCAAGATAAAGATCATTTGAGTCTCTTCCCATATGATGGCCGATAATCCATCCTTTATAAGTGTATCCACTTGTATAAATATGATGTATATACCAAACTGGGGAAGTTTTTGCATATTCTAATCTCAAACTTAATTCTTCAATATTTCCTATTCTTGGTAAGTAAATTCCATAAAGATATGCCCATTTATAAGGAAGTCCTCCTGCCTCATCTTCTCCATCTGCAGAAAAATAAGCTTGAAAAGGCTGTCTTTTCCAGGGAATAGTTATTTTAATATCACCCCCTGCTCTTTGATCGCCAGCTTCAACACCTGCAACATTTTCACCTTTTCCTGTAAAACTATAAAACCATGTTCTTAAACTTTCAGATCTTCCCTTTCCTCCAAGAAGTGCTGTTCTTTCAAAAGAAATTTCAGTATAAGGAGTAGGTTTAAAATTAATTCTTAAGCCCCACAAATAAGGTTCTGGTATATCTCTATCTTCTTCAAGTCTTGTTACAAAAAAATTAAACTTAAAAGGCCCAAGATATTTTAAAAAAGACGGAAGAAGAGTTGGCATAGGATTTGTAATATTTATCATAGTAAAAGGTGGAGCATTATTTGATAAAAGAATACTTCCATGAACACCAGGTCCCCACCATTGTGAATCCTTCCCAACTCTGATATCAATTCCATCAAAACCTAAAACCAAATAACCTCTTTTTATAATTAAACAATCTTTACTGTCTGAAGTTCTTAATTCAGGATTAAGATAATATGAAATATTATCTAATTTAGCCCTTGTTTCAAATCCTATTCTTAAGTTTGAACCTTTCTCTAATTTATCACCATCATTATTATAATTAAGTGATTGTAGATTTATGTCTTGGTAAAAATATTTTGTATATATTGAATCGACTGGTTTAATAAAATCAACTTTTCTGAATTCTTCATTAAATCTTTCTTTAAGTTTTTTTACAATCGATTTTATATATAAACTTTTATCTTTTGAATTTTCTTCAGCTTCTTTTATAAGTCTTGCAATTTCTTTTCTGCTCAATGGTTTTGTTGAAAGGAGCCCACTTTGAATTATACCTTCTGCCTCAAGCCTTTGAAGAAAAAAATAGGCTTCATCATCAATAGGGAGATATTCTTCTGCAAAGGAGTTTGAAACAATAATAAAGCTAATAAAAATCGCAAGGACGATTTTACTTACCAGCAGCAATCAACACTCCTGCTGTAACTGCCATGTGGAAGATTATTTCGGTAATATCTTTTATTTCTCTTAACCAGGCAATTCTTACAAGTTTTTCAGGAACAACTATTGTATCACCTGGTTCAAGTTCTAAATTATATTCCCATCTATAAAGAGATTTGCTCCATTTTAAACCAAAAAGACCTTTATTAGGTCTTACTGCAGAACCATCTACTTTAAGAACAAATACATTTTTCTTATCGGCATTTTGTGTATAGCTACCAGCAAGTTCAATATAATCTGAAAGTGTTTTATTTTTATCGTAGATAAAAGCCCCTTGATTAAAAACTGAACCTATTACCTGAATTGTTGCAGGTTTTTGAGGTATATAAATATAATCTCCGTCTTCAAGTTCTATATCAAAAGGGGTGCCTTTTAATTTCTCAGGTTCATCAATTTTAACAACCATTCTTCCTAAGGCTCTGAGTTGTCTTAATCTTTGTATAAATTGTCTTTTTTGTTCTGTCTCAACTTGCAAAATTTTTGCCTCTTCAGCTGTTAAAGCTCCTGCAATTGATGCAGAACTTATACTTAAAAGTTCTCGCTCAAGCCTATCAATCATTTCATCTATTTGTCTTTGTTGAATTTCTTTTACAGATGGTCTTATAAAAATAGCACCTCTTAAATAAGCTTTATCAGTAAATCCACCTGCTCTTTCAATAAGACTTGAAAGTTTTTCACCTTTTTTGATTGTATAGGTTCCGGGGAATTTAACTTCTCCTGCTATAGTAACAGTTTTATAAAGTTCCCATTCAGGAACAGTTCTTATAAAGATATAATCATCTTGTTGAAGTTTAATGTTATGTTCTGGATCTTCCTTAAGAGCTTTTTCTGGTGAAAAAATAATTTTTTCTGTTTTTGGACCTTGTGGGGTAGGGGTAACCCTTGTAAGTTCAGCTTTTTCTGTATAGGCATAATATTTAAATCCACCTGCCATCATTATAAGTTCACGAACTGTCATTCCTTCTTTAAATCCGTACTCACCTGGTCTTTGAATAGCTCCATAAATTCTTACAAACCTTTTATCTGGGAAAATTGGGAAAACTTTTACTATATCTCCTTTTTTAAGTTCATAATTTAAAGCTGATTCAAGGTCAGCTTCAAAAACTATTTGTCTTATATTATCAATAACTCTTTCTATTTGGACTCTCCCTTTAAATGCTATTTCAGTTAACCCACCTGCAAGCTTTATAAGATCTCCTACTGTTTTTTCATCTTTTAATTCATATATAGCTGGTACTTTTACACTTCCTGCTATTGCTACAAGCGGTCCAGCAGGTGGAATGAAAATAACATCCTCTGGCATAAGCCTAATATCTTTAGTTTTATCACCTTTAAGAAGAAATTCATACATATCAAAATGAACAATTGTTTTTCCGTTTCTTTTTACCTGTATATCTCTCATTGAACCTGTTTTACTTGGTCCTCCTGCTTCAAAAAGGGCATTTATAAGAGTAGAAAGAGATGAAACTGAATAAGCCCCTGGAGCTTTTGCATTCCCAACTACGTATACCTTTATTGTTTTGAGTTGTCCCATACTTATATTCATTTCAAAATTTTTAAAATATTTTGAAAATTCTCTATTAAGAACTTCTTTTAATTCTTTAAATGTAAGACCAGCAACATAAATAGTACCTACTTTTGGAAGATTAATATTTCCATCTCTATCAACTACAGAAACAAAATTACCTTCAATACTTCCCCATAAAGATACCCTTATTTCGTCACCCGGACCAATTACATACTCTGGTGAGACAGGAATTTTATCAACAGGAGCAAATGTTGAAGGCGGTTGTCTAAAAAAGTCATAACCAAATTGTTTAAGATCAGTAGAAATTACTACAGAATTTTTAATTCCTAAGGTTTTAAATGCAGTAGTTATTGCTTGTGAAGTTCCAATTAAAAATCCTGCATCTATTTCTAATGGAGTCAAAATTCCTTGTCTATCAACATATTTAACAACCTTTACTGGAACTGCAATTTTGCCAGATGGAGGTGTTGAGGTGTGAGAAAAACTGATATCATCCCATTTTTTAAGAACCTCCAATTGAGTATCAGTAATTATTATTTTT